>WLWD01005718.1_pt1 | contig 78474 bp, 51 predicted proteins | sample 6712731 | NCBI WGS metagenome assembly WLWD01 (sample SAMN12718690, study PRJNA576275) | sponge metagenome | isolation source: marine sponge | host: Mycale hentscheli | place: New Zealand: South Island, Marlborough, Capsize Point | collected 2014-11-01 | reverse complement strand
CTTTGCCATTTCGTAGTTGTTCTCTTGTGTAATCCTCCTTTGCAGCATCTTCCATTACATGGCCGTACCTGGTAGCTTTGCTTCCCCGAAACGTGCTGTATAAAATTTCCTTCACCTTTCCTTTCCTATTTGTTTGTTTTTTCATCTTTGCTATACCACCAACCACAGATGCTGTAATCCTTTTCATCCTTTCAGCCTTCCATAAATCACATGCTGCTTAATCTTCTGTGGACTGCTCAATTCTGCTAATGTCATCCTTTGTAACTTTAACTTGTTTGTCATAATAATTCTTCTTCAAATCTTGCAAAAGTTCCTGAGACACCTCATCTCCAATATCATCAGGCTGAACCTCTGCATTAGGTCTTGAGTAAGCTTTACATGCAGCAACAGTACTGTCATGCTTGGCATACTTGTATTTTTTTCTGCTCTCTTTTGATTTCTGTGTTGCCATTCGCTTTCTCGTCTTTTCAGCTTTCTTAGTCGAAGCCTCAGCAGCGTCTAAAAACACTTGGTTAGGAGTAGAGCCTACCATTTGTCCCCAGATTGCTGGAGACCATGACTTCCCCAAATTTTGCTGCAGGCCAGCTCCATAGCATCGAAATTGAAATGAACCACTTTGAGAGCGGTTGACATACTTTCCTCCATCAAATTTGCACCTCACGTTCATCCAGTTTTCAGCAATGTTCGTGGTAAAATTCTTTATTAGTCGACTAGCCTTGGAAGCTAGCCGATCCACTAGTACCTGGAGGTCGCGAAGAAGTTCATCACTAACCTTCGTCAAAGTTTGATCTACAACATTAATGAAGGTATTCCAGTCAACAAAAATATTTATCGGCATTTTTTTATATTTATTGCTACACCCAAAGGTCATGTGATATTTTACATTTGAGGCAGCAGTAAAATTCAAGGCAATCAAACGTAAAATACAACATAAGATAAAATTAGCCACATAAGCGTGATCAGTTGATCCAGCTCTAGTCTAGATGAACCGGTACCCTCCCACTTAAAATCGTCTTCTTACCCCCCTGTATGAGTATATGGAGCCATTCCTGCTGCTATAGCAATAGGAAATAGAATTTTTATGATAGATATTTTGTATCACACAGTCATTTAAAAAAAATTTAAGTGTGGGGATATATGTGACAGTTTACAGGAAAATCAGGCACAACGCGTCCCCATTGAAAAAAATTTATTGGTGTTTACGCGCCCTTTTGTCAGCTAGTGATTGAGCTCTCAGAGAAATAGCCAGAACTGTCGCCGAGATATGCAACCGAACCGTTGCACTTTGCCGGCTTTTTAACATTTTAAAGAATTAAATTAATATTTTTCCGGCAATTACACACATCGTTTTGTGCCCGATTTTCCCATAGACAGTCACATATATAGATGAAGATAGTGTCAGCTCTCTTTGAGAAGTACCACTCATCATTGGTATTCTTATATTGTATGAGTGATGCACAGTGTCAATGTAATAACATATTTAGATAACATAAATCATGAACTTAATTACCTTCTTTGTTTGATGAAGCACTTTCATTTCCAGGTGATTCCACTTCCACAGTTTCTTTCCACAACCTGCCTTGTTCTGACATTATGTCTGCAGAATCTGTATAAATTATAGGATTAACATACTATACTACCTTAGTCTGCTATCACACATACCAGTGAGTAGTTCATCATGAGTGTTGTCAGCTGGCTCATCAGATGACATGACTGTACTACTGGAAAGAGAGCTCTCATTTTGATGACTGGCCTTGCAAAAATCCACACTGCAGTTCGTGTGTATGCTAAAACAATGAAATGGACCATTTCTCAGATCTTTTTCCAGTTTCTTGATGGTGCCAGGAACATCAGCCTCTTTGCTCCTCATTTTGATTGCACATCGAGCAGCACATGCTAAGCGGCGTCGCATTTTTTCTGGCAATCCACCATTACGCTTGTATTGTGGTTTTTCCTGCACTAGTTTTTCTAATGAAGACCGGTAACATTTACAAGCATGGTTAGCACACTCCATTTTCTTTATATACCGCCCCCATCCTGGAACTCCTTGAATTAAAGTAGGGTATACCGAACTGTCACCATCACCGATAAAATTAATATACCTCAAGCCATGAACACGCTCAGCCTCCTTAAAACCAGAGAGAATTATGTCTGGTTCCATTTCAGACGAGGATTGGTCCCAATTCTTGAAACATTGATGCTTGTCAACTTCAAAACCTTGTTTACAGGCAGTACACTCTTTATTCCGGACACCAAGGTAAAGGAGTTTACCAGTAACTTGCCCAACAATTATCCCCACACCTGACTTAGCATTGTAGGAGTGACGATGGGAACGTTTGCACCACCCTGCATCTACTACCACAGTAATAGCCGGTACTCCCTCATGGTAGTCACCCCTTTCCTCAGCGAGTCGTTTTTCTTCTCTTCCAGCTGCAATCATTTCCTTGTTCAATTTCTCCTGCCACCAAAGCCCAATGCTTCGCTCTGTTGCCACAAAATTCTTAGGGGCCATCACTGGTACTCCAAGAATACCCATGCTCTCGTGAAGTCTCGCAAATCCACCTCCTGTTGATATTTGTCCCCATACTGCAGCAAGATTAACTTCCCAGCGCATTTTACCTTTTGGACCTAATACCTTCTTGGAGGTGTTCAAGGGAATGCTAAAATCACATTTTGAGCAACTGCACGACAAAATAGAAGCCAAACCTGCCCTTTTCTCTCCCTTCAGTGTAATGGAACTATCACACTGAGATGCATGCACTGACAATTCACTGATGATTTGCTTGAGCTGGTCCAGATTTACAATTCGCGAGCCATCTAAGGAACCACTATTTTGACCATCTTCAATATCAGCAGAATTCTTGCGTATCGAGAGCTTCTGGTATTTAGAAGCATGCCATCTTTTCTGCATGCCGTGCCGATGGTTATTCCGATGGTTACGTTTGTTTTTGTTATTGCCCATGATCCAACCAGTTCTGCTGTGAAGAAAGAACATTATCGATACAGTGAAAAATGAAATTTACTGATTTATTCCCATTCAGCCATTAGTAGTCTTTTTACTATTGATAAGAAAACTAGTATTGAAATGGCAATTTGAGTTTCAGAATGAGTGCAGGCCTTTACACAGGGGCTTTCATGAAATTAGTCAAACCTCACTTTTGTGAAAATATGAAGTGCTAGCTAGTTACCAAAATTTAAAAAATGAATGCATGGACAAATCACCCTGATGGAATACTTAATTATTGCACCACAAGGAAAGCCATTGATCATAGATGTGGCTCAACCAGCTTCACCTCCACCACCTCGAACCCCTTTTTGGGAATGCTAGCTGTTTGCTGCACAATAATTTTCAACATTGCCAAGCCTAATTATTAGAAAATAAAGTTCTGTATTTTTTAAAACGGGGTATGGCTCATGCCAAACTTTGCTCCAAACACAAGCTCAAAAATGAAAATTAGTTTTATTGTTTCTACACTAAATCTCAACTATTAATATTTGTATAGCCTAGTGGGCTTTATATACAGCTAGCAACGGCCTAGAAATGCATTACTGTTACTTAGGATATAGGTTATTAATTAAACCAGTTACCCAGACTTATAATATGCTCCCTCAAGTCTTTTTTTTTTACCTGATCAAGAGCTGGCAGCCAAGGTACCTGTACTAGATCGCTGGACCACGCCGAGCTGCACTAGTAAGTCTACCCGCTTAAAGCGCGCCTTCAGAATGCGTGGGCGTTCACAGCTGTTTGGCGGTCTCGACTCTGCTTGAGTTGTGGACTGCTCACGTGCAGCGTCAATTTCTGCTTTTCTCAGCACTGCTGCTATTGATTGCTATACAGTACGTCATTCTACGGAGTTTGGGGCGGAGTCTGAGTCCTTTAAAAAGTGCTAGAGTTGCTTGGAAACGGAGTTGTGAAGTGAAGTTTCTGGTAAGGGTCGCTGAAATGGCGTCTCTATCTTGTTCTGAGGTAGTTTACAGCCTTTTAACAGCGCTCACAGTGCTTCTTTTTTCATTTAGTCACCTTGTATTGTATTAAGGACTTCTGCTATGAGGTAAGTATCATGAAGGGTAGAGGGTGGCACGAAGAATTTGACGCCTAGTGCCTTAAACTTGTTAGCGGTGTTTTGACTTAGTTTATGTGAGTAGCAGGGCTAACTTTTGGTGTTATCCTATGGAGTTCAGTTTATTCGTTGTTTTGACATCAGTAGCGGCTCCTTGAGGGTGTATAAACTGTAAATATTTGGTTGTGAATAATCTCATGAATAATTCATGAGCATGTGGTACCCGTAACCTTAATCATGTATAATAAAGTAGAGAATAAATATAAGTAACATCAAAATTACTTTGTATATGTCAAGGTATGTTGTTTCAGGCCTGGGTAACTGGGAGGGCAGGCCAAGCCATGGCCTGGCCAATATTTTTGATTCCCTTTTATATTGATGTGCGAACCATTGGGTTTGACTTCGTTATTTTATATACAATTCTATTGTATGGTCTGGCCAAAGCTTCGGTGACATGTAAAGCAATGTTCAAGATTCTCTTAAATTGGGTGTATTCTGAATTGTATTGGGTTGGTAGAGTTAATTCTATAGCACAAGTTGAAGATGTTGGGAATAATTGAATGATAATGTTGGTGTGTTTGGATATCCCTGAGGAGGTATTTCTTCAGAGCCTGAAAAAAAGGTGAGGATTCTTTCCAAGGTTACTGCATCACAATCTATAACATTTATTTAATACAGGACAAACTCATCACTTTTTTTTTCGTCATATTTTGATACATGCCTTGGCAATATATTTTTTTATTCTGTTTATTATTTTATGAAAGACTCACTTTCTTCAAAGTTCTGTGATTCATCAAGGTATGGAGCTACAGAAAGCAAAAACAAAACAGTAGAAGTAAAAAAGTGCATTAGCTTTTTTGTAACACACCTTCTTCACATTCTTCTAAATAGTAAACAAAAAATACAGATGTACGCTCTTCATTCTCCCTTTCATTTGATCCAGCTTCAGAATATCTTATGACTTTCTGATGACTTCTGTGTAGGTACATACATCAATAACTAATAAGCTAGCCAGCACCAACCTGCTGTAAGGAGTTGTTTTCCTGTAATAGTGAATACAGTAGAAGTTGAGGATACTTTACTACATAGCTTCTAGTACCAAGGCAAGATAAACCTTCACCAAACTGATCTATTTCACCTTAACTCTTAAGAAGCACATGATGTAGGGTAATGGACTACGCTAACTGTCCCAGTGGAAAGAAAACTTTGTCCTATAATTATAATTACTATAATATTATTAAATTGAACATAACATCAACTTGTATTTGACCAACCTGAAGTGCAATAGAATTAAGAATAATAATTAAACATACTAAATAATTTACGCCATTTTAATATTTTTTTTGCTTTGCTTAGGAAACAAAGCATCAGTGATGCAAACCCTTAACACTTACTGTATAATGGACAAATTGCTAACTCTATCACAAATAAAATCATATTCAATAGCAAGCAAGAACAAAACTGCGGGGTTTAGTTGCACGAGTGTACAAACAGCTTGCCAGTTTTCACATACCACCACTTGCTATTTGGGTAAGTTGCATTGAAACAGCAATCTATTTAGCGACAACAGAAAGTACAAGTTAAAGTTGCTGTTCTTCCCTCTAAAAAAAGTGCTTGTCATTGTGTTTACCCAGGATTGGAAAACGTTGTTATTTTTGCTCAGAGATTTCCCAAGTTGATAGAGAAATGCTAGATGCACCTGTGTACTAGCAATCCAGACTAGCAATCTAAAATACCTTGGGGCATGGGTAACTTCAGTAGAAGTATTCAAAAAATCATGGATGCAGCCTGAAAAGCAACTGAAATAGTCCGAACATCTCACTCCTACTTAGAGTATCCAACATGCTTTTTTAATTGTGAAGAATATAATTATATCTTTGAGTTGTCGATCTGGCCGATCATCAGTTGTAGCTGCATGTTGGTCAGGAGTTCGAGGTGGCATTGATAAATTTGGAGAAGCAGCACCACGAATGGACCAAATTAAGAGTTTTGTGGTGAATGAAGGTAAGATTTCAATGGAAAATGGGCAATGCATGTATAAGCAGCATATTTTTGTACTTGTACATTGGTATGAGGAACATCCACAGCAGCATTACTTCTCTCCACCGGTACTATTGTGCACCACAATTTTTAAAGATGAATCTTGTGCCATCTTTATGCCAGTCAGCAGGATTTTGAGTCGATGTGCAATATCGTCACGACAATCTCTATCATTAGAAAATGGCTTTGACTATGCTATAGCAGCAATTCCAATGAAGAATATGTACATAAGATAGACACCTCATTTTTTTCATAAAATTTATTCCTATTATTTCTATTTTAATGAATGTTTTGGCATTTTGTGTTAAAAAATTATTCCTGTGTTCTTTGTTGCAATGAATAAACAATACATTAATAAAGCTATACATACAGAAAATAGCTAAATAGAAATAAAAAGTGAGTTTCTATTAGTGGAGAAGTTAATGGTATCTTTTGAAGAATTAGCTATAAGGCTCATGGCGATTTTGTGAAGGAATTTACGATAATATTCTACTTTATAGAAACCATACCAATTAAAAATAATTTAGTTATTGTGAACAACAGACAAATTGTTAGGTCCTACTTACAAATTTAGCCATTGATTAGTCCTAGCATAATGCCTATTAGCTTATGCATAGCATGATTACATGCTTTGGTATGTGAAATCATAATCTGAATACAACAGTAGTTAGACAGTAAGCTATCAACAAATACATTTTTTTACCAGCATGTTATTAGTATGAGTATGCTATCACTCGATAATAGTAGGCCAGTTTTTTAAAAAGTCTTTCTACAGTCAATACAATATATTTATAGAAGTAAATGCTAGTCAGAAATTCTCATGCTTACCGCAATTGACTTAAATCCCGTAAGGCTTATTGACATCTAGTACAAGTTTGACTCAAGATGTTAGTCCCTATATTGGTTGGCGGGGAGGAAGGAAAGGGTCTGGTAGCTCTAATATCAATGACTTGTGCCCATACCAAAATAGTGGCACTCCAAGCAGAAGGTAAAATCGTTAATTAAGCACATTCCTCATCCACATGTTCAATGCGCCCCAGTGAATTCCGCGTTGTGAGTGCTGGAAGATCGGGTAGTGGAGAGTGTGTTTAGAGAGTTTCAGTGCTAAAGCCAGAGCAGATGGAAGTCATAATGGGAATTTAAAATAGAGATGTTTTTGTAGACCTCCCCACAGGGTATGGATAAAGTGCTTGGTTTCAGAGTTTGCCACTTATATATGACCGACTCCTACCCAAATGGGAACCAGCCATTATAGTTGTAGTTACACTCATTTAATTCTATAATGAAAGATCAAGTAAGATTACAATAAACTGTATTTGTTGACAATCATTCTTAATTTCTTACAAAATAGTGTAATATTATAAGTATAATAATATGTAATGAGAAAAAAACAACAGAACTAAACGTTCCAAGAAATGTGAATGAAGAAAGATATTCAACACACTATTTACATTTATTTTTTTATTCAAGTACCTAGGATGACGTTTTGTTTATTTATTTTTCATCACAGGTAGCTTCCATGGCAAAATTAGGAATAAGAGCCTGCTACATTTGCAGAGAGAAGCCAGATGGTGTATATTACTAATTACCGATACTAATTTGAAGAGGATTGTGTTATAGAATGCTAAGCCAAAATTTTAATTAATCGACTAAACATACCAGTTGAGTTATACTTTTGGTTTTGTTAATTTGTTCTTGTTTAGAGTTGAGACATTCAGATCACTTATGCTGAGAATCCACGAAAGGCGCAGCCTGATACCTGACGGCACCCATATTATGGCTCCTACAGCAACTGCTACATCAAAACTGGGAAGGTCCATTTCTAGAATAATTGACACTTATGATGAATTGGTTGTGAGTAAATCACCAAGTAATCACCTATACAATAGTGGAGTCTTCAGTAATCTAATCTTTTAGATTTCTAATTATTTGGGATGACTGAATCTACTGTGATCTTACTCTATTACTAACATAGTATAGGAAAAGTTTTCCATTTTCTTCTTGATTCGTTTATCATAAGCATAGAAACACTTATTGCAAATATATCCTTATGGTTATCAATAAGGACATCAAGGTAAGCTGTTTCCTACTTTTCTCAAGGTTTTTAAAGGCCATTTCCTTCCAAAGAAGAGCAACCTTCTCAATTCAGCCACTCCAAGAACTTTTCTCTGCTTCATCACATCTGATCCGTCACATGCTAAACAAGGTATACAACCATAAAGAAATCAGCATTATTGAAGCACAGTAGTCGCAGAGATGTTCCAACTGAATGTTTATTCGCATGGAAATTTTCGCTCGCAACAAAATCCTTCCTCCCAGCCAACCAATATAGGGAAAGAAAATGGTCGGCGAAGCCAGACTATCAAGGTTAGGTGTGGTGACCATGCCCACTAACCGGGACAAGCCCACCACACAAACTCAAGAACAGTAAACATTATAGTATTGTATTGTCAGTCTTACCCTTTACCTAGTTCATGTTATAATAGTTTATTTCTGTATCATCCCTTACCACCATTTACATGCAATGCATGCTCTGCACATGCCCAGATCGGTTCTCTAAATAAGGACCAGCTTGAGCATGTGCTTCTCAGTCTGTCTTTTGAGAATAGAATTAAACCTCTACCTCACAGAAGATTCTCAACTGTGCTAATTGCATCCTGAGCCTGTTAAAGGGCTAGGCTAGCTAATTGCATGGTTGTGGTGGCAGCAACCTCAGTTATCTCTACAGCCTGCCAGTTCTACCACATATGGCTAAATACTTTACATTACATAATCCAGCCTCTTGCCATAGAGGTGTGTGTTATGTATGTATTTGTATGTGTGTATTCCAGAAATAACATTAAAATGTGTAAAAGTGGAGCAAAGTATATCAGATATTTATGGTAATTAATCCACTGTTAAAAATCTTCGATAGCACATGGAAGAGTAGAAGATGGGGAAAGAATAGGGGATGCTGTTTTGAAAACTTGAATACTTGCTGTACTTAGCACAATGCTGGTTATACTTTTGTTTATTACTTGTGCTAACTACCACACCCATTCATTAATTATTGCATAGCTAAAGCGGGCATCAATTTGTATTTGTTTCAGTAAGTGTTGTAACTATATGTTATAGTGCTAAATGATTTACAGCTAATTAGTTCTGTAAATGAATAAAACAAAGGTTTTTTAATAGTATTATACATGACTGTCTACTGGAAAACCAGGCATAATACGGCATGGGATGTCGATTTTTTTTTTATAATGTATTAAATAAACCAGAGGAAGGGAAGAGTTAGGTCGAATATATGTGACAGGCTATAGGAAAACAGACCACTTCACTCAAAAATTGAAAAATGAGTTATTATTATTTTTTGAAAAGTACAAACAATTTCCATTTAAATGGTCCTTAAATCCTATTCTAAATCGCTTCCTAGGGGGAGTTATGAACGCCAGAAGAGGATAGCCCCAGTAAGCGTTATTGGAGAAAACGGCACTTTAAATTTTTGAAGTAAGTTTCCGTATTCTATAGTTATCTCCGCATCAATTAGTAGTTTCGCGCGAACTGCCACTCGGCGCCCAAGGGCGTGGTATCTTAGCTGCTTCGTTAATTGCCATATAACTGGGAATAACCCTCGCAGGTAAGGGAAAAACCTGCGCACCTGCGCGCATGCGTTGACTTTCCCGGTAACAATTGAAAAGTTACGCCATAAACTGAGAGATACTAAAAAGTTTTGTGAACTTCAGGGGTGCACAGGCTTTGAAGATAACCGTATTGGGAGCTGAAACTGTAGGGTTTTGATTGTCATTGCAGCAATCTTCTGGGCATGTGATGCTGACATACTACCAGACTGCAAAGATTTGCCCAAATTGTCAGTATGACGAAGAATCATATATAAAAGTTAGGCTCCAAAGAAAATACTCAAACTTAACCATCTGGCCAGCGATTCCATTAATTCTAGCTCTTGTGTCTGAATCAGAATTATCATTCAATATTTCATCCCCACAAATCTAGTATAGCTTGATAGTTTTCTAAAATACTATGAAAAGTTTCATTTCTCACTGTCCAACGTGTAGGACAAAGTCCGAAAACTAATTGTTTCAGGGAAAATATTAGCTTTTATTCTTTAAAAAAATTTAAAAGAATAAAAGCTAATATTTTAATGAGCATGTCTTTTAGCCATAATTTACTGATTTCATAGGTTGTATCCATCCATGTTAGACCTCAATAGCTTCACATTTATTACAGAATCACTCACAGCTAAACTCAATGAATGCTTGTAGCAGTGAGTATAAAGAGCCCATGGTTCAAGCTTCAACAATTGACTCTTCACACAATTTCTGTTACTTCCACCGTCATAACACTAGTCTCTACATCTCGATAAAGCAGTATCAGCTTTAATATCATGGCAGTAATATAAACCAACAAACGCCTCATGAATTGCCAAATCACTATCGACATACCTAAAGCACTTCATCTAGCATAATAGCAAAGTAATCTGCCTGCTTGATTTCTTGCACAATAGCTCGTAAAATGCTTAGTGACATCAACTCAGCAATTTCATTTTGAATGTCAGGGCTGGTTTATTTATCTCTACTTTTCAGTAGCCAATCACTTATACTCTAATATATAAATACATATATGCTATTGCTATTCGCTTACACATATTAACCCTCTCGTTCCTGAATTGTTTTGACGCGCGCGGAAAAATCTAATTTTCTACCGCGGAATAGAGCAGTGCCGTTTTATTTTTTTAACTCGATGCTGGCTGGGAAAACCCCATAGCAACCATATATCACTAAATAGACCAAGAGTTTGGGATTCCCCTCATTTTTTGATTGAGAAAATTGAATAATATTTAAGCCATCTACTAATACTTCCAAAAAAAATTTTTTCCCCCCCAAAAAATCCACTTTTCCCATCAAAAAAATAAAAAAATAAAATAGAAATAATATTGTTTGATGCATTTTATACCAATATTATATTAGTTCAACAATAAAATATGTTGTTTGTTGTGTGTGGTGCTGATTGTGATCATGTAGGAGACATCTATGAGTGTCCACAAGGAACGTATGCCATCGGACGTCGAGCTCCACTACAAAACAATTTCATATACACAAAAACACAAACAACAAAGATATTTGTAATACAAACAACAAATTATTCATGATTCTATATAATTGCAACTTTATGATGTATTGTATGCGGTTTCATACAGGATTTTTGTTTGGGGTGGGGCTCCGAGTGTACTTCGCCACACCCATTTTTTGGAACCTACACTACTTTGATGCACATCTTTGCATACGAGTCTATACTTCACACTGATGATCAGTGTTCGGTCCTATGCACTAAAGGCTCAGTTATGATAGGAACATAATGGGATACAATATCAGACTAAAAATAAATGCTTCCTAAATGTTCATTTCTATTCAATCCCAAAATTCTAGGGGGGAACCCAGCGCTAGCCTCCCACTGTATGAACACCTATGTATACTCCACACTGTACATGAGAGAAACATGTATTGAGAAAGTGTACTTCGAAAATGAAAAGCAGTACAAGCACACACGTGGAATTCAACTTACCCGGCATGGATGGTGGCACAGACTGAACGATCCCTCCCATAGGATCCGGAACCTCCATACAATACCAAAAAAACACAAGACAACAATGATATTTGTAACATAACAGCTGGCCTCGTTGAATTGCCCCCCCCCTCCCCCGTCATTACTTTTCACTGACATTCTTGTACCATAACCCCCCCTCCCCCGTCATTACTTTTCACTGACATTCTTGTACCATAACCCCCCCCTCCCCCGTCATTACTTTTCACTGACATTCTTGTACCATAACCCCCCCCCCAGCCCTAGCTGGACACCCAAATATCAGTAAGTTGAAAAAATGAAATTCAACTTACCAGGCATGGATGATGTCACAGACCGAAAAAGACCACCGAGTTCGTTCTCTCTCAGGTTGGATCCGGAAACGCCACATACTGTTTGTTCATGGTTGCTCTCTCTCTCTTTCCACAAATGCACGCACACACATACACACACACACACAAGAAAAAAGAAGCTACAGGTGAATACAGATCATAAAAATAAATGTATAATTTATTATACATAAATTGACTGGTGTACACACACACACACATGAAATTCAACTTCCATGGGCATAGTAGTCACGATCCAAAAAGATCCAGAGTTCCCTCCCAGGTTGTATACGGAAGTGCCACATACTGTTTGTCCACGGATGCTCTCTCTCATTCCACAAATGCACACACACACATACACACACACACACACGAGAAAAAAGAAGATACAGGTGAATACAGATCATAAAAATAAATGTATAATATAAATTGACTGGTGTACACACACACACATACATGAAATTCAACTTACATGGGCATAGTAGCCCCGATTAGAAAAGACCCCACCCCCCCCACCCCCGAGTTCGTTCCCTCCCCGGTTAGATCTGGAAGTGCCAGAATAACATTTCAACTCCACGCACACACATATACATCGAGTGTGAAGCTCCACTACAACACCACAAAAACACAGACAACGACAACGACAATAACAATACATATTACAACTTTTGGGATGTTCAGGGAGGGGGAGGGGGGGGGGGGAGCAGCCACAAATATCAAAGTCTGTGGTCCTTTACACAAAAGATTATGGAATAAGAATGGGTGTGTTGTCATCTTTCTTCCACTCTCCCCCTACCTCATCCACCCGACTCTTGTTCTTCAATTCCCGCCTTCTCCGACAGCGAGGACGTCCAGAACTCGGAGCAGGAGGAGCCACTTCCTCTTCTTCATCACTGGAACCTGCTGCCTATTCGTGTTTCAGTATTGGAAGACTCAGGTCCGGTATCCTCTCCTTCATCACTGGAAGACTCTGCTCCTGTCCCCTCATCTGCGTAATCTGGGTCGGTGACTGCATTCACATCTGGTCCTAGTAGTATATGTGGTAAAAACTTTTTTTAATTTTTTTGAAAATTTGAATTTGTTCAAAAAACCACAAGCCACTTTCAAATCTCACAACTCAATGAAATATATATATAATATATTATAGCTAAACAGCTTACTCTATCTCAATATAGCTATAAATAAGTCCTTTCCACAACAGAAGCTTGCTATTTTTCAAGAGAAAGACAAGAGAAAGACAAGCTTACCTCATCATCTTCTTGACTCCCATTTTCAGTATCAGAGTTGACGGGGTCTGGTCCACCAACCCTGATACAGGGCCTCCTATAGCCCTAGATGTCGTCTCCCTTCTCTCCGCTTGATCCTGAGTCGCTAGAGTCAACATCAAGCAAGTCTAAAACTTGCACCGCATTGTAACTTCTGGACGCCATCTTCCAAAAAATGACTTTGAAAAAAATTTTTTTTTGCATAGTTACCGGGGTCACACGACACGCTCACTTTTTTCCTATGATGTAATAAGCATTACCTAAGACTGTACGTAATAGGGAGGTCCCCAGTTGAACCGGCGATTTTATAAAAAATGGAGAAGACAGTAAGTCAACCGCAAAGTCTTGGTCGGCAAAGAAGCGGTTGTTTCAATGTGTTATGGAAGGCTACTGAGCTCAAGCAATTTTTTGCTGCTTCTACAAAGCTCTGGAGATGACTGGATCCATAAATGAAGCTGCTGTGAAGAAGGTAACTTTTTTTAAAATTCGACGGAGAACCGATGTTTTTTTTTTTTGCCGAGGAAGAAATAAACGCAACTGCTGTGAGGTACTGTCGAAGCAGTCCTGGCTGAAAGCTATTTTAGATGCTTCTCCAATGCATTGGGCACCTGTGTATGCAATCTGAAGGTTCTAGCTATAAAGTAACTATTTTTTTAAATTCGGAGAAGTCAATCGGTCTTCACCCGCTTTAAAGCGGGATCCGGAACGAAAGGGTTAAGACTACCTTTACGTTATCGTCATGACTCCTTAACTTCACAAGCTGCATAAAATTACTGTCCAAATTATCATGGCCTCGAAATGCAAACCCTTGTCTACCAAGAAATTGTACTATTTCTATAATCGTCATTAGCATCTTACCATTTGCTTCTTTCTTATCTTGGTTTGATTTATGCAGCATGACACTAACATCAGCTTTGGCTGATGAAAGTGCTATAGTAGCATAAACATGCTACTTCGAAGTGGCATGGCGTCTAAAATTACCACAGTATTATAGCTATACTACTATTAATAGCTACTGAGCATTTCAGTTTACGTGTTCCTCCCAAAAATCCTGGGAATTTTTGCTACAGCGCGAAATCCTAAATGGCCGCTAACGTCATCTTCAAAAATTAATTTTTGAACTAGAGCACCTAGAATCATGCAAGAGGATACTTTTTAGAGTAAGTTGACCACCAGGATTCCAATTCTGGTATCAGTTTGACCTTATGGCATCATTTTGACCCGATAATGTAAGATGGCCGCCATCAATGGAGTGAAAACATAATGATCGTATGATTGTTCAGTACAATATTCTAATGCTCCCCACACACTAACAGTACATCATTAAGGATCATCTGGTAAGGGATCAACTCTCATCAGTCCAGCTGCAAACCATAAACCACATGGTGTATGTGTGGAACTCCCTGTTGCACTCCTCGGTGAAGATTACGTGGTAAGCCTTTTAAAGGGTTCCTAAGGGTATGTAGAACCTAGTAGGCATTATCTATATCTTTTTTATACTAGTGATGTGCTTGAGCACAAATGGCAAGCGAGCCTAAAGACTATACTATTTTTATTTGAATGATTTTGACTTCTAACAACACTGAGTCTAGTGGACAATGTATTTTCAAGTAAATACTGTTGCCAAGGCTTATAACTATGACAAATAGCGCATTGACTTACCACCGCCACTAACTCGAATAGAAATGGAAGTCCCTAAAGTTTTCAAGTTTGAACTGCACCCGCAAAAGACTTCAAAACGGTAAACATTTCAATTTCTAGGGTGATATGGGTACTGATCAATAAACCAGAGGATTCTGTTTAGTGCAATTTGGGACAGGTCGAACACATAACTAACACAAAAACGCGAGGGTCAAAGTACAAAATGACATACATACGTCCATACATATTATATGCAAATAAATAAATAAACTAGTGATGGTGTGCTTGAGCACAAATGGCGAGCGAGCCTGATGTTAGGTAACATAAACTATACACGTTATTTAAGTTTTCTTTGTGATATTCTTTAGCTAAGTAGTGGTTGTAACACACAATGCTTTGACACAGCTGGACATGCACCTACACAGACTTACCTTTCCAGTAGTCTAGTGGACAATGTATTTTCAGGTAAATACTGTGCGCACGGCTTATAACCATGACAAAAAGCGCATTGACTTACCACCGCCACTAACTCGAATAGAAATGGAAGTCCCTTAAGTTGTCAAGTTTGAACTGCACCGGCAAAATAATTCAAAACGGTAAACAATTCAATTTCTAGGGTGATACGGGTACTGATCGCTAAACCAGAGGATTCTGTTTAGTGCAATTTGGGACTGGGTCGACAACCGAACTAACACAAAAACGCGAGGGTCAAAGTACAAAAATGCCTTACGTAAGTCCATACATATATACAAATAATTAAATAAATAAATAAACTAACATCCCCGATTTTCGATTGTGTTACCCCTGTAAGTGTCTCGCTCGCTACGCTCGCTCGCCAATAATATACATATAACACTAGTGGTGTGCTTGAGCACAAATAGAGAGCGAGCATGATAGTTAGGTAACATAAAATTTTACTATTTTTAGCTTACTACCAGTTATGACATTTGATTTCAGCAAACAAATACAAAAATCACTCTCTTACCTGATTTGTAGTATCAAACATCAACCATTCTGATAATCTCAATCACCAGTAACTCTTGAACAAGCTCTCAGCTACGATAAAAAATAAACCTGTGTTATTATTTGTAATTTTAGCCAACAAATATAGAATTACTACTTACACCATTCTTGAGTATTGATCACTTCTGTAATATCAAATTGAAGTTACTTTGACCATCTGAATTACCTTGAATTCTTGACTACAAGCTCTCAGCTACATAAAAAAAGACAATCAATTTTAGCACACAAATACAAAATTACTTTCTTACCTCATTTTCTTTAGCGGTAGTAACTTCTGTAGTACCAAATTTGAGTCATTCTGACTATTTGAATTTACCAGTCACTGTTGAGACAACAAGCTCTTAGCTGAGTTAACAATAACAGAATTACCTGAATTAACTTCGAAAGCAGTGGCAAAGAAGCGCAGCTTGACAAAGACTTCACAATTGTTTCAAGAAGAGAGTAGCTATAAACGTTTTGGTTGAAACAGAGTTGCGTAAGGCAGTGCAGCAGGATTCTCCGCGCTCGTTAATTGAAAAATACTGGAACTGTGAACGCTTTACCTAACTTACGTAATTAGAAGCGCGGGCTAAAGCAGAGGTCTCACGTACCCCATAAACAGATAAATAAACTAGTGGTGCGCTCGAGTAGCGCAAAATAGCGAAGCGAGCGATGCATGTTCCCTGTAATGGCAGCTATAGATACAGTTATTTATTTTGATGTTGTTAATGTTATGTCTGTCTGTTGTTTCATATAGATTCATTGGTGCTTCTATTCTATACCACTGTATGATGAAGGTTATAAAATTTAGGCTATGTATAATAAAGTTTAAATGTTATAATTTTTATTATTTTTATAAATTATTTTATTATTTATTTTATTAATGTAATTCGTAATCAGCTACATAGTATTGCTTTCTATAATAAAGTTTAAATGTTATATTATTTGTGATAATATAAGAATAATGAATTATTTTACCATCAAAGTTATTGGCTGGTGTTTTAGACAGAATATGCCGCTATTTAATTAAAAATGTCATACATCATTACAGTTATAGCTGATGTAAACTTTGTGGTTTAATAAAAATAAAAATTTATAAAAGAGTTTGTTTGGGTACTATAACATATTCAGAGGGAGAGCAGAGTATGTTAAATGGATGTAGATCTTAGACTACATAGTTTGATAATAGAGTTAGGTTAATTTTTATAGTTTTACATTAAATTTAACCTGCAAGTGGAGGAATGTTTCCAGGATGCATGTTATTTTGAGCTGAATAGAGCTTAGGGATATGTTTATCCCGGCTACATCGACAACATTCCAATAACTTAAATTTCATTTTGGTGCCTGGAAACTTCTCCATACACGTTATACAGACTGGGATAGTAATCGATGAGATTTTAGCATGAAAATTACGCATTGCTGTGTGAACTTGTTGATCATCAAATGCTGGAATAATATGGTGCAATGAAACCTGTGGATGTTGTCTTGACCTGTTCCCCCTAACTTGAGACAATCTAGTCTCCCGTTGAAGTGGTGTTTCATCAGCCAATCTCTCTGCTGTTGGTTAGTTGACAACTGCTCTAGTCTAGAGGAATTTTGTAATGAAGATTCATTTGCTGTTCTCAACAGTTGGTTAGTGAACAAACAGTGGAGCCTGTGATGATCTCTTTCACTATCACTTTCAAAAAAATGTGTGACTTGCTGTTTTTGTGACATTAGTTGTAGACGTTGCTCTCTGCATAATGGTTTCCTAAACGAAAATATGTCTCGTATTAACTTATTGAAGTATATATTTTATTTTATATTTACCTCTTGCATTCGTTGCTGATAAGCTGAAAGGCTTTGCGGTATCGAAATTGTTTGAGTTATATTTTCTGCAACTTTTTTTTGCTGCTTTGGGTGTATATGAGAATGGATGTCCTCTGATAGATGTCTTTTCCTTCCTCTTGCAGTACAAAAAGTAGTGGGGATATTAGCTTCTTGTTCAGATGGTGTGGCTGCATTTTCAGTGTCTTCCAGAGTAGTTGAGTCTACAGCTGTATAAAGTTGATTGGTACAGTAATCCTCAGGAATAGTCTAATAAATAAATTAGGAACATTTAATGGCTTTTCAAAAAGAAAGATTATTTACTTTGCTACCTGTTTCTGTTTTGTTTTAGCTCTCCTCCTCCTTGCCCTGTCCTTTTCATTTCTTATCTCTCTCCTTACTATTTTTTCTTCTGGAGTTCCTAACGCCCTCAAAGCTCTTGACCAGCGTTTCTAACGTTTTGTCTACTGGGCATCGCTACTTCGTACGGCGGGTAAACGAAACAAAATGTTGCTAAGAAGGTTACCCGGCCCGCGCAAGCGCTAGGATAAAGGGAACGTTTTGTCTACTGGGCATCGTTACTTCGCACAGCGGGTAAACAAAACAAAATGTTGCTAAGAAGGTTACCCGGCCCGCGCAAGCGCGTAGGAGAAAGGGTACACACGTACGCCCACGCAAGAACAAAAACAATTTCTAGACCTAAATATATATATATATCGCGAACTCATTAGAGAGTCAGCTCCGCTCGCTTCGCTCGCTTCGCTGAATAACTAGTGGTGTGCTTGAGCAGCACAAATGGCGAGCGAGCCTGATGTTAGGTAACATAAAACTAAGTATTGTTACTATGTTTTAGCTTAGTTCATGCAAACACTATAATAGCAGTTATGACCGTTTATTTCAGCAAACAAATACAAAATCACTCTCTTACCTGATTAATGGTAACTTTTGTAGTATCAAACATCAACCATTCTGATAATCTCAATCACTGGTAACTCTTGAATGAGCGCTCAGCTACGATAAAAAAATAAACCAGTGTTATTATTTGTAATTTTAGCCAACAAATATGGAATTACTACTTACATCATTCTTGAGTATTGATAACTTCTGATTGAAGTTACTTTGACCATCTGAATTACCTTGAATTCTTGACAACAAGCTCTCACCTACAAAAAAAAAACCAATCAATTTTAGCACACAAATACAAAATTATTTTCTTACCTCATTTTCTTGAGCAGTGGTAACTTTTTGAATTTACCAGTCGCTATTGACAAGCTCTTAGCTGCAAATGCATATTTAGCTAACAAATATTGAATTACGTACTTACCTCAGCTTCCCTCGAGAAGTAGTAGCTTCCTTAGCATTAATACTACGGCATTCTGACTACCAACAGCTCTTGACTACCAACAACCGGCACTCCGTATCCCCCCTATAAAACGGGGAAGTTTTGAAATTAAGTCTGGAAAAGGGTCTTCAATGCCATAGTAACCGGTCGAATCAACTTTTTGTTTCTTGAAAAGCAAGCATTTTCCCAAGAATTTTCTCACACTTTGGAGCTTAAGTATAAAGTAAGGCGTGCTTAATCCTGTAGTTTCAGAATAAACTGTGGTTAAGCCTAAAAAGCCGTGTTTTTTGGAGAAAAAAGTTCCCCGCGCGCACGTGTAAAGGGCATAGTACCATCCCACATACATATAATACATATAACATATACCCGATTTTGCATTATCCACCCCTAATACTGTCTCGCTCGCTCGCCAAATAATGCGAAATCTCGATTGAGTTACCCCTGAAAAAAGTGGGACAAATAAATTGGCTAAAATAGTACCTTGTTTCAATTCCAGCTACACATCAGGATATTGGTGAAATATTATCCTCTTGCCATGTCCAGGAAAAGCAAAATACTAAGGATTATGTTCTGAAATTTTTTGAAAGCATTTGGTTTTTAGCGAGACAAGGGTTAGCTATTCAGGAGATGGTGATGAGCATAGTGGCATCTTCATGCAGTTACTACAATTCCAAAGCTTGCGTAATTCATCAATTAAGTTAATGTTACAAAAAAAAATCAATAAATATACCAGTCCCCTAATAAAAAATGAAATTTTGGCCATACTTGCACTAAAAAATTTAAGAGAAATTGAGGATAGTATACGAGTTGCATCGTACTAAGCTTCGATGGCTGAAGTCACTGATTCAGCCAACAAAGAACAAGTAGTTCTATGTCTGAGGTGGATTTTTGAAGACTTAGAGGCACATGAAGACTTCACAGGTCTTTACAAAGTGTAATCCAATTACTTAGTAGCAGTTATTAAGGGTGTCCTTCTTTGTAATACTTTAAGAATCAACTTCTCTCGATTTCAATGCTACGATAAAGCAAGAAACACGAGTGGTAGAAATACTGGGGTAGCAACTCAAATATTATCTGAAGAGCTTCAGGCTGTCTTCACCCATTGCTATGGGCATGCGCTAAACTTAGCTGTAGGCGATACAGTTAGGCAGCATAAGTTTCTTCCAGATGCACGAGACACTATATTTGAGAAGGTTAAATCCTTAATAGCAACAGAGGTTCTGGGATTTAGAACCCTTTGTCCTACCCGATGGACTGTGAGAGCCAACTCAATAGAGAATGTGCTAAACAATTGTGAGGTTCTTATAACTCTTTGGAAGTAAAAGAATAGCTTCTTGATTAAGACAGTCATGTAAGAATTGCTGGTGTTCAATATCAGATGAGTACCTTCAATTTTCTTTTTGGCACTATTGTAGGTGAGTGCATTTTAAAGCATATGGATAATTTAAGCCGCACTCTCCAAAATCCTAAACTGACTGCTGTTGATGCCCACTCCATTGCTAAACTTACTTGCAAAACTCTGGACAAGATACGTAATGGTAATAGCTTTGATCTTTTTTGGGAAAAGCCTCTACAGAATCAACAAAAATTGGGTCTAAATATGCCTTCTTTACCAAGAAAGAGAAAAGCTCCAGAGAAATTCAGAATGGTGCAGGAGAACCATTTTTTCATGATTCTCCAAAGAATTATTACCAAGCTGAATATTTTGAAGCACTTGATCTAGTTTCAAATATTATATCTCACAACGATTTGATACTACACAACTTACTCATTTTTGCAAAATTTGCTACTCAAAGCTGCCAAAAAAGGAGATTTTTCAAATGTATTTGACAAAATTGTTGAATATGGTAATGATTTTAATCCTTCTCCACTTGAAGTTCATTTGGAAATGCTTGGATCTGCTTTACAAGAACATCAGTGCTGCCTTTCATTTTACGATGTCAAGGATATCATGAAGAACATGTCCCCTGGTGTACAATTAAGTATGTGTGAAGCATTTACTCTACAAAGATTAGTTCTGACAGCCACTAATGCGGTTTCAAACGAAGTGCATCAGGTTTAAGAAGGGTAGAAAATTACTTGCGTTCGACCTTGAGAGTCAAAATCGTCTCAATAATCTTATGATTCTTCACATAAACTAAGAAAGATATGTCTGCCGGTACGAGTAAATGAGTTTATATCATCTAATGAACACCGTCAACAGCATATCGCTAAATTTAAAATTACTCGACAATTTCGTTATTTATCACTCATTTTGATTTTATAATACTAACTTAACAATGTAAAAATGATAAAAAATAACTCTTTAAAATTGTAGTTATAAATGTAACAGATTATTATTTCGAGGGAGCTTTGATTCAGTTTTGAAGAAAAAATTGAGCCTGAGCATTTCCATGAAATTAGTGTTGTTGCTTTATGTGGGTGTTTGTATCTAAACATCTTACAGCCACTAAACTGAAAAAACAACAACAACAACTCAGTATTGTTAGAAAGGTCAATATTATTGAAATGGTTTAAACTGAACAACTCTATAGCAAAAAATAAATATATAATTCCTGATCACTATATTGATTGATAACTGGAAGATTTCTTAGGGTTACTATATATGAAAAATAAACCACAAGGACAGTCAATGTAGACAGTCCTTGTAGAATATCTCATTGTAGCTGGTAAAATATTCTCCAAAATGCTTCAGTTATTTTAACATAGCTAATAAATAATAAAGGTGAGACTAGTTTTGAAGCCACCATTACAATGCTGATGATAATGGTACATGGCTCACATTTTCCATCCTCTTAAAATTATGTGATGTGATTCCTGTGTGCACACTCTATACCTTGTCCCAGAATTATGAGTGATCTTACTCAACCATTACAGTACACCATTATTTGAGATTATATTATCAGGTTATAATAATTATAAAAATATGAAGTATTTTTACAGTTATGTACCATTATTACAGTAGAACTTCCAAATTGGGAATAATTTGAAGCCAAGATTATAGACAAACAAAGGAATATTTGCTTATGCAATACATTATAATTAGAGGGTATACTGAAAGTCCACTAAACCAAGGTAATTTGCTAGTTAGCAAGGTAATTTGCTCGTTAGCAAATTTCGGTATGAGACGTTCATTGTACTCTAGCTTGTTTCAGGCCTGCTTGCTGCTATCATTGGTGTGTAAGGCCTCACCAGTTACTACCAATAAGGTTGTTGTGAAAATGTGAAGGTCAGTGTGAAATATAACTCACCTTACAGTAATATTTTTTTAATCACTATTAAGGGTGCTGCGACATAGCAACGCTCGTGCACCCGCACGCACCACAAATAACCACAAAAATCCGCCATGCTCGCAATAGTAAAAACAACCGCTAACTAATTAGCTAGCTTGCGAGGGTAATTCAAAGCTTCCCGCCTACACCAATTGATATAAAACTAACCGAGGCCCCTCCCCCGCTATAAGTTGTAAAGAGCGCAGCTGTTTGATATTGTATTTCTTAGCTTACTTTATCAGTATTGTTTCTCCCTAGAGCCGACACTGGCTCCCAGATTGTCACTAAGCTTTGACAGGTAAATAATACCTCACTAATGACTCCATCATTTAAATTTTTTATTCTTGTGCAAAACTTCTTCCTGATATATCACTCATGATTTTTTTATTTTACAGTATTGTGATGACCAGTGATAATTTTTATGAATGTATATAATAATAATACTTATTTTATATAAAAAATATTTTGAAATAGCCAGCTAAATATAGATGAATATTTTGTGATGTAGCTAGCTAAGTAAGGATGAATAAACAAATGAAGTGAATAGCTAAGTACAGAAAACTGTACACAAACTGAAACTGTAGAGTTTTCCAGCAGCAAAAATGGTTCACTAATCTATTATAGGTGCATACACTCACTGAATATGCATCTAGCTAGCTTGATAAAAGGCTTCCCTTACCTGACCATGCCAAAAACACTATTAACAAGACTACAATAATCTCCTCACACTCGTTTCAGTAGGGCTTATCATCGAGAAGGAAAGGCGGCCAGATAACTGGTTTGCTAACCGGTAGGCGCCCGAAAGTTATAGAGAGCACCTGGAACTCACTTTCCCCGGGAATTAACTGAATCTGTTGTGGGTGTTGTTTGAAAGTAATCAAGTCTCTGCCAAAAGATCGCGTGGAATAATTTTTAGTCCTGGAGTCTATTTTGTGTTTCTTCTCAGAAACTACGAGTAGAAATGACTCCAAATTTCGTACACAGTCTGACTATGACCTTAGCTACAAATTGTTCGTTGCAATTTTTTTTGAAAGAAAAAAATTCGGGCGCGCTGCCGCGAGGATCAAATTAGCACAGTCAACTAGACAAAACAAAGCAGAATTGAGAAAAAGTACAACGAAGGTTTTGAAGACAATCAACACATGTAGCAGTAGACGAAGAATGGGCTCGTCGGCGACGGCACCCGCAGAGGAGTTGTGGATTATATACTTGAGGATGAGGAGCTCGTAACTTGAACGAAACAGGCTCCCAAGGCCCGTTCTTTTTATTTAGTTAGTCCATTAGCAGTACTCTTTAGGATCCACCCTTAGTTGGAGCTCTACAAACACCAAGAAAAAAGTTAGTAATCCCTAGCAACCAAAATCCAATTATTGTGAATATGTGCGTGGGCGTTGTCGCAGCACCCTTAAGTAACCAATTTAGCTGTAAGGTGTAGTTTCTGTTAATTTGTTTTGTACGGTTTACACTGGGAGAAAGCTGGATGTTACATAATTGATACTGTGTCCTTGTCTAATTCACCTGTAGGCTCCTGTAATACATGAAGAAGGAAACCATATTAAATCAAAAAGGAAAACTTTAAATTAGATATCCAGATGTGAGTTTATCTTGTACAGTGTATAGAATTTTGGCAGAAAATACGTACCTAAACTAAGAACCGGGATTATACTTTGCTTAACAAAATTAGAAGAAATCATAACTGAGGGACAGACTGCAACATTTTAATTGCTTATTCAGTATGCTACACTTGAAATGCAGCCTTATAGAATAATAACTACATTTGTTTTATTTTCGCCGAAAGACTAGTATCAAAGTATTGTTTAAGCCAATTATTTTTATTTAGTATCAAGAATTCTTGATATAATCAAGGTACAGTGGTAATAATAATTTTCTTGTCGCGTGCAAAACAACATTTTAGTAGATTTTTAAAGATAAAACTTTAACAACAGTTAGAAACCAACTTCCTATGAAATTTAACAATGTACTAAAAAAGGATCGCACACTAACTATTATTGACCGGTATAGTTATTTTTGCTAATGATAATGAAATGTAAGGAAAGCTAAGAAATATTCTATTCTGTTTGTCGAGGTCACCCTTGTAGAAGATGCTATGAAAACCAGCAATCTCTTCGATGGAAAGTAAAATGGGATGATTACATGAAGACGCTACAGGTATAAGCTCAGTTAGGTCACGCTGAACCTGTGCCAAATCCTGATCATGAACTTAACAAACCTGATTTATCTACATTATATCTACCCTCACATTCTGGCACTTCTACCAAGCGCCTAGTGGTTATTTATGTGTCGGCTAAGTCTACTACCAAGATATCTTTAAAGACACTCTACTTCCTGGTCCAAGTCTTTATCCTCTATTCACTGATGCTGTTCAGGCATGCAAGTAGACTTGAAGGAAAGTACGCATACCCATTTTACCATCGCCGAAGTTTTACTATCGCTAACTTAAACAATACCAAGGTTGCACCTTTGAGTGGCTAAACTATTCCTTGAAAGGAACTCAGTGGAGCTAAGATTTTGGTAGATATTAGTCACTGCTTCTAATACACTGTCAATACCTCTGAAATATGTGTATGCCTGGTGTGATTCTAATACCTCTGAAAGATGGTGTATGTTCTACCATTGTGTTATGCTGGCTCTACCGGTTGTGGACACAGTTAGTCGTATACCAGTTGCTCAATGTTATGCTCTTACTGATTGCAACCCAGCAGACATAGCCTCCAGAGGAGCAATGCCTAGTTAACTTATTTCATTTGAGCACTGGTGGAATGGACCATCCTGGTTACTACAACCTCCCGCTGTTAATGCTGCTCCTCTAGAAACCTTTGCTGAGTAATTTTCATTATATTATAGTAATCTTAAGAGTGATGGCATGGTGTTTGATTTTTGATTGTAACAGCAGGTCCACACAAGAAGACAGATATTTTTCATCTCAGCAGTCACTTGACTTCCAAGCTACTTGAGCTCAGTCAGAGTCGTTCTTTTAAAGCTGATAAGAACTCTCTACACACCACATAAAAGGTCTCATACCTAAGTAAAATCTCACACCTAAATCCCTACCAGGAGGATAAAGGCCACATTGGTGTTGGTGGTCTCTCTAATCTGACCCTAGACAGAAGCATCACGTATAGGACACCACCTAACTAAATTGATCTGTGAACATTTGGGCTGTCCAGCTGGAAATATTTCGTCTGAAGGCCTTCATAGTAAGTTTACTCAGTTGCATAGCTCTTTGTGGATATCCTGGGATGTTGTTGACCTTGCCGAAGTAGTAGGTTATCATAATATATTTATTTATGAGCTCTACAGCGTAACTTGTATAAATAGAGGCAATTCGTAATTGGCGAGCGAGCGTAGCGAGCGAGACACTTACAGTGGTAACACAATTGAAAACCGGGGATGTTTGTTTATTTATTTATTGGCGAGCGAGCGTAGCGAGCGAGACACTTTCAGGGGTAACACAATCGAAAATCGGGGATGTTTGTTTATTTATATATATGTTTGGACGTATGTATGTCATTTTGTACTTTGACCCTCCGTATTTTTGTGTCCGCTCCGCGTGCGACCCCGTCCCAAACTTCACTAAACAGAATCCTCCGGTTTAGCGACCATTACCCGTATCACCTTAGAAATTGAATTGTTTACTGCTTTGAATTCTTTTGCGGGTGCAGTTTAAACGCAAAAACTTATGGGAGCTCCATTTCTATTCGAGTTAGTTGCTATTTGTCACAGTTATAAACCCTACTCAACAGCATTTACTTGTAAATTCATTGTCCACTAGACGAACCGCGAAGGTAAGTCTTGCGTAAGTATGTTCAGTTGTGTGAAAGTATTGTGCGTTACAACTACTATTAAGAATGTCACAAAGGAAACTTTAAATAAAGTGACTTGATTTTGTTGCTTCTTTTTCAATTCAAACAGTTGCTGGGAGCGGTTACTATGGCTTTGAAACCCCTTTACCGCATACTAATTTAAAAACTTGACTATTATTTTAGTAGGTTGAGTGTAACTTGTTAAAATCAATCATTTAACAATAGTGTAGTTTAAAGCTCGCTCGCCATTTGTGCTCAAGCACACCACTAGTAGTTGACCACTTATATACTCCCCTTGACTCAACCCAAGATGATGGAATAGAGGTGCTCACTCCTGGACACCCTTTAGTGAGTAAACCTCTCAAATCTGTTCCTGCTCCTGATTTCTCTAATCGCTAGTACAACAATAAGGACATCTTCATCAGTTCTTGGCTTCTACAAGTATAAGGAAGGCCATTTGTTCTGATTGGCGACCATAAACCACTGTGTGCTATTATACTTGGTAAAAAGAAGCTTTCCTCCACTTACACTGCCAGCCAGGCTGCAACGCTGGGACATGCTATTGTCAGCCTAAGCTTGCTGGCATGCCACTATAATGCTGATGGTTAATTAAGGTTTACACTACCAGAGTTAGTGGAAAACTAGAGAGACAACGTTTACGTTTTCAATTTAACTCCAATCGCATACCTAGGGGTTGTGGCTAGGGGATTCTTAAGGCTACTACTTTGGATTAGTTGTTAATTGGTGTAATCAAATCAGATTGGCCTCAAGATGTGTCCCCAAATTTCTACCACTCAAAATCTAGCTGCTACAGAACTAAGTAATGAAAATAATTGTAACCATTATGGCAAAGTGACATATATGAACTTTATGGGGTGCACAGTATAGTTCCTATTCAACTGATAAAATTCAGAACTGAATGACATTCATGGAAATGTTTTATTTGTATCACCTATACTGTTATAATAAAATGTTTTTCTATCATTTTTTGGTCTATCTGAAATTCATCAATACATACTAAATTGTGAGATGCCACTATTTTACAGGTCATATTGCATGACACTGGCTGCAAATATCGTTGTGCTGTTTGCTGTTAAATGTCATTATATACCATATAGGAAATATGGCTTTGGAAATGTAAGTATAGTTACAGATAGTTCTAAGTGAGATGAAGTTTGCCTTTTGCTCAGTAATTGGTGTAAATATTTATGGGCGAGCTTTAAGTTATCATAAATATTTTTCTTTGAGTTTTAGCGTTAACTCCCACACCCTTAGCCTTTCCTAAGATCAGTTTAATAAATGTATTTACAATTTTCCAGTGTAATCATATTACTTGAAGCTTAGCAAAGTTATGTCCTTATTTAAAGCTATACTGCTGCTAAAATGTGTATGTAAGTAAAATAAGGTGTTAGCTATAAAATTATAAAATCTAAAATACTGCAGTTCCGATTTTTATATATTAATTATGTGTTTACGATTATTACTGCTATAAAACAATAATAGAGCTAATATAAATGTACATATAAATAGATATTATACCTACCTAAACTCACCTATCACTTAAATGTCTAGAATAATAGGCTATTATTAATATCTTTTTTAAACGCTGAGGCTTTACGTGTATTTTTTTCAAAGCTATTCTCAGTACAAAATAAATTGCAACCTTTTTTTTCTCTCCTAAAATCGTGGTGGTACTGAGCCATGAGAATTAGAAGGAAAACATTACACTACCCACTTTCCCTTCAACCTTTTTGATGAGCTCAACTCCTCAACTTTTACATATACCATTATTATATTGGTTAGGATATGTTTGACAGTAAAATCAATTGGTGTAGCCTCTACAATTTATATAAAATGTCTTTTTGTCTTATAATTATTCCCTGATATTTGTCTAGAAGACAATATTTCCTCTTCAAAATAAAGTTAATTATGAAGATGATGGTAAAATACAAGTATCTAGTATAATTAGTTGTAAGCAAGCAGTAAAAATGTAAGGTTACAGATTATATACAAGGTTTTATTAATAAAATATAGGTAGTTTTTATAGCTTAGACCATTTTGAGAAGAAAAAGCTGTTAGCAAATATAAAAGCTCTATGGTAATATGTTGGTAGGTGAGTACACTGTTTTCGGATGAAGTACAATTTTTGCTGTGATTGAGGTGACCACACAAAGAAGACGGTCAACAGAGGAGCATTTTTCTCAAAGATTAATTCCTTCCACTTTGGTTGTAGTAATAATCTTTCACAAGTTCTACTCGATGTGGCCACTGATCTGGTGACAGAGATATCATAGCTCTCCATTCCACCTTAGCATAGAATATCCTCTGGAAGCTAAGTCAGCTGGATTTTCGGTAGTTGAAACATCTCTCCATTTAGTCAATGGGATCAATGAATTGCCAAGATTTGGTTAGCAATGAAAACTTTCCACTGTTGTGATGAGTTCTTTATCAACCAGCCTAAGTCCACTGCAGAATCAGACAAGGCAAACTTTTTATCTACCTTTATACAGATAATTTTTTGCAGTAGATTGAAATACTGTAGCCAATATGAGTGCAGCACAGAGTCTAGTTTATGCACCAATTTTTTTTTTAGGGGCGCAATATTTGTCTTCATCGTAACAACTGTTATAGTATAAAGTCATGAGGTAAACGACACCCCAAAACGTTTTAGTAGACGTGTCTGTGAACCCGTGCAATTTGTTTCCTTGGATTAGAAAGTTATTCAGTGAGCAAAGCGGAGGAATATCAACTGAAGAGAGATGAGAGTTTTCATTTGCCAAGCATGTAGTTTATCATACCAGTCAGTATTTTCCTGCTGAATGAGTATCTTCAATGCAAATGTTGCTGTAGAGAACCATCCTAGTATGTCGTAGAGACGATCCATGGCAGACCTAACCTGTCCCTTAGTAGGGTTTGTGTTATTCTTGGGTTGAGGCACGATTACATGAAAAACATCGGATATTTTGCACACGACGAGCAGTCTATAAAATGCACAGGTCTGACAACTCACACAAAGACACTGGAGTGAAGGAAAGGAGTTCCTTTTTGTTACTCTGCCATAAGCTCAGAGTCATGCCAGACTTAGATAGCAAATAATTGAGTTCTGCTCTAATCTTGAGAGCTTCAGAAAGATTTGAAGCCCCAATCTTTTCTTCATCTACTCTGTTGCTTAGTAACCTTTAGTTTCCCCATTTCAAATATCTTTTACTTGTGACTATCTATAGAAACAATATAAAGCTTTAAACCGGGGTGTCCAGGCAGCACCTCCTACTTAACACCAAAACTGAGTTCTCCAAACACCCCATTTTTAACAGTGCATCCCTTGAGATTTTCACCACTACTTCATCATTGAGACAGATAGCTTCTGAACAAAAATTCTGTATAGAGTGACATGATTTCATTACAGGATTGAGAAGTATGAATGATTTACAAAATATCTGCTTCCAACTACCTCGGTAGCCACGGTGTACCGAAGTCCAAAATGATGACGGGGATATTTCATGAGATGCGATTGACTTCCAGTCTTTATTCCAGGTAGGTGCTTTCTCCTAGTAGTGCTTGCTGGCCTGCATAAATAAAATAACTGGGGAAACAGCAGAAGTAAGCTTAACACGCCCTAGCAACCATAGCCAATTTGGCTGGTTTTTCGCGCTCAAAGAGTGTGCCAGCACCCTTAAACGGTAATATATTACGGTGTTGTTAAAACTCCGGGATGAATCACTAGATGTTGTCAAAGATTCTGACATGAAGGGTAGAATTCAATGTGAGCTGTTCAGCTGAATGTCAAGAAGTGGTGAGCTTAAATCTACCAACTTTGAAGTCATTACGAAATCTCGCTCGCTTCACTCGTTCGGTAACCTACAATATCTCCTATAGACAAGACACCCTAGGGTGTTTTGCTCACTGCCAATATCACTGAACTGTGATTATGTAGTTTTAATTTTGAGGTGCAGCCAAAATATACATCATCCAAATACTGCTATAGTATGTGATTGTAAATAAAAATTAAACAACGTTATAAAATTGAAACATGTTTATTATTTAATTATTCTCAGTTAGCTTGTATGCCACAACAAATTTTGGTCTATACCCTTCATTAAACGTCGTTAACAATGGAACTTCTGCACATTTCATTTGCCATAGTTTGTTAAGACCGATTTGGAAAATGGTAGGAAAACTTAGGTTTAATTTTGAGATCGAATATAATTTCAACGGCAGATTGGAATTAATAGCGATCAATAATGTGACATTTGCAGATAATGGTACATATTCATGCACTGGATTCGGAGAATCTTCATTTATATCCTATGCAGATCTTTATGTTGGAAGTAATTAATATTATAAGTAATCAAAATTATTATTTCTCATTCATATGCTATTGTTGGGGAGCAACGAAGCGAGTGAGACACTGTTAGGGGTAACTCAATTGAAAATTAGGAATATTTGTTTATATGCCGTAGGGACGTAGCTATATAAGTTATTCTACTTGACCTTCAAGTATTTTTGTGTTCGCTCAATGGTTCAACCCTTCCAAACTTCAAAATTCGGGTTTAACGATCATTAACCCCACCACCTTAGAAATTGAATTGTTTATCGTTTTGAATTCTTTTGTGGGTGCAGTTAAAACTTGAAAATCTACCTAGTTCTATTTCTATTCGGGTGTGCTCTCTAGTTGTATTGTTTGGCTGTTGTTTTTTCAATTCAAACGGATGGGGCGAGTGGTTACTATCTTTACCCGATTAGAGTAGTTTAAAACCTCAACATTGTTTTTAGTAGCTTAGAGTTAGAAGTTAAATAATAATAGTGCAGTTTTAAGCTCGCTCACCATTTGTTATCAAGCACATCACTAGTTGACTATAGAGGAATAAAATTGTCTGTTATAGCGAGTTGAATCTGCAAAAACTTACTGTATTGTTTCCTTATAGTTCAAAACTGTAGAGGTCACTACCTCACCACCACAACCCACAGTTGTCACCATTACCACTAACCTTTACCTCACATTACATTATATTAGTTTTTGTGCACATAAACATTTTATGGATGTTTTACCTTTTGCTATTCCTTAAAACAGTACAACTGGCGATGTGGATATTTCAACAATTTAAAATGGTTATTTCTTTGGGACGCATCACCAAATTTCAGCCGAACAAGAGAAAAATTCTTCGTACCTGGAACTTATGGAACTATTTTCCCCTGCAAATGATGCGAACAATGCGCAGAAACCAACTCCTCAGTTGCATTAGATCTAAATGAATGAAGTTCTCAAAAATCTTCTAGCTCCAGTTTCTCCAGCTTCAAAATCATGCACAGATCTTACTGCAGCATTACAGACCCATAACGAGCCTAAGACGTTTATCGTCGCTCATTGTTTTCGTTTTCGCACGTGCAAACAGGAAGCCTTAAGGTCAAAGGAAACTTCCCTAGACTACAAAAAAGCATATAGAAGTTGAAGACTATGAACACAAGGACGGTGATGTCAGCTCATTAGTTTGCCAGATTTTCTGTAGTGTAGTAAACTCTAGATTTACTTAAAGCAATATTATAAAAACAAAACTTCCTCCAGGTAGATTCTGAAAGGATAGTAATTCCCCACCTTTGTCCAGTTCCATCTTGATTTTTTTTTGCCATTAATAAGTACTGCAACGACAATAGGCTTTGTGAAGGTTTACTGCATAAAGGGTTAAATCGTCCTCCAACTGAAGTTATGGACTTGGGAATGGTGACGGACATATTTGGAAAAATTTGCAAACAGTTAAAAGTTGAAAAACAACAGCTAGAGAATTAGTTGAATGACTACACAAGAGATTTTTCGAGATGAATTAGGAACAGTTAAAGATTTCCAAGCTACACTGTATCTGAAAGATAATGCTCAACCTAACCACGTCCAGTACCACAACAGGGAAAACAATTACAGAATTTGGTAGATATGGCCTACCCGATAAGCTTGTGTCAGATAATGAACCACAATTTATTTCAGAGGAGTTTAATGAGTTTATGAGAATGAATGGTAATAAACACATCAGAACCTTCAAAGAAGCAATGAAAGCAGATGTTAAAGATAACTTAACTTTGCAGTAAAGATTAGATAACATTTTGTTGGTATAAGGGAGTACTCCCACACAACAACTGGTCTTACTCCATCTGACCTTTTTCTGGGCAGACAGCTGTAAACCAGACTCCACCCACTGGGCCCCCATAGGTCAACTAGAGTTTTTAATCAGAAAGATAATCTGAAATGTACATAAGACAAAACCAGAATGAGACAATTTTTTTTTGATGAACAAGTTCACCCTGCGATGCTCCTCGATGCTCCTCGTTACTTACTTTAAGGGTGCTCGCACACTTCCAACGCACCTCCCACGCGGTTAATTGAGTCTGGTTGCTAGGGAAGATTTTTTATTTTTCTGTTGTATTCAGACCGTTTTCTGCAGGTGGACCTTATTTACTACTACCGTAGAAGTCTACATACCTAAATTCAGAAGTAACAAGTGGCCGCTTCAAGAGATATTACCCTTCTACCTTCTCATACAAAAGCTAAAACTCCTTCGCCAGTACCGCACCTAGAGCGGCCATACTTCGCCTACTACTTCTCCGACCCGATGCCTACAATAGCTTCGATCCATTTTTTCTTTATTCAATATTGCTTTTAACTTATTGACTTTTGCACGCTCTATTAGATCTTTTTTTGTGAAAAAAATAATTTTTTTGAAAATTGTATCGAACATTTTGCTGACTAGACTCCGGTTGAGCTCTGTTCCAAATTTGAAGTCTTTTCCATTCCCCATTCCTCAGATAAAGTCCAAAGTAGTTTACAGAACAGAAATTAAAACTACGCTAACATTAATTCCATGCACCCCGCCCCAATTTTAGCCCCGCCCTAGTATACGGAGGAGGTGAAATCTTTTGTTTATTCGCCTCTGAGAAGAGCCGGGCGTGAAAAAAAAGAAGCTGAAGCAGATATCGGCACTGCTGGAGCCAGCCCGGACGCAGCGGAGCAGCAGGGGAGGCTACTTTAGCGGGACTTATGAATGGCCTTTGTCAGCTTCTCTCTAAGCGGCTTGCTCCTTCAAAGCCGCTTGAAACCCTACTGTTCCTCCACACTGCTGGCGAAGGAGTGGCAGAGAGTCGAATGTAAAGCCCAGAGAGTCCAGCTTCTTAGCCTGTGTAGAGGTAAGTGTAGGCTTTCCAATGGCTTTGATCAGTGATGCTGCTCTCATGAAAATCCTCTTCTGCTGTATCCACAGCTTAGTCTGCTCATGGGGGAACCTAATGGAGAGAGCTGCAAAATGTGGTCTGATGTCTTGGTGCTTGAAGACTCTCTCTATAGCCAATACATCAGGTAGGGCCCTGTGTGCTCCTACAGTTTATACAAATAACTATAATTATTAGGCTTTATATTTAATTTTAGAGGGGCCTTGACTGCAACTTCATCTCCAGTGACTTTTTTGTGGAGTTTCTCTAAACCGAAAGGTGAGCCTTGTAAAATGACTTCCCCATCCTGCTATAAAGCAAATTAATATATAAGTGCATGTACGTAACATCTAATTTTAGCTACAGTAGTAGTAAAGTACCTTCCTCAGCAAAGGAAGGGTATCACTGAAATGCGTATTGGCTGATGAAAGAGGGTCAGCTGCAGTTCTGCTTTCTGTTCCACCTCAGCCAGAAGGATAGGGAAGTCAAATGCAAACCCATTGTGAGCTACTAGCACTAATAGACAGACAGAAATATTTTTCCATTTTTTTTAAATTTATATAATTATTTTTGCCAGGATGATGAGGTCTCTAAGAATAGCGGAGTACCACTGAGAGAGGATTCTTACGCCTTAGCATGTTATTTGTTATGCCAGTAACCTTGGAAACTTTATAAATTATAAATTTATCGATAGTATTATCTTAATTAATAATATTATAGAATTGATTTCAAATTATCATTGTAAATGTAGTTGTAATTTACTAGTTAAATATCTGTACATTATTACTAGCAGATGAAATGTTTCGGCCAGTTCTCACAAGGCTTAGAACGTAGGATCATTGAGGGTGATAGGAGGATTCATCACTTTGTGGCAGCTATGTCCGTGATGTGATCAACATAGATGCACAACCCAGTTGTCTCGCAATCAAACAGAACCAGGGGGGGACGAGAATTACCAATTTACAGGTGAATCACCTGCTTCATCACTGCCCCCTCCTAAATTCTGCTGATACTCATCTTCTAGGTCAGCATATATGTCCTTGTCATCGTACTTGATATCACCCCTGCCCTCTCCGATGTATTCTCCCACTTACTTTCCCTGTCATTTCTCACAATGGGTGTTATATCAAATAGTTATTTATTTATTTGCTTATTTTGTGTGTCAAATTATTTTTTTAATTGGTAGTTATGGCTAGAATAGCATTACACCTTTTTTTATCATTTAATCATATGACTTACATATTGAACTGCTCAGGTCCTCAATCGCAAGGATTGCTGAAGTTGACACCAAGCTGGACTCCTCAACTACAGAGGTAACACTTCCACCATCACCTCCAGCTAGCTGGGGTAACTCTGTAGCTGTGAGTGTGCTCACTGACATGGTTGTGTTCATAGCATCACCTTCAGCGTTCGCCCCTGGTGCTACAAGGTCAAGCTCAGGAGACTCCACTACTGCAATTTTATTATTTGGTGTATTATAACAAAGTATATTTTGTTGTGCAAGCATAAAATAATTTTCCCTATATTTTGTTATATGTTTTGTTGAGATAAAACGTAACAACAGTTGTGTGCTTGAAGTATAAAGCAGTTTCCTCCTTTTGGTGGCTTCAGCCAGTTGCAGATTCTTTTTGGCAGATATTCTCTTGGGCATGGTTGAGCAACAGCAACCACACAACAGTCTCCAGAGACAGCAACCACACAGTGAGTAACAGTAAACCAGCAGAATTATTACAGCAAACCACGCGTGGTTTCCAAGCCGCGGGAATAGTTAGAGAATATCCTGATCGCTGGAACTCTCCCCACACACGCGTTATCAATTCGCGAGGTACTATTCCACGAAACAGGATGCCACATTTCTGTGGTTAAATTCACGGAAAAAAGTGCACGCGCGTTGCTATGTGCGAGCACCCTTAAGTTGGTCAAGGATAATACTGTTAATTATGTGTACAATTGTAAATAATGTTACCATAAGAGTCCAATTACAACCATAAATAAATCGTAAACTGTCTTGGTAATTAGAATTAACAAAAAAATTACAAGGCTGTAGAGGTTAACAAACTAGTTATCAGCACATTATACACACTAATTTACCATTTTGTTTTGGCTGTCAATGAACACTTTTCAGGCAGTGCATATCTTCCATCTTTAATAATGGAATAAAATGTGACAGTCTATGGGAAAAAGGGGCAATTCACTTAAGAAAAAAGTTTTATACATTATATGAAAGCAAATATATTGCTGATAACAACACTATAATTACTTACTTGGAATTGCTGGTATTCAAGAGATACTGGCACTTGAATATCACCTAGACGGCAGTGATCCATTATTGAATTTTTGAGAAAAACGATGGGGATATAAATCCCTTTACCTAACTCTGTATTCTTAAATTAAGTTCCGCTTGGTCAGCCATTTTATTTTTGTGTTGTTTACAACTAGAAAAAAAGTACTGTGCAGCTCGGACTTCAAAATAACTATGAGAGAAACTGCTTTGCTAGTGACAGACAGGTTAGTTGTGAAAGAAAACTCGTTCTTTTTCTACAGCTCGTGTTCAGGACACCTGAACAACCGCCAGAAATTCCTAGGACTACCGAACTCTAACTTGGACTTTCATTGTCAGTACCCTTGTCATACGCACACACATTTGTCTCTGGTTTGCTCCAATTTTCACATCATAAAGATATTCATTGAGATAGAAACCCAATGCTGGTGTATCATCTTGCAACTCATAAATAAGTCTTATGAATTGCATGTCTTTAACTTTTTCCATCTTCCCAACGGTCAAACTAAACTTGCGCTTGCGACTATAGCTTTCAGTCTGCCCAGGCCTGCAACGAACGATGACAAAGTATTCGTCTTGCTGGCAGCTGTTAGCTCGCATTGGAGGTGGTTAGCTAGAGGGAGTGGCGAAGGTTCTGGTCATTCGAATTGTTAGCTCAATCAACAAGGCTTGAGGATTTACAACCCTCAAACATTGGTCCTTCTAGCCTGATCTGGCATTGTACAGAGAAGGTTAGAAGAATCAGAGTTTTCTGCTATCGTTGGCTATTGAAGTCTTACTGTACTAGAAGTAGTTTCGAGTGATTGTTAGCTAGCTCACTATTTCGTTTCGCTCATCTCGTCTTCGTGGACTACTCTTCACTCTACGTCGACACTCCTTATCCTTGGAACGACTTGCCTTCCTGCAGTTATCCTCACTTCGCGTCCAAACTTCCTATCATACACCCGAACAATCTCATCATGACTGATTTAGCACGACTCAAGAACAAGAGGTCCTCCGTCCAAGAAAAAATCACGAGAATCATCAAGGCCACAGATAAGGTGCTGTCAAACGACATCCGAAAGCTGGACGAGGAAGAATTACAGATGAAGCTCCAGTCTCTCCAAGAAGCCATTCAGGAGCATCAGGAAGCCTATTCAGCACTGCTGGATGCCATGACAACTGCCACAGAGGAAGACACAGAGAAATAAATTGAATCAAACACAACAATGGAAGCTACTTATGAGGATTACGTGGACAAGGTGGCTCGCTCTTACTTATGAGGATTACGTGGACAAGGTGGCTCGCTATCTCAAACTGATCTCACTATACCAGAAGTACCGGCTGCACCTCAGAGCAGCTGAATCATGGATGGAGCACGTCACAGTGGCCTCTGCCGACTTCCTTGCCCAGGGAAGAAAGCATGAGAAAGAACTTGGTGATCTCAGTGTCAAAATCGAGCCGTACGAAGAACATCCTCTCTTCAATCCCCTTGTCCCTAAGGTCAAACAAACTCTAACCAACATCAGAGCCAACATACTGACCTCACAGATAAGCCAGCTTCCACCTCAACACCGCCTTCTGTTTCTGGACGCTCTTCAGGGCCTTTCAAGCTGAAAATTCTTTCCTTCTCTGGAAGAATCCGCGACTTCCAGGGATTTTATGACAGGTTTACGGACCTTATTGCTACTCATGCCAGCAGCTATTCAGATGCTGACAAGTGTTGCCTTCTAGCAGAGGCCATGGAGAACCTTGCAATCAAAACTATCGTTGAGAAGTATGCCCAGGGTCCTTGGCTCCGACACTGCCATAAATTCTTAAGAGAGTCTCTTACGTGCACTGGATAGGACGCAGCATCTCTATAACGCTATGGAGAAGATCAATGGGGCTATGCTTTCTCAAGTAGCGGTCGCGCTCGTGGCCATGGACTTCGATGATGAACTCTCCAAGGAATGGATTAAGTACATTGGATCATCAGAGGACCTCCCAACAATCAAAAACTTCGTTGCATTTGCTACCCCGCTTACTCAGTTCCTGGATTACAACCCTGGACAGCGTTTCAACTATTGTGAGACAAAGCAAAGGATGTGTTAATTGCCTTCACCGCAGCCATCAGGTAGCACAGTGCTCGTCCACCTTTACTTGCCGCACTTGCAAATCAAAGCACCACAGTCTGCTCCACAAAGATGACAATCCACCATCAACTGCACCTTCCCATACAACCATGATGACGTCAGTTAAGCCAACCAAGTCAGAGTCCAACACTCCGCCAAAGATTGTACTCAAATGTGGATTTATTCACACGGCAATGGTCACCCTGATTAATGGTGATCGATCCATTAACGTCAGAGATGGAATGGACACATGCTCTGCCTCTTGCATCATGACTGAATGTGTAGCTTCCCACCTTCAACTAGAGTGATCACCTGTACACATGATCATGGCTGGAGCAAACTCATACAAGGACCTCAAACAATGTGTCACTGTCAAGATCAGTCCCACCTTTCCATCAGAAGATAGTGCTGAGCTGACAATGGCAGTTACGCCAAAGCTCCCGCCGTCGACACCTCCTCCTGATCCAGAATTCATCACACGCAACCCCATTCTCAAAAATTTACAGCTTGCCGACGGTGACTTTGGAGGTTGGATGGACGTCCTCATAGGGACACTTGATCTACCTTAATGCCTCAACCCAGTTCCCAACCGTTTCTGTCCTACTACAAGAGTTGCTGCCACTTCCACCATCTTCGGGTGGACGGTGACTGGACCGCTGCCTCCTAATAAAAAAGTTCATGCACTCAAAGTAGAGCTCAAAGAGGATGAGACTCACTCTCTCTGCCAGCAGCTATGGGATATGGAGAAATTACCTGAGGTTTCTCGACACACCCCTGAAGAGGAATCCGCTCTTCAACAATTCAACTCTCACCTTACTAGAGAGTCTGACGGACGCTACTCTGTCAAGTTGCCCCGCGTACACACCCCTCCACAGTTGGGTGACTCCAGAAGAATGGCCACCAGTCGCTTCCTTTCAATGAGCGAAGCTTATTACGTAAAGGCAAGCTGGATGTTTTTAACACCGAGATGGAAAACTACTTCAAGCTTGATCATGCCGAAGTCATACCACAGAACGAACTCTCCAACAACGGATACTACCTACCAGTCCATGGAGTCTTTAAGGATGGTTCCACAACTACTAAAGTGCGTCCTGTGTTTGACGCCTCAGCCCGAACATCCTCTGGCGTCTCACTCAATGACCAGTTACTAGCTGGCCCTAATCTTTATTCCGTCATCACTGACATCCATCTTCGATTCCGAGTCTATACCGTGGCTCAGTCAGCCAACATCGGAAAGATGTTTAAAAAGATCTACCTAGCTGAAGAAGACCGTAACCTCCACAGATTTCTCTTCAGGGATTCTTCAGGCATCATCACAGACTGTCGCATGAAGCGTTGGACATTCGGAGTGAAATCGTCACCTTTTCTAGCCATGCTCCACCACGCCTCCAACCACCCTCTTGCCAGCCAATGCATCGAGGAATGTTTCTATGTGGATAAGTTTTTGTTGGGCGCTAACACCGTTGACGAGGCCTGCAAGGAATCTGGCTGAGATAGAGGCCATCCTCAACCGATCCAGACTCGTACTTGGTTCTGACGCCCGGACACTTTATCGTAAGCAGACCTCTCAAGGCACCGCCCACCAAGGCAGCCAGCACTGGAAAGATTACCCACTTACGGCGCTGGATGCTCGTACAACGTCTGCAACAGGACCTCTGGGAAGCATGGAAAGCCTGCTACCTTCAATCGCTCCAGGCTTGAACACGGTGGAATGACAGCTCTCAGATCAAGGTTGATGACCTCGTCTACGTGAAGGACGAAACGCTCACCACTCGGCGATGGCCTTTAGCAAAGGTAGTGGCTACCCACCCAGGTCCGGATGGTCGTGTCAGGGCAGTGGACATCCTCTGCGGGGGAAGAACATACAAAAGGGACATACGACGACTGGTTCAACTACATTGCGAAGATGTCTTGGAGCTGCCCTGCCCCCCCAGTATGTTCAGGACACCCGAACAACCGCCATAACTTCCTATGTCTCCCGAACTCTAACTTGGACTTTCATTGTCAGTACCCATTAACACTTGTCATACGCACACACATTTGTCTCTGGTTTGCTCTAACTCTCACCACATAATGATATTCATTGAGATAGAAACTCAATGCTGGTGTATCATCTTGCATCTCATAAAAATGCTTGTGAATTGCATGTCTTTAACTTTTTCCATCTACCCAAAGGTCAAACTCTACTTGCGCTTGAGACTATAGTTCTCAGTCTGCCCAGGCCTGCAACCACGACAAAGTATTTGTCTTCCTGGCAGCTTTTAGCTCTCAATGGCGGTGGTTGGCTAAAGGGAGTGGCGAAGGTTCTGGTCCTTCGAATATTTAGCGCAAGGGTCAACAAGGCTTGATGATTTACAACCCTCAAACAGCTCAGACTAATGGAGTGTAGCTAGTAATCGATAAAATTAGCTCATTAGCAATGTACGATAGCACAATGTACGATAGCACAATGTACAGCATAGTGAAAACTATCACAGTCGGTCCTCATAAGTTGATTGGCCGCCAGTGCGGCATTATTAGCCTTAAACCTACCAGAAATTGTACTCCATTCTGCAGACGCCATTATTCGTTTAGCGTTGCTTAGGCAACCGGAAATACCACGTACTTCCAAATTCCCAAATTTTGAAGTCTAATTCCTTGGAGAAGCCGATTGAATTTTTGACAAAATAAGGCCTGTCTTTAACTCACGCGCTCACCGCTTTACGTTGAGTTTTAGAGTTTCAAATTTCGCGTAGATGTAGCCGAAAGCTCATATTTACTGGTAAGCTAAAGAACCCCCCCCCCCCCCCCCCCCCCCCCCCCCCCCCCCAACCACTGCCTGAAAAGTGTCCATTGACAACCAAAACGAAATCGTAAATTAGTATATAATGTTGATAAGTAGTTCGGTAACCTCTACAACCTCGTAATTTTTTTAACTCTAATTACCAAGACAGTTTACGGATTTTTTGACTCTTTTCACCCTGTGAATTTTTTTTTACTGGGTGCCTGGCTTGAAAATCTAATTCTGAAAAATTATCTACCGCATGAAGTGGCCCCTTTTCTCAAAGACAGTCACATAACTCGTAATATTGTCTTATTTTGTAGTTTACGAGACAGATCATATAATTCCAAGAAGAAAATCAAGAGATGATCGAGTGATACCTTTAGAATTGGGAATATATATGTCATTTACTTGTGACTTAAATAAAGCAACATGGATTCATGAGCCCTTATTTTATTCAGATATTAATAAATTACAAATAGGTTCTAAGCTTTTGATACATAGACTTGAATATGATCATTCCGGAACATTTGTATGTCATGGCAGCAGTGGAAATAATGATAGATTGATAATTGATGAAATAAGTATTATTGTATATGGTAAGTAGTTATAAAGTAATAAACTAAATGTTATTTCTAATTTGATTCCGGTTACTTGAAATAGTAGTCAAAAAATCAATTGAACTTGCAAGGTGGCTTGCAGCTGTAGTTTGTATCATTGGTCTCAATATGTAATTATGCTTTGAATATTATAACTGGTGTATAATGTGACACTATGTTATGTTTAGATCCTACAATAATGACTCCCATATTTATTGATATTATTGAAGGACAATCAGCTCATTTTGAATGTCAACTTCAGTCATCTACTCAATGGATTTTTGATGACAATAATAATTGCAAAAATAATATAATAACTACAGATAATAAATTATCAGTAGTATATGCTGACCAGTGTAACAGTGGAGTTTATTTCTGCGCAGGAAGTAATTCAAATGGCATCAAATTTATAGGACGAGGAACTTTGGTTGTGGTATAATTGTGTTTAATTATTGTACAAAAAAATGTGTTTTGAAACAATAATCTTGTAATGTTTGATAACTTCATTTAAAATAATTGAATATATCAGAAACTTATGATTAACAATGGAATATTTCAATGAACTAGTTCGATTGGAAGCAAATTTTGGTCTATATGCAAAATTTAGATATGTTCACTACATACTGCTGTTTAAATGTGTTGTTTGGACACCACTTTAAATTAAAGGATAACTGGTGGTGAAAAAAAAAATATGCAAATAATATGAAAATGCGATTATAGCATGTCTATACACTGCTTCCTAGGCCTTGTTTTACCGAAATTTGCTGTAAATATACTGCAAAGTTTACTGTGCAGTAAACTCTAATTCTGGAACAAACTACAAACCACATGTATAACTTGCTATGTTTTACTCATGTTTTACCAATCCAGTGTATTTTTTTCCAGAATAAGAGTTGACTACATAGTTTCCTCTCAAGCACACTACAGATTTTCCAGCAGTACACTTAAGTAAATCATAGGCCTGCAAGCAGTGATAATGGCTGAAAAACATATCACTCAAATCCATGTGGTTGCTTCAAAATAACACCATTCTTTATAGCTTTTTATCTTCCTTAAGATTTACTTTATGTTGTCAGCGTGACCTTGCGATGACATGTATTGAGGCTCCTTATAGATAACGTAGGAAGCCATCGATTTAGATTGTACAGAGAGTGAATCTAGCAGCCATAGAAGCTCAGAAAGTGATTCCAGCAGCCATACCACTATGAGTTCTGAGTATGAGTCATTTTCGTTTGGGTCAGTAGGAAGTTCTGATCACGATGAAGTTGATCCATTCATGTATGTACCAGTAGATACTAATGACAGTACTTCTGAAGGAGATAGTAGTGACTCAGATGGACGGACTTAACCTAGGCTTCTGAAATTGAATTGGTAAGCTACATTTTCTGTTAAAGAAGATAGCTACTGATGTTATTCCACATGTACATGTGGCAATTGCATAATAATGCCCACTGAAATAGAATGCATCTTCTGTGCAGTAATTCCTCTCATAGCAGAAAAATCATCAGCAGATAAAGTTGGATGTATAGTTCTACATCCTTGGTTTCATGGTGGGTTTTCCAGACACCATATTACAGTTACATTATGTGCAGAATGCAGTTGAAGCTCTGAATAAGTTATAGCATTATATGATTCCATTTATGAGCTTTAAAGTATATACATGTGGCGTATAGTCTGCTTACTCGCTGGTGCTGGCAATAGTTGGGAAAAAATGTCCATGTCGTGTTGCCTACTTTTGCAGTCAAAGAAAATTAGGAATACATTTCCCACTACAACTGGGAGGTACACTGGCTTCAAACTTCCTGATTCGTAATGAATTAATAAATATACAATCAAAGTGTTAAATATTGTAATTAGTAAATCTAGTTTGCTTGTCCCGAATAACGTTACTCTTGTTAGGAGAGCAGAGAAAATCTGGTGTAGACGAGTTAGAAGCTTTACCCGCTGTCTTCCAAGATACGAAAAAGGCTGTTTTTTTAGGAGTAAACAAATGATACAACTGTGAAATCCATCTAGCCTTGATGTCTGACAAGAACTTGACATTTTCTGAATGTCTTTACACAAAACTTTTTCTGATAATTTCACAGATCTTCTCACTTGGTGTTGTATCTATATACATGAATTTTTATCAGCTTATATTTGGATAATAAAATCAGACTCACGGAATGTTATCCAATTTCTGTTTTGTAGTTGTTCATGTGCTCACTTCTTATACTTCTTTCCATGTCCATGATGTATATTGTGTATGTGATTGATTTTTGACAACCATTTCTCCAAGATCATGTCAATGTCATTTTCTTTCTCGGTTGCAGAATACTCTTGTTCTAATATTATGTCTGGGATTGATCCTCTTTAATTCATTCGTTCAATGTTACACTGCACACGAATATCACAAAATTATGGCCGAATCTATAATAGCTACAAGCAAACAAAGATAATGTCTCAAAAATTAGTGTGAAAAAATAAACAACTTTTATATTTTATCCTAACTTGAACTATTGCATTCTTTCGTTTCAGTTTTGGCAAAGCTACTTTGAATACTCACTGAATTTTCCGATGTAGTTCTTCTTTCATCTAGGATGATAATTAGTTGCTATAAACTAAAATATTACTGAGAGTGTCAGTAATCTAACCTATAACAATTTATTTACCCTGGCTCTCTCTCTCTTCTTAACAGCAGATAGCATACGAAACCTATTCAGAGTCACAAAGGGATGCTGAAAAATGGTTGGAACTGCAGTGGGGTTCAACATTTACTTCATTTGTTCTCTAGTCCTCTGAACTTGAAGAGTCTAAGTCAAAGCACAGTGGCATGGACAAACTAAGTATTAAGCAGTTTGTTCTGAGCATTTTACTGAGGACTGTTTTCAGCCTATTTGAGTGATATCCAAGAAAATTGGGATGTAATTGAAACAGTGGAAGCCCTTCTCATGATTATTGTGACACTCAAAAGCTATGCAATTTTTTCCCATCACTGACAGTTGAAGTGTAGAAATCACTGAAGCCACTAAAGATCCATGTGTGCAGCTAGACAGGAGTCCCCCATCTGTGTAATCGCGAGGCCTCGCCCACAACTGGAGGTAAATCTTAAGTGCTAAAAGCTGAAAAGAATGGTGCAATTTTGAAGCAACCATTTAGGAGTGGTATGGTTTTAGGCCATGTATAGACATGATAGTACTTTACATGATGTTTGCAGGAAAAAAATTGTCACTACAGTTACCCTTTAATAACAAAATCCAAATCTATGCTGGTTATTTCAAATTTATAATTATCACAGGGTGAAAAAGAGTCCATTTACAACCATAACAAAATCTGTAAACTGTATTGGTAATTAAAGTTATCAGAAAATGTACAAGCCTATAGAGGTTAACAAACTAGTTATCCATACATTATACACTAATTTACGATTTTGTTTTGATTGTCAATGAACACTTTTCAAGCAGTGTATGCTTTCATCACTTATGATACTTCGTACTATACTGAGAGATAAGAGAACAAACTGTGTTAATTACACCATTGTTACAGCTTATTGATACTAGCTAAATAAAAAAAACTGTGGACTAATTAACATCTTAATCAAGTACATGTAGTACTAGTAACTAGTACAGTACTGGTATACTGTTAAGTTATACTCATATGCTTTAGGTCAAAGAATAGACTATACTATTTCACTATTGTTGGTTTGCATCACATTATAATTTACAATGCTTCACATACTTATACATGAAGATAAAATGGTCTAATATTACGTCATAATTGCTCTATAGTAAATTGTGATGAGCACATTGATTATTTAACAAACACATGCATTAGTAAATAGCATGAGTAAACATGCTATTTAGTACAGCAGCTTAGCACCAAAATATGGGGGTTTTGTGCACTTCATGATAAAAGCATGAAATTTGGTATATACTTCATACACACCCTAAAGATAATTTTCAGATTGGCACCCACCCCCAATTTGACCTTTGATGTTCTCAAAAGGTCAATTAACTTTGAAAAAAAACACGAATTTCAAATTTTATGCCATGTTGATCAAAGGTAAGCGTTACTTACTTGTTTGGTATCAAAACAAAGACGACATTTTACGTAACAAACCGAGACTTGAAATTAGTCAATACCTTATCCAAAGTTGTAAATATATAATTACTTGAAGTGAGAAATCAGCAATTTGTAATATTGACATGATCATGGAAAAGAATTGTAAACAACAACTAAACAAGAACTGTTAGCATTCTCCACCACAGTGACAGAGAGCAGTATACTTTAATGAAGTCTTTACACATTTACACCATCGAGTACACCCTTTCTTGCATCCACAGCGTATAAGCTCGTAGCATGCTTGTGATGCCTCTGAAAGGGTGGTCCACCGCGGTTCCCATCCCGTGGAGTTCTCCTTTTTCCACCCCCAGTCTGCTGGGTTGGGAAGCTCCTGCTGAGCAAGCAAGGCTCTGTTCCAGCAGTATGCCTGGTAGATTGCTCGCCTTGTGTGCTGCTTGAGTGCCTCTTGAGTTGGTGGCAAGTTTTCGAGACTCCTGGCTTTCTGGATAAACAGATGTTTTCTGCTGTCGTTGACATTCAAAATATCGCTAGTTCGGTCATAGAGCAGCACAACAAACCGTTCCACAGTTGCCATAGCTGATTCACTAATGTTAGTGTTAACTTGTTGAAGTTCTTCTTGTCACATTTCTCTAGCCTTTCATCAAAGTACAGAACAAACTCTTGTTTGCTTTGTTTTGAACGTGTGTGCACTGAAGATGATGTGCCAACCTCTCGTGACTTTTTTTCTAATCTTTCCAGTTTCATTTGGCTAAATTTCAGCCGACATGTCTTATGCCAGGATGCATGATGCCTCATCAAGGTTGCCTCCATGCCATCCCCATCATTGAGTTGTGTGATGTCCACGTTGATTGGCATATGCCCAAGTTCATCGAATCTAGTGAGATGATCTGCTAACGTTTTGTAGCCAACACCAGGTTTGCCTTTAGCTGCATACGGACACTGCAAAGCTGTCCCAGTGTCTTCTTGACAAAGTATGCAAAGCTTCCAATTGGTAATGGCAGCACGTTTTGATGCAGATGAGCAAGCATCTACAAGCATGTGACGTTTTGCCATTGCTAGCAAACGTGGAGCAACTGTAACACTAGAGACAAGATACCAATTCACCTAGTAACACAAGCCATTAGTTCTCTTTCCTAGAAAAGTCAGACTAACAACTTACCTTCACAGATTTTTTCCAGTATGGCATGGGCTCTTTTCAGAATTCTAACATGTAGTTACAAGAACTTCACCATGTGCATGTAAATTCATGCTCATGCTAGTAGATTCTTGCATGTGCTTGCATGTAGCTGATACCTGAGGCTAATTAACAAGTTCTCTGATTGAGGTAAATGAACTCCTAATTTAAACTAGTTGTAACTTTGGAACAGAGTGAGATATGAACATAATTTTAGTCTCATTTTATTCGTTAGAGCATCAGCTTTGCTCTGATACCAAACATGGTGCAGTAATTATAAGTAAACAAAAGTGAACCAAAATATTGCAGTTTATTTTGGTTAATTTCACCTATAAAATTCACCAGAGGTCAAACCACAGGTGAGTCCCGATCTTAAAATCACCTTTAAGGTGTGTAGACACTACGTACAAAGTTTCGTACTTTTGTCATAAAGTGCACAAAAAACTGCTAAGTTGCTCTACTAATTGATCCCTAATAGCACACTATTTCACTTAATACTGTGATATTTCACTTCCCTTGTGATGTTAATTAAATAGCAATTTTCCCATACATTTTTGAATGAGCAATATACATACCATAATAATAAAATTAGTATGTCCATATTAGAAATTGTCTATGTTGGCATTTAACGTTCTTAATTACCTGTATTGCAGAGGCAGAAACTAAGTACGTGACACTTATCTGGTGTGATAATATTACTTTTTTATGTTTTTTTGTAAAATTATACTTTTATGAATGTAATTTGTAATAAAAACTAACAGGCTTTTTAAGGGTGCAGTACCACTTGAAATCGCAGCGCTAAACCGCAGATCCAGGACTTATGCTGTGCATACTTCAACTTCTCAGGAGTTTTTGGTGCTATTTTTTTCTATCCCTGTTACTGTTGTGATGGACGAATAACATATATATATGATATTTCCACACCATTAAAAGAAAATGTGAATTATTACTTTTTGTGGGCGTAGCCACATGAAGATCAGGAGAACATCGAGAACTTACAGAACAATGTTATATTATCCTATTCAGGAAAATGTTATTTGTGTAGTAGCGCGTGTTTATGTAATTTACAGGTCATAATTGTCGAACTGTCATGTATGTATGTGTGTGAAGTTTAGAGTCATTGCAGGAAGTCTGCAGCTTTTGGTGTAAGGCACGCCCGTGGCTCTGAGCTGGTATAAATAGTTAGGCCATGTGCGTGTCCAAGTCAGTCAGTCATTTTTGTGTTACGTGCACTGTGTCTCTTTGTGATTCTTTATGTAACTAACCTACGCCAGACCTTACAGGGAAAGGGTACGGATACCTACAAAGGGACTTATAAGCTGATTCTGGTGGCAGCGCAACTACTTGCCTCCAATTCCTGAGCTACCAGCATCGACGCCTCGGCATCTGTCTGACGTAGCCCACGACAAATTGGTGGCAGCGGTGGGATCCTCTCATCTACCTAGGAAGACGAAGGAAGCCCCCCAGAACCTACGAACCAAGTTACCAAGTGGAACTGAACTTTGTCAAGTGTTGTGTATCATTATTATTTTTTTATAAGCATTGTGTTGACCTTGTAACTTTGTGTGTGTACAGCCAAGACTGTGTATTCATTCTACCCCCGCTGCATGCCGGGACAGGCTGAGAGAGTTGAGAAAGGGTCAGGCGGGAAAGTTAGGAAAGCAGGAGCCAGCAGTGTCACAGGAAGGAAGTTGCAAAAAAAGCCAAAGTCCAAAGACTTGAGCTACAGACCTGCTTGTGCACCCAAGATAGAGCAGAACAGTTCACCCTATCTGATCCGGAATACCCATCCAGCGGAGAAGACTGCAGCCAGCGAATTGCCCACTGAGACCATTGAAGAGGAAGAAGAGGAGAAATACCAGGACTCGAAACAGGTGCCTGATGAAGTCACAGACTAGAGGTCGGAGGTGAACGTGCACGAAGTTGAAGAGATAGAAACTAGTGAGAGCGAGGTCAACAAAGAAGGAACAGAAGAAAGAGAGATGTCTGGCGAGAGGCTAGACTTAGAAGCAGTCATGAGGACCATGTTGGAGATGAACAAGCAAACCTTAATGGAGGTCACGAAATCTATGACCGAACAAAACCTGGCAGAGAGTGTACAGAGGAGCAACGTGAAAGAAATAGAGCGGCTGAAGCCCTAGAGTTGGAGAGGCAAAGACAGGAAGCCATAGCTAAGCTGGAGAGGGATCAAGCATCGGATGCTTTGAAGATTGAGGCGAGAAGGCAAGAGGCAGAGAAGACACGGAGAGAAGAGGAAAGGAAATTTAGACAACACCGGGAGGAAGTGAGAGATAAGTTGTCCGGGTTTAGTAATTACAAAGAGGGGAATGATCTGCACAGTAAAAAATGGGGTGCTTAATGAGCACCTTATGGGGTGTTAGAACGGCGCCTCCTCTACAACTCCTCACATGGTGCTCCCTTAACCCCCCTAGTAGGGTGTAATGAAACACCCTTAAACACCTCTGTAGGCATTTGTGTGGCACTCTAGACAGTGTTATGCATGCACCTCTAGCATGTGATCCGGAACACCTTTAGTGGTGCTTTAGTACACCCTTAGTAATGTTTAGTGGGCACCTTTTTCAGTGTTATTAGTACGCCCCTACAGTTCTCATATTTTTTGTTATACTTTCTTTTATAACAGTACATTCAATAAAAACAATGAATATGAGTAAAATAAATGATAATCATGTTCATGACTTCATGACTTCACTATAGTTTGCTTGTATTGTTCACAGAAATAACCTTCAGTCATTTCTTCAAATTTCTGGACATTTTGAGAAAATTGGTGCACTGAAGGTCTCCACACTCTCGCCTAAATGGAAATAACAATAACATTAAATATTTATAAATATTCAATTTCAGACTGATCATATAATATGCTGAAAAATCACCAAATGTATTTGTTTGAATTGACTCCATTATCAAACACTCACTCTAGTTATAATTTTTTTAAATACTCAAAGTTGAACCGCCAAGCATTTACACAATCACTGAATAAATCCTCATTCTATGTTTATTTTCACTTTAGTTGGTTACGACTCCTCACACACACACAACTAATTCTAATATTCTACTTAGACCCTTTACCAAGTAAAGGCAGATATGCCATGGTATACACATTTCCTCGATAACTTGTAGACTAGGTTGCACTCTACACACCTGACTGCTCTATGAAACATTGTGTACCATCATGAAACTAGTGGAGACCTCTGTATATTAATACAACTCCTATGTGGCCTACATATTATATATAAGTACTTTTTAGTTATAAAAAAAATATTTTAATATGAAAATCCTTTACCTAAAGACATTCAATGACCGTTGCATATAGTCTGACATTGCTAACCCTTATCTCCTTTTAATATTGTGCGGGTTGGAGGAAAGGGTCTGGGGACTCTAGTGCCAATGACCAGTTCAAAATGAATTTTTGTGTATGCGCTAATTAAGTCTAATTATGGACACTCGGGTAGTCCTGCAGTCTATTATCCAAGAGAGGTCCCTCACTTTGCAATTTATATGCTATGTCAGTCTCAGAAGGCGCTTGTATTGCATGGTAGTGAAAAAGATTGCCTTACTTTTTATCAAACGACCTCGCTCTGGTTTGAAGGTATCAATCTCTTTGAGGTGAAGTATACAAGCATTGCAGTGAATATTATTAATGGGTGGTTAGCACCAGAATCTGGCGCTCTGGACTGATCATTAGTACTAAAGTCCCCAGACCCATTCCTCCTCCCCCGCACCATATTAAAAGGAGGTAAGGGTCGGCAAAGCCAGACTATGCTGTATAGTGGATCCTTGAAATTCTTAAAATACCACATTTTAGCTTTCTGAACTATGATGTTTAGTTTTTCCCCACTGGCTTCACTTCAATGAAAGAGCCTGCACTGTTTGCCAAAGTATTCTGAAGAGGCATTACTTTTTAGCATGATGACCATTTACCAAACCAAACTATATACAGGTCCTAGTTAATCGTTATGTTGCCTTGACAAACATTGGCAATAAAGTTAGGATTCATAAATATCACCTTAGTATGCACTTAAATTGATAAGAGGGCTACTCCCTTCTGCCACCTTCCCATCACTATTTCTGTCATACAGGTATTGTCTGGTAAAAATTTTCAACATCATTTAAATGTCAGTGTTCTCAATCAGATAGGTTTCCTATTTAAAATTCACATATTTTCCCAAATGTTTTCACAGTCGGAAAAATGAGGCTCTACTATATGGGTGGGACAGCGTCATGTTCAAGACTCAACATCTACCTTACGCGTAAAAAGAAATGCTAGAAATGGCTTTGCATGACTCAAGCCATGTACATAAGGAGGAACACAATGAAAGACCAAGGGCATGACACGACAAGGTATTCAGACTAGAATAAAGTGAGGAGCTAAACGCAGGGCAAAGTTAATCTACAAACACACAAAACTTCAGATGTGCATAGCTCATGCAACTTAGTACTTAACTGACCTCAAACATCTCACATCTGTGAATACTCCAGATAGCCACAGTTCTACAGGGACTTGTTTTAGGTTACTAAGTACACCTGCATGAAAAAAGAAATATTCAGATTATTAATCATCACATAAGAATCAATACCTCCATTTCTAGCTAAATTTACGTAACATTTTATAGTGTCAATTTGTACCAAGTGTCAAGGCTAACTGATTGAGATGTGATTGTCTGATCAGGCCTTTCGAAATAATTGTACTGATACTGTGTTAAGTTGTAGTTACAATCACCATGATGTATAAGTACACAACTATTATTCATCACAAGGCAAACTCCATTAGCAAAGAAATGGGCCAAAAAATCTAGCCAGCTAAACCCTTTACCCGATTACTACCAACTACCAACTACTAACTGATATCCTTTACCCAATAGAAATTTTGTGCACTAGTGAAAAACAGAGAAACACCCACACGAAATATTGGGCTTACAAATTGCTTACATAAAAAACAAGTAGTTGGGGAGATGCTAGTATACATATAACCATTTAAAACGCTTTAGTTTCTTCAAATTTACTCTTTCACCAGCTGACTCCTACTAAGGTAAAGGGGCATGGTTCAACCAAAGTATTAAATAAAAAAGAATTAGGTAAAGGGACATGGTTCTACCAAAATATTAAATAGAAATGTATTAGGTAAATGTACATAGTTCTACCTGTCTGGCATAGCCAGACCCTTTACCTACCGCATAGCGGGGAAAGGGTCTGGTCAAATGCAATAGTATGACTTGTTCTGGTTCCCCACGTTAAGTGGGAGAAACCGCAATGGCCATTAGCTAACCGCGCTATCCTAATAAAATGCGTGTAAAAATCAGATCTCTGCTGCAGCATCCAGACGGGCTAGCAATGGCAACTTGCTACATATGCAGGAGTGATCTATCTACTGTTCAGGCGAAGAAGCGGAGGAAGAAATTATATGGTATTAGCTAGAAAAGATGTTGTGACGTTATTAAGCTTCACAAAATATCTGAGCTGGAGCAACAACTCAAGCTGTTAGATCAGAGTGACTTCCGCATATAGCTTCTTTCATCTTTTCTTTCAGTGACACCAAGTAACTGCATGCTCTCCCTCATTGCACCTTCTGCATTCACACTTGAAATCCACACTTTAATTAACAAGCTAAAAAAATGAAATGCGTGCTGCAGAATTGTGCGCATTTTGTGGTAAAATTGACATTTCACACACCAATGTATGATGAGTCAGAATAGGTCATACTATTGCATTTGACCAGACTAAGTTCTACCAAAGTATTAGGTAAAAAGACATGGTTCTACCCTTTACCCACTAACTATGTATTAGGTACGACATGGTTCTACCAAAAGTATTAGGTAAAAAAGTATTAGGTAAAGGGACATGGTTCTACCCTTTACCCACTAACTATGTATTAGGTACGACATGGTTCTACCAAAAGTATTAGGTAAAAAAGTAATAGGTAAAGGGTCATGCAATAGGTAAAGGGACATGTAATAGGTAAAGGGACATGTAATAGGTAAAGGGACATGTAATAGGTAAAGAGACATGGTTCTCCCCTTTACCCACTAACTGTATTAGGTAAAGGTACACAATCCCCACTACTTCTCCCCACGCTCGCTAGCTCGCTAGCTACGAATAGTCTGGAGGCGCGCAGTAATTTAAACAAACTTACAGATAGTCAATACAATAGGAAAATATGTTTTATGAAGTCACACTAACACAACTTACTTGTTGGATGTCCCCATCACAACCCCCACTACTTCTCTCCCCACGCTCGAGCTACGAATAGTCTGGAGAGCGGCGCGCAGTAATTTAAACAAACTTACTCCGCCCACTCTGCACGCATGCTCATCTTCAATTCCTCAGCTTTTAGCTTTCAAATTTGGATATTGTGTGGGCGGGGAAAAAATACGCGGCGACGTCTCTCTCTACTGTGACTTGTGGACGTATACTCTATGACGCGATGACGGGAGGGGGCTCAGCTGCGCCATGCATGTTTTAGCAAGGAAAGTTATAAAAGGTGAGTTTTAATGTTTTTTGTGGCACATATCACTCATAGCCAGCACTTTGAATTAGGGGTTCTAATTTTGCACCGAAAGCCACATCCACTGTTTTGTTTTCTTCAATCATTTTTACACATAATTAAAAATTTTGATGTAGATAGCTATCTATATTGATGACACTAATTTAGTCTCTATAGCTAAGTTCATTGAATACTGAATGAACAAGGCCGTAGGAAGCAAATTTCAAGTGGTCTGGCCAGGAAATGGGTGTGGTCTCAATAAAGTTCAAAATCGTAATTTTAGAAATACAATAAAATACAAAAACACTAAAGTTTAAAATTTATACGAATGGTCCTTGTGAACATAAGATAGTTTGGCCTTTCTTGAGAGCCCGCACGAGATGCTATTAGCTATTTTCTTCTATTGTATCCAAGGAGGCAGAGGACTGGCAGAGCACTACACCTTTGAATGGAGGAAAGGCAATTTAGAAAACCAGAGGGAACTCCCTCCTTAATACGGGCTTATCCTTCCCAAAACTTTGGTTCAGGAAAATCTAAGTTGCGTGGCTGGTGTCGAACAGCACGCGGTAATGGACCTCTGAGTAGTGTAAGCTGTAAGCGGGTGAGGTCGGGGTGTGGTCTCGCAGAAAAAGTGGTCGGGCCAAAACCCAACCAGCCATACCACTTCCTACGGCCTTGATGAATACTTAACTGATAGTGGCAGAGACAGCATATGAAAAGTGGGAGGGGGGGGTGCTAAGACGGCCACCTGTCAGGTTGGCTATCATACACTGAGAGTGCATCATGTTATACATGAATAGCTAATACTTTTAAGAGTATATGAAATTTGATTGCTGTAATTGACTTTAACCTCTATGAAGTATTCTGAAATTCCTTTATCCCACAATATGGGGGGGGGAGTCCCCCTCCTAAAAAGTAAGGGGGCTCAAGCCCTCATCTGCCCCCTGGATTCTCTGCCACTGTGATAGTGCAATAGACTTCTCGCATAGTGGGCTTCTAATAACAACGAAGGATGAACCGATACTCAAACTCCTACAGGTTCATATGCCTTGTAACTAAGAATTTAAATTAAAATATTAAATGTAACATAGCTTGACTTACCTGTGTGCTTAGTGCTGTGTGCACGTAGTATTAACACTGCACGCTAGCTGCAATTGCATGCCTTGTGGTACCTGGGATAATTGGTGCTAGTCTTATACATTTGTGGTGGCTAGGCCTTTGGACTACGAGGTACATATTGTGGCTAATTATTAACTTCTGGTCACTGAAAAGGGTTAAACCGAACCCCCCTGGCTATGGGTATGAAAAAAATAATCTGCTTGCATGTGAATGGAGGGGGCACAGGAGAGCTTTAGGTGTATGTTGTTGTGTAGATGATCTTTCACACAAATCATGCACACTTCTGAAAATTAATTTAGATTTAATGATGCCTTCACTGGTTTCTTTATGGTCGATCAAATGATAAAGTTGAATATCTGTTATATGTACGTGTATGCTAATTGAGTTGACTACGTATGTTAGCTATCTATATTAGTATTAGGGGATGAGATTTCCCCTTTAGTGAAAAATTGTTATTCCTATTGTATCTATTGTTATTATTTCTTGTTTGTGTGTTTGTAGGTCTGTTGTTTGCAGTCACCTGACTGTAGGACAAGGTCTGTGGATTCCTCGGAAGGCACATGTAAGGGGCATGGGGTGAATTGGGTGGGGGGTAGGGGGTAAGGTAGTGGTGGGTGTGGTAGGTAGGATTGGTAGGGGTTGGATAGGTGGGGTAATTGGGTAAGGTTAGTTGGGTGGGTTGGGCGGGTGTCATTTCCTTCAGTGCATCAGTCTGTAGTACTGGGTTGGTTAGGATTAGATGGACCTTACTGAAGTTTAGATTTAATCATCTGTCCCAATGTGTTTGATTGATCGCAACCCTTCACAATCGTTTTTATCGTGTTGTTGTAGATGGTCTCTGTAGCTGCGTTACAGGTGTTGTGTCTGCCTCTCTCTTCATCGTGGTCCATGCTCCCTGCTACTGTGAAGCTATCTCGGGGGATGGGGGTGGTTGTGTGGGAGTGGCTTCTCCTGGTTCAGTGCCGTCTTCTGTCAGGTTGTCGCTTAATCAGTTAGTGTTGTTTCTTGTTGTGTGCCTTGTGGAGGTTGACTCTTGTTTAGAAACATGGTGGTGGGGAGTGGGGGGTATGGTAGTGTTCGGCTGCGGGGGTGGTGGTTGGGGGTGTGGTTCTGTGACGTCACCTGTGGGTTCATTTCCTGTCGGCCATTGTGTGGTGGGTGCAGATGATGGGTGTGGCTTCCTGTTGATGAGCTGGTTTCTGATATAGTTCATAGCAACCATTGAAAAATAGGGGGGAAACAGAAGTGGTGGAAATAATAGCAAGTTTTTTATGTATTCTTTGTGTAACAATTAGCTACAACTTTACTCTTATTGCACTTAGCTAATTAGCTGTAAGTAAGGAGCGTAGGTAGCGAGCTATAATATACAAAATGTTTTTGTTTTGTTACGAACGTTTGAGGTTTAGTAGCAGTTGCGACAGAAGCGTTTCCTAGCTAGGTTTGCAACTCAGTAGTTAAACATTTATAACAAAACAATTGGAACTTGGCCAGAGTTTACTTTAGTACCTACACCGTGACGTGTTAACCTTATTTTGTACGCAGGGATAGGTGGCTATCTAGACTTATTTTTACCATAAAAAATATATTTAGCTATCAGCTATACTTGAATCGTGTAAGCTAACACTTGCTAGATTAATTTAAAGATATAGTTTTGGGGGGCATTACGGTTACATTTCTGTTTAATTGTTGAAACAGCACTTTTAATGAATAAAAGACAGACTCTTTCCCTGCCATTCCAGCAGCCGTACTACTGCAAATAGAAATTTCTAGTGGTAACTAATATGCCCGTGGGCTATAAATTAGTTATAAACCAATATTTTTTTATAACTGAGTATTGCTGGATTTTATTTCTCTAACTGAGCTGGTCATCCGGTAGGAAAAAAAATTGGCACAATATGTGTGGACAGTACCATTTGATTAGTGAATCCTGCTTGTCTTGGCTAATACCTCATCACGATGATAGCCCAGTTGCCTAACTGTGTTTGTTGATTACGTTTGTGGTACTTTAGATAGGTGTTGCACAATTACCACTGAGTGTTCACACGTATGGTGGTCTCGCTGAAACAATAGAATATCCAGTATATGAGTGTTGTGCTTTGTGCTTATTATTTTGTATCGCTAAGGCTTATTCCATTTAATGCACGCCCAATGTGTGGATAGAACCTAAGTTAAGTATTATTACGGTTTGTTAATCAGTGAGTTTGTGATAGTAATGACTGTTGTCTGAAAAATGATTCACCAAATTGAGGGAACTTCAGATCACAATGAAACAAAAGGAATTTTGTTGGATATATATATTTTTGTTGTCATCACTTACCTGGCAGTTCTGTTTGAAGTATTAACGCAGCCGCAATTACAGAAAAATGTATACAATTGTATTTAATTTGGAATATTAAAAAAAAATTTCCGGTAATTGCATTTTTTTAGCTACATAGAGTACTGGTAGAACCTCTCGTATCCGGACTCCTCACCTCTATTATCCAGGTGCTTAAATCTGGACAAAATCAATTAAATGAGTGGGTGAATTGACATTCTAGTGACCTTTCCAGACAAAACTAGATTGAAAATACTTTGTCTCAGAGATACGGTCACTTTCAGAGTTACCGGCACCCACTGGTCCCAAGGCGCCCGGATAAGAAAGGTTCTACTGTATATATATTTATTGCAGCCTTGATATTTTTAGCTTGAATATTTCTGCATCACGCGAGCGTTCTGTATTTTCCCATAGTGTATGATTGTTATTGAATGCTCGAATAAGCACGCATGTGGCAAGTAAAATCAATTAGAATTGTATTGTAACCGATTAAGAAAAAATATCAAGGCAGCAATGAATCACTTATCACACTCGTTGTACAATATGGGAATGATATTTTACTCTCACACAATATTTCACTTTCTCTTCGGCTCATGAAAATATTTTGCATGCTTCTAAAATATTTTCCCATATTGCACTCTGACTCGTGCTACAAGTATTATGTATGTATTTGCAATGTATTCAATACTCTGGTTGAATATTAGCTGGCCTCAAAATTTTCAATCTGTATTTGTGACCATCTACAGGAAAACCGGGCACAACGCGGCACCCTTCGAAAAATTTTTTTTGCACTTACAGAGTTGTCGGCGTCCAGATATTGAGCTCTCCAAGTTTTATCGTCGTAGCTTAAGTCGTTCCCACTATAATAGATTTAACCGTTCCCTTCCGTCGGCTTGAAACAATACATTTTTTAAGAAATCGATCGATATTTTCTCGATATTTACGTTCGCCGCGTTGTGCCCAGTTTTCCTGTAGACGGTCACATTTTATCATGACATTGTATTATTGTAGTATTGTGTCACTGAAATAATAATAGAGATGTTGTTGTTTTTGTTGTTGTTATGCTATCAATGTCTACTGTGAGTGAACACATGATATGAAAATAGATATTGAATTATGCATGATTGTGGCGTGATGAAGGTGGTGGGATTAGGTTACGTATCACAAAGTGTATAAGTTCAGATTGGAAGTTGATTTTAGGCCTAAATATTATATATATATAATATAATATATATATAATATTTATATTTTTTTTGGTTTTTATGTAGCTTGATGGACTGAAGTCTTGTGACACTGAAGCTGTGAACTCTGATGACCAGTACATAAAATCCTACATCTTTATTGTCACTTTGTGTGTTATATAATATGTATTCTATTGTAATGAATAACTTCCTTTTTTTTTTAATTATTGTTTATTATTATTACCGGTAATATTATAATGATTAATAACATTGATTTTATGATCACAGCAAAAAAGGAGAATGTAAATTGGTAAATATTAGCTATTATAAAAATGAAGGTCACTCGACGCCGCTGATTGTCCCCAGGATAGCCACATAGTTCGCTCTTTATTAAATTAAAATGCACTCTAATAAACTACTTTGACTTGACGTCTTGGAAAGGTTGGGGTTGTCCAAGCATAGGGAGTTGGGTCATCTGAACATTTACAAAATACTGGTAGTTCATTATCTAATAAGTTTTACTAGAATGAAGAACAATAATACTGGAGACATTTCACACGTTTGATACAGATTAGTGCATAGCATACCACCTCGAATCATAAAATCAGCAACATGTTTGAATATAAGTTACTACACTATCAGACTATACATTATAGATAAACATGTTAGGCAAACTATGAAACAAGTTATATACAGTGAAGTCTCCGATAAAGGACACTCCGACGAAGGGACTATGTATTGATAATCTCTCTTAGAAAGACAAACCTGAAATCCCCCAAAATTAATTCCTGTACCAAAATAATACAAATAGAATCTCCTAAGGACAATCCCTCTACAAGGGACAAAATGCGCTGAATTTATATAGCTCCCAAAGTGTCCTTTATCCGGAGACTCCACTGTATATATTTGAATTGTAAATTGGTGCGCACACACACATACACACTTATATATACGTATACTTATTATACTGAGTAACGGAAAAACATTTAATAGCACACCATTTTTTTAACGTGCCAAATTGGAGTGATAATATGGTGAGAGAACCCACATGTATTTGCAATAAGTGATTTCTTGTACTTCTCGTGATATTATTACTCCACCGCCAGTTACAATTTTTTTCCATTGATTTTCCATTGATTTTGCTCACTACGCAAATGCATGAGTAGTGATGTGGAAATCATTGCATGAGTAGAAGTATAATTATGATGCATAGTTCACAACACAATCATTAGTGATTAATTTTCTTCATTTAATGTTCCAGAATGTGGAGTTTCACCCATAGAGCATTTGTGTTTAATATGGGAAATTATAACACACTAATATGTGGAAATACTTTGATGAAATATCAAGGGTAAAATAAATATAATATTGAATCCTATTGGATTATCAAATGCTTGCACATGATAAAGCAGTAGCCATAATGTGTTCCAATGCCATACGTAGCAAAGATTGTGGTTGAGCACTGTTTTTGTGCTTCCAAGTTCTTATGCTGATTATTGTATACAATTAGTACTTTCGAGGCAATGTTAGAATCCACGTAGGTATATTTTATGCATATGTATGAATTGAATAAAAACCACCAGGTAACATCTAGCAACATGTATGCACAATACAAACATACATACACACACAGCAAATTATATATTTAATTTGGTAGATGTTTTTTAATGAACTTATCTTTCCGAAAATTTAACTACATACAGTAGAATGTCAGTTATCCGAAAACAACCAAAACTCAATAGTGGCACGTGCAGTCACGAATTATTTGCTTGACCACACCCTCTCATAGCACTCTACAATACATTTTTCTATAGGATTCAGTTATCCGAACACCTCTCGATCCCAGTGTGTTCGGATATGTGACATTCTACTGTATTAAGTAGCTAATCAGTCACACAAGAACTGGTATTTTGTACAACAATGTGCACCTCATTGGTGAGGACAATTATTGTGTGTGTGTGTATGTGTGTGCAGAACTGAGAAGATATACAATAATTTATTCAACTGTCAGACTGGTTTGTTACCACACTATAACACAACCTATCCTCTGCCTGGCGTATGTTCACAGGAAGTGTATTACCAATAGTTGTATGTTCATCACTGACAAAATTTGGTAAATATATTTTTTTATCTTTTTCAGCAAGCTGGTTCCCTTCGCAAATTCAATTAATACAGCCACTCCTTGCATGTTTTGAGCTATCGTTGAATGAGCACCGCAGGGATAACAGCCTCACATAGGGCACATCCCATTATAAAAGAAAACTTGGCAGCTCCATGGAGCATATATGTGTGAGTGTGCGTGAGTGTGTGTGTATGTGATGTGATATGTAGTGTATGTGGAAGGAACTTCGCACGGCCTGGAGACCTCAAACGACACAAGTGTTTACAAGAACGACAGAAACCAGTGAAGGACCAGCAAGGCACTGCACAATGTGGAGTATGCCAGCGATGGTTTCGAAGTGCCGGCGGTCTTGCTGTTCATCGGCGCACCCATTCCCCAGCCGAGTTGAGGCCCTAATCACCCTCCATTGGAGGGACGCGTGACCCGTTGTGGGCAGTATTGAGACAAGACAAGTATGCACGTGTGTGCGTGTGCGTCCAAACTGTGTGCTTGTTTTTCACAAATCTTAACATGTTTATACTTTATACAACCACCCTCATGTCACCATGTTATTTATTGTATGTCATCCACTGATGAAGGTCACTGTTAGTGTGATGAACCGAATTACAACAAATAAAGGCTAGTGGAGTTTCAATACAAACCTTGTTATGTCTATCCCTAACCAAACAGGTATATTTAAAGTAATAAATGTGTATGCTTGCATGCAAAATTTGATAGGTAGGCAACGTAGAAGCATTCATTTCTGATATATTGCCCACATGTATAGACTGGTTGCACCATTGGATATTCACATTTAAATAAATTTTTATTTTGAATAACTGAAACTGGCAATATTAAAATAATGTATGAAGCAATATGACTACAAAATACCACAAAAAAAAAAAACAGCTGGAAATTTTGAAACAAGGAATCAATTTAGTTATAATAGTTACTTAGATATCCTGGACATCTTCTCTATAGAAGAATCCTGAAACAGACAATACAACAATTCACCAATAAGTTCACTTCAAGCATATAGTAGAGCAAGAAGTATTGCACAAGTCAAAGAACAATAATGAGGAAATGTTAGTGAGCAAGCATTACTGCATCCTACTCTGACCAAGATGTACGAATAAAAACTAAAAGTATTGCATACACACAGTGACAACACAACTCAGAGGCTCTAAACGGTGATTGTTAAAAAATAATAACAGTAGTACAATGACTAAATTTACCCAAATTATGTTTTCTGTTTAACAAGAAAGTTCACAAACTGAGACTGAGCAGATGACCCCACATATCAATAACCTATAACCACGTATGAAAGCAGCCGCAAAAATATGTGGTCAGGTTGTGGATGCGATTTCTGCGATTTCAACTTTCATCATGCGCATACTTTGTAGGATTTTTCAATGTTTCGGGTTGTAACTCTACAACTAATCATATGCTATTTCTGAAAAGTAATTTCAGCCGGAATTCATAATTCATCCTTTAATGTAGACTTTAGGAGCCCAAAGCATTACAGAAACTTCGAAAATAGTTTTCAGCCAAAAAAAAAAAAATGCTTTCTGAGGTACTCAAGATCGATGACCTCGCGATATAAGTCAGGAACAAAAGTGTTAAGCAGGAAGCACCGTACATAGACATTAAAGTTTCATTTGCGCATGTGTCGTTTCCCGCACCCAAGCAAAAAATCCTGTATGAATCCCTGACTTGGGTAAAAACAAAAACAAAAAACAACACACAAACAAACAGAACAACTGTAATTTGCTTAATATCAATCCTTTATGGGTACCCCCAAGTGATAGTGTGTGTTTGTGTGTGTGTGCAAACCACATTTCATTATAATATTTTTTGGAGCATGCTAATCCATTTTAAAGCTTTCAATATCATATCCCAAAGAAGGTTGTGAATGTACCATTTAATTTTTAATCTATATGATACTCCCAGTAGTAGTACACCATCATGAGTTTGGCATGAGTACTAGTACCCAACACATGCTTGTAATTCAACATGTACCATCCACCCCCAACTAAACCATAGTGGTTGACCAGTGCCTACAAATAGCAGCTGCTTTTGTATGTGCCAGAAGACCCGGAGGCTCTGCTAAATCATAGTGGTTAGTACAGAGTCTCTGTCTTCTAACACACTCACACATGCACTTTTTTTAATTTTTTTTATAAACTCTTCATTTTTATTATGAGGGGTGAGGGTGTTCCAAGATCAATTTGTCCACTGACCTGACAACAGTCAGGCACAATCCCCTGGACTCACACACAAGTTATATACATGATACACATTAAAAAAAAAAAGAAGGAAAAAAAATGAAGGAAGGGAGAGAGGGACGGATGGAGGAAGAAAGGAATAAGGAGAAAGAGAGAAAAGATGAAGCAAAATATAGTTTGGATAATGAGTTAATTGTTGCTTTTATTGTTTCTACATTTCTATATATAATAATTCACATGCACACACACACACACTTTTTTTGTTAAATTTACATTATAATTAATGAGGGGTGACTGTTCCAAGTTAAGCGGGAGGAAGGATAAAGAGGACAGTGAGAGAAAAGATGAAGTGAGAGAAAAGATGAAGTAAACAAACACACACACAACACACACATAGAGGTTAAGAATACATGATACACACTAAACCAAAAAAATAAGGAAGGGATAGAGGGAGGAAGGGAGGGACCAAAATTAATAAAAAGGAAAGAAAAAGAGAAAAAATAAGCAACTGAAAGTAAAAATAAAGGAACACACACGCACACTACTGATTTAAATAACAACAGTCAGGCACAATCCCCTGGACTTATACAGAGGTTGATAATACATGATACACACTGTAGCAAGCACTTGAAATGGTAAGGCCAGGGAGTGGGTGCAGTGATAAGTGTGGCTCTTGAAAAATATGGGATGTTAACAAAGATTTATATTGAAAGAGAAGATGAGGTCATATGTGCCACAAAAAATCCAGTTCAGCAGCATGCATGTAGCATATGCCCAGTTAAATATCTGACACACCCAATCTTAAACTCAAAAGTGGTCCGATCAAAGTGGATCTGCCAGATCACTTGCTACGACCATGCATACGCACACACCCGCACATACACACACACACATACATACACACATACATACACACACATACACACACTCACATACACACACACATACATACACACCACACACACATACTGTACAATAGAATAAAAATTAAGTTGTGGAAAAAGATTGCACAACTAGTTCAATGGTAAATTGAAACAAAGTATCTGAAAATTGTCATGTCGTACGTCTAGTACATAGTACGTTTTCACAAGATGGCGAGCAAATTTCTCTATAAAAGACTTATTGTAGCAAATAGTTTTCACCAGATGATAGTAATAGTAATAATAATAATAAAATAATACTAATAAAAAAAAAAAATAAAAAAAAAAATAATAATAATAACATAATGATGATAACAGTAATAAGTTATAGTTAAAGCATGAGCGCTTAGTTTCTAGTCGATTTATTGCACGACAGCCCGAGGGCCGTAGGCCCGAGGACTGAGTGCGATAAATGTACTAGGCACTAAGCGCTCATGCTTTAACTAGTTTAAATACCAGGCAACCTGACAACAATATAGCAACGGTATTTAATAATAAATAATAATAATAGTTATGATAATATTAATAATAATAATAATAATAATAATTATGATAATAATCATAATCATAATAATAATGTCGATAATAATAATAAAAATCATAATTAAAATCATAATAATGATGATAATAATAATAATAGTAAAAATCATAATAATAATAATAATCATAATAATAATAATGATTATAATAACAATAATAATATTAACAACAACAACAATAAATAGATTTGAATTTTGACTTTGGTGGGAGCCAATAGCTCTCTCCCCATTTAAAAAAACCTGAAACCTCTTGTAAACTTTTGGCTAAATAGATTTGAATTTGACTTATGGGAGCCAATAGCGCTCCCAGCAGACATAGTGGCTAACACAGTTTCGGTGATCACATGATCACAGGCATACTCGACCTATATAAGGATTGACTTGAAAGCTGACAGAATATTGCACTTACAGCAACTAGCGATGGAAGGATTGTCGTGCACTGAGCTGGCGAACTTTATGCTGGATAACGGAATTTCTGAAAGTGTAATAGATAATTTTGTAACCAATGAAACAACACACAGTAAGAATTATTATATTTTTTCAATGTCTAAACTAAGTTGTCAGTACATACTCCAAACAATACATACAATGATTGTGCCGTAGATAATATCTATTCAAGGGCAGCGAGTTATACTACTAAGGCAAGAATATATGTGGCTGAATTGGAGGGCAGCAACTGTTGGAGAGCGGCATCTGATATATGAAATAACTTTTTTTTTGTTGCAAGTTTGTACCTTCATGGCCCACTGGATGATTGCCCCATAAACTTTTGAGTTGTAGGCTAGTGACTTTTTTCTCCTTAGGGAGTTTCCCTCTGAATTGTTCATATCCTGGTGCATTGTAGGACCAAGATCAGAGACTGGATTGATACCAGAACCTAAAATAATAATAATAATAATAATAATAAAAAACATTATTTCTTGCCATGATAACAGATGAGAACATCAGAGAACACTGTACTAGAATTGTAGTCTAAACAAACCTGCAATGAATTAAAGGTAAAATATTCACAAACAGAAATGTGACCTCAGCTTATGGAATACCAAATATACTAATCAATCCTTTCACTACAGTGGTGGCTGCCTATACCTCTCTGGCTATGATTTATTTCTGTATATATTTTTTTACATCTTATGTGGATTCTGTTGATTAGCTGTTTAATTTTGGACTACACGCGTCAAGTAAATGTGGATGTTAGGATGGACAGTGATACTCAGTCACAAGTACTACCAGTCAACAGGGACGTCTAAGACTGACTCCATTTTGACAAATTGTTAATAATGATAGGAGTGGAGCTCTAATTCTGTAGCAGTGGTCCTGAGCTACATATAAAACGTGGGTCTACTGGGGCCTACTATTATCCCTGTGTTCTACTAACTGCCAACTGCATAACCATATCTCCAGACATGCTACTCCGCACCTTAGTCGCTGATTAAAACCTCACACACTGTCAATCTTACCCAGCATATGTAATTCTTACCTGTAGAAAACATGATGTCTGAGCATTCTATATTTCCTCTGGTTTGCCATGCCATGTGTTAAGCACACTGAGACATGTACCTAGAAACAAACACAGATACATACAGTCACTCATACTACATAACACAATGAGAGGCGATATGGATAGACATTCATGAGTTCCACTACATATCAATAATTTAATTGTTGTCTAGCATCCTAGTAAATCATTAGCTATTACTATGGAAAAAATTTTTTTAATCAGCTAATAGTTCCGTTCTATGGTAACAACTCTTTAGAAGTTTATTGATAATATTTTCGCGCCCCGAAAATCCAGCAAGTATGTCTTTTCAGTCTAATTCCATTCTTATGAGTAAACACATCCACTATTTCTCTCACCTTACTGTGAATGACTGTGTTATTTCACTGTGTAGTTACATAATGTAATTGCAAAATTGCAGACTACGTGGAAATGCCTAATAACCTCCAATACATTTTCTGTTAACAAACTACTGTGTTCACTATTAACATTAAAATTTTACAAATTCAAATTTCTAACCCTTCATAAAAACCCAGTTTGAACTTTCTCAATCAAACGGGTCTGAGAGGAAAGGAGAGAAATATAAAAAACTTCCGGTTATTGCTGGCAATTGAACCCAAGGCCACTGGCTTCAGCCACCAGTGTTCTTGCCACTAAGCTACGACAACCGAGCCTTTCAAATTTATCCTTTATACTGAAGTAAGACTGCATGCTGCAGACTCATACTTAACAGACCACCAATTATGTGCTGTCAGAACCCTTTCTGGTGTCAACCTGAAACACCTCTCCTCCTGAAGAAGAGCCATAATTAGTGGATTGTAAAGGCTTTATAATATTACAAATTCAAATTCCTAACCCTTCATAAAAACCAAGTTGGAACTTTCTCAATCAAACGACCTGAAGTTTTTTTTGTATTGTTTTGTTGTTTTTCCCCGTTTATTCTCCTTTCCTTTTTCTCAGACCCGTTTTGATTGAGAAAGTTCATGAGGCAAGCATATGGTATAGTATATGGTACTTTCTCAATCAAAACTTTTCAGTTTTCATTAAAATTGTATTTAAATATACTTGATACCAGCATTCTATCGCCAGGGACATGACTCATTTGATATCAAATAAAACAAATCGTAACGACCACAATAGCACTCATTATGTTAAATATAGCAATTGGCCATGCCTCATGCAATTCACCCTACTACTTGTGATATGACCTCCTAATTAAATTGCAAGATGTGCTGTACAATTAATGCCACTAATTATTTATTACTGCACTATCAAACAAACCGAATACAAAAAATGCAAAAACAGCAACGCCATAATAAATAATAGTACTTACTTCATGCGATAAAATTATGCGTGTTTAATACTAAGGGATGCATAGAGAAAAAAAATATACAAAATTGAGTAAACACAAGGATAGGTGATCATGAAAAGAGGATTTAAATGCATACATCAAAAATGCATGCCTACTCATACACACACAAAATCTTCAGTCTAAAAAAAATTTCATGGCTTAGTATGTTAAAGGATGCATACAGAAAACAATACGTATGTATTATTCATTTGATATTGGAAAATATCATGCACGAGTTTGTTGTTTAGCATTTACACGAGTGCCGCAGGTCAATCAGACGAATGATATTCTTCAGTATCCAATGAATAATAAATTTATTATGTACTGCTCATGTGTTGATGCCATAGTTACTATTGCTACGGCATTGTAAACACTGTAAACAAGTTTGTAACCTAGAGGGACGTAATAACTCCACATGATAACTGTGAACACAGGTGATATGGGAAAATATTATCCTAGGCCTCATCCTGCTTACTTTAGTGCATTTTCTGTGTGGCAACAGTTATCAGGCACATATTAAATATAGGTTATACTTTGAATACGGCATAGTATCACAAGTCTGTTGGTAGTATTGGCACGAGTTGCCAAAACGCTGTACAGACTAGTGATACTTTGCCGTATTCAAAGTGAAACTTATTTATCATGTGCCCATAGTAACCCATAGTAAAGGGGGCGCGATAACACTTGGAGAGCCGAAGGGGACGCGACATGGTAAAATATTGAGATAGTTCAAATACTATTGTTCCTATGGGACTAGCTGAGTGCGGAACATGATAAAAATTTGTATGGGCAAGGATAGGTGGTCATGAAAAGAGACTCTACATGATGCATCTAATTAAGCCGCACAAAACAAACAATCCAGAAAAACATTAAACTAGAAATACATATCGACTATTTCTAGAATCAATCTCTCCAAGGTCCCCAAGTGATAGTGTGTATGTGAGCCAACATTTCAGGGATAAGGGGGGGGGGGGAGGAAGGGAACGAGTTACCATGGAAATGAATTAGAATTATGTTAGGAAGGTAATAAAACCGGTTTGTCATTTGCAAAAAGGGCCTTAAAGAGACATCTAACCCACATCTTCTATAAATTGACTATAATTGTATTAAGCTAATCAGCTTACAAGTATAACTTTTGAAATGTATGTCACACCCTCTCCCCCCCTCCCCCTTTCCCACACACAAAGCTCACAATGGTGCAAAGCTGTATGCTAAGAATCCTTACCTAGTATATTTCAATTGACTGCTGCAATATGATATAATTTCAAACTTTATTTAGCAGAAACTAGAGCAACAAAGGTGCGAACCCTCAGTTAAAAACGACTTCCAGGACATTTGCCACACCCACTCTCCACACCCAAACCATAGCAAATTACATCTAAACTACATCAACACAACCACATCATGTGTATTAAGATAAAAGCATAAAAACTAAACAATGCTTACTCTAGCTCAGTGACAGAAGAAGGAAGGAAATAAAACAGAAAATTAGACCAAAAAAATAATTAAAGAAAAACAAGAAAATAATGAAAGATAAGGACAAACATAAAAACAGCAGAAAAAAGGGAAGGGGATTTTATTAACTAGCAAAACAGAGTAAGAATACTAGAGCACCCATTTCGGAGAAGTGTTGTTGGCAGACAGACAGACAGACCCAGTGGACATAACCCTCAGTGTGCAGCCACATTGAGGGTTAATACAGACTTGGCTTATGAAGGAAGTCTATTTTAGTGTGAAACAACCTGTGTACTCTCATACACATGCTTGTAATTCAAAACACAACAACAAGCACAAAAACAAAACCACATAGGTTAACCAAGCCAACTGATTAACCACAGTAGCAGCCTTTATGTGTGGCCAGCAGACTCTTAGGCTCATGCTTACTAATTCCATAAAAAAAGTATACAGCCTGACACACACACACAATTAAAGAGAATAGCAAACATCACACATCACCAGAATTGAAACCTCCTTCCAGCCCCCCCCTGATGGGTAGTACTATTGTAGTCTACCCCATGCAAGAGGTGTGACAACAATGTGTCCCCATCACATGTTGTAATTCAACATGTGCTAGCTACCCAAACAAAACCACAGAGGTTAACCAGTAAACCACAGCAGCTGCTTTTATGTGTGCCCTAGACTCACACTCTGACTTAGGGTCATGCTAATATATTTTTGCTATGTTTGCACAGAATAATGATCAGCTAAATAAAACAATTTAAATAATAATGACATCACAATAGCAAATAACCTAGTGTATGAAAAATGTACTGTAAAAATTAACAACAACAAAACAAAACGAACAAAAACAAAAAACAACAACAACCTATGAATATCTGTATGCAAACTAATAGTGAGTGTTGTCCAGTAACGCCGTCAATTGTCCCATGCGACTAGGATGATAGAGAAGTCCCTTGGGATGTCCATGCCAAAATAAAAAAATTATGAAATTTAAAACTTTCTGTGCTAGGGAACCCCTCCCTGTGGTTGAAAAGTAGCCCTAGCCTGTTGTGGTTATAGTCACATGACCGACACACCCAATTTTGGGGGGCTTTGCCCCCATATCCTCCAATACGCCTGGGAGGCTTCGCCCCCCGCACCCACCAGATGCTGTGACAAACATATGAATCAGGCTAATGTGAGTGAATTGAACATGAATAGGATGCTGTTGAATTGTTAGGGCCTTGTAATATGCCCGTGGACATTTGACGGCATTACCGGACTACTATGCATATCATACAAACGTACACACAAAGAAAAGTCCAACAAGAAGGGAGAAAGAAGGGAGAGTAAGAAAGAGATAGATGGAAAAAAAAAAGAAAAAAAAAAAGTTTCATACAGAGGAGGAGGGGGAACTAGAATTTCCCCCTCAAGGTTCTAGCTTCCCCCCACCCAAGAAGTTATAAATAATTGAATAATAATATACTAGATCAGATTTAATAGCAATAACAATACCGCGCACAATATGCACTACAAGTGCCAGCTCCACTACACTAAACTACATCTTCCCCAAGCAAAACATGCGAAAAACACCATATCCACATACACACAAACCCGCGCGCATACACACATCTAACCATGGCACGATCAAGCTTTCCCAGTTTGAAATAGAGAGCACCACTACCGTTGAGTATCTCTGGAGGAATATCAGCTCCCACTTTATCTGTCAGAATGTGTGATGACTTATAGTATGCATCAACAGCTAAACAACAAGAACGTCAACAAAAACTTGAGTCAAGCGCTTTTTGTACCATTTTGCTACTCCAATTTTAGATGTTTGTGAAGATCGTAAATAACAACTAAATATGCAGTATTCTGCTTACGTTGTTCAGAATTGGTTGTCATTATTTTTATTATTTATTAAAAAAAAGCTCAGTTGTTGTATTACGTAGCAGGGCTCTGAATCACATAGTGCCTCCAGATGAGGGCACTCTATGTGACTGTCTATGGGAAAATCGGGCACAACGCAGCATGCGTAGACGTTGCGAAAAGATAGATTTAGTTCATAAAATTTTATAAAATAAACCTAACGAAGGGAACGGTTAGGTAATATATAGCGGGAATGCTAAAGCTACGACGATAAAACTCGGAGAGCTTAATATCTGGATGCCGAGGTGTGTGTAAGTGCAAAAAATAAAATGTTTTCGTCGGGGCCGCGTTGTGCCCGATTTTCCTGTAGACGGTCACATATGTAGTGCCCTGGTAGAGGGCTACTACATGTGCCCTGCCTCTCAGGGTATTAGCAATGACTACCGTTGCTATTTTCTAAATTAGTTAAACACTGTGCGTCCGTTGGGAACTACTGTGTTTAGGGTCCCTCTGGCGTCATTAGTAGTACCCTTGTTTCACTTGGGATGCCACAACCCTGGCACTTCAGGACCCTACACATTAGTGCCCTCGGTGACAGTGCCTAATTATTATATAATCAGTTCCAAATACATTACCAAGTACCATATTCTTGCAGTTAGATGTTGCCTTCAATACTTAACCTCCCAGCTCGAGAGACTTAATAAAACGTCAGCCACTCTCGAATAGTAGCTGCAGACAAATGTTACTGATTCCACATAGTGCATTAGACCACTATAGGACTTCCAAATGTAGGAGTACATTCATGTACTCTATAGTCCACTTGGTCAACATTAATAACAACTCTTGAATTAATAGCCACTATTGAATAGTAGCATTCATCAGCAGTAAGTTATAAAGAAACATTATTGCAAAAATGCTCTACCCAACACATGGTTACAATTCAGTTCTCATGAGATGCTGAGCAAAATTTCATATTATATGGTTGGTTGGTTTACCCGCCATATATGACCACTTCCAACTATGGACTGGAGCTAAACAAATGACTTACCACACCCACCTATACATTCCCCTGCTCCAGGACACTGCCCAGTTCTATATTGCATTGACCACACCTACCATTAAATCCCCCTGTTCGATACTAATGCATTGACCACACCCACCTTTAAATCTCCGTGTTCCAGGATACTAATGCATTGACCACACCCACCATTAAATCTCCCTGTTCCAGGATACTAATGCATTGACCACACCCGCCATTAAATCTCCTTGTTCCAGGATACTAATGCATTGACCACACCCACCTTTAAATCCCCCTGTTCCAGGATACTGCCCAGTTCTATCTAAGTCTCCATATCATCTGGGAACTGGTCTGTCACTTTCTTCAAGTACTCCTAAATATTTCATAGTTGCTAGGCTTAGCTGCAAGAACCTTCTCAAAACACTGGGTAGCATTTTTACTGTCACCTTGGGCGATGTACATCGTGAGGCAACATTGGACAAAAACCTGGTGGCCTGCAGTGAACATGAAACACTAAATTGTTGTATACAATTAGTCTACTTGATTGTTCATCACTGGACTATGAATATGAAGCTAAACATTCATACTGTGTGCTATACGCTGAGCGTCTAACAAAGCTGCAGAACAACTTGTCCCGTGGGTACAACACTTCTCTATATGCGACTGCCTACAGAAAAATCACGCCCAATGTGGCCTCCATCAAAAAAAAATAAAATAATAATAAATTTTTTTTTTTGCACTGAGTCGTCAGCATCTAGATATTGAGTTTCCAAGTGTTATAGTCATAGCTTAAGTGGTTACTCATTACATTCTACATAACCGTTCCCTTCCGTTAGCTTATTTAATGCAATTTTAAGAATTCGACCAACCTTTTCCCTGACATTTACACACGCCATGTTGTGCCCGATTTTCCTGTAGACGGTCACATATAATGACCTGTATTATCAAAAATTAAGCAACTGTATGAAATGTATGTGGATTAGCACCTCCGAATACAAGAGTTTTGTATAGGCATACAGGGAGCTGGGAAAGGAAGAATATTCTCTAAGTGAAAGTCTCTCCCCCTCCCACCCCCCTCAAGAAAAATAATCATAATCACACTCTTTCTTAAAATATGCTGTACTCAGTACTAGCCATAGAATACATACACAACAGTACCCTCTAGCAGTCATTACAACACAATGTACACACCGAGTTCTCGTCTTCACCTATCCAAGTACAAAAATGAGTGTGGCTTAGCATACTTGAAGTCTCCCCTCAGCAAAAAATCCAGTATGAAACCCTGCCAATATGTAAATTCCCGATGATGCTTATGTGTGACCTACATGTAACACTCTCGCCTGTTTTATCATGCCCATCAACTCTAATTGCTATGTTTCCAAATTGGCACCTTTACTTTCTCTTTGTGAAATTTCTCATTATTATTACCTGAGTTGTCTTGTGTTGTTCTTTCCTCCCTGGCTCACTCAATGAGTGCTGTTCCTTTACCAGCAGCTGACAAATGGGAGTGCGTCTTACAGCGTCCCCTTTTAGTGGGGTGTTTGTGTTGGTGGTAGTAGTAGCTTCTGTGCTGAAAATACATGAAATAAGACAAAAGCAAAAAAAAAAAAAAAAGTGAAGTCAGAGAATATGCAGTACTCAATACTAGCCATGAAACCTTTTCACAATATCATACTCCACAAGGAGATTTAAAAAAATCAAAGCCCGAAAAAAATGACTACTTGAATATGAAAAAAAAAAGAAAAAAGATCAACGTTTATCCAATTGGTAGGTCAGTTTAACTGTACTAAATGTCTCATTTCCATACTTAAAGCTTTACCCCTCAAATAAAAATCCTGTATCAATCCCTGATGGGGCTAAAGTTGAAGTGATCACATATAAAAGGAACACTGCAGTTATCATCAGATAAAAATGTTATTGAAGTTCTGATTATCAACCAATATCACACCAGTGCTCTCGAGCTTATCGCTATCTATAAAATTGGTTATCTACCTTCACACAAAGTATCCATATCTCAAGCTAGCTCAATCAATGTCTTGTTGTGTGTCCGCGTTTTCATTTTGTAGAATCTAGCTCTCTGCGCCGCCACTTACATCACGATCCAATAATAGACACTCTTTTTAGGACAAAAACCCTTTACCCCATCAAGTATCAAGGGATTTAGGATAAAGATACCCTTTACCCTCCCATTAAAAGTTAAGCGTATCCCTTTACCAAAAGTAATTTTATTCTTGGCTTTGTCTGTGTAGAGGGCAGAAGCAGAAGAAATGTTTAGTCTAATCAGTCTAAAGATGTCTCGTCGACGTAAGTGAAAGGTATTCATACAAGTGTTGTTTGGTAATAGCAACCTAAGTCAGATTTGGGCTTACCATATGGTGGGGTTATCAGCCACCTGCACATTGCATATTTAGCTGATTTCAACTTGATGAGAACAGAAGCTTTATGGTTACAAGTTCGCCTAAATATATCTGTGCATGTGAATGTCAGAAAGTGTACACCCTATGCTTCTAAATAATGGTTTGCAAAATCATGACACTAATGTACTGATAGAATGTATCATAGTTATTCTAATTACAGCACCAAAATAATTCAGATTCTGAAATAGTCTATTATTAGAACAGAACATTAATTGTTGGTTTGAGCTGGTTCTAAAATTAGGTCTGAGCGCTTAGCAATTAGGATGGAGTTGGACCTGTGACCTTGGCAAGTGATCAGTACATTGTCACATCTTCGTGCAGTGATGGCAATTTTGGAGGACCAGCACTAAATTTCATCTTCTCTGCTTCCCTTTCATAAAAAGCAGTAGTTTCAGCCCAGATAGAGGTAGAAGATAGTCCCACAAATCTATGTATGCTATGAGTCCGTACATATTGGCTAAGCACCACAGAATAATTCCAAATTCAGTTTAGTTTGTAATAGAACTAGGAAGAAAATATTACCGCGAAAAGGTGCTACTATTAGAGTGGTGCTGTAATTAGAATATGGTATAGAGCAGAGTCTATATCCTTGAAGCCCTGTAATATTATAGAAATGTGTATCCAGTGTTATAGGTATACTTTGTATGTGTAATCATGTAGGAATCTTGATGAAGAGATTTGTTGTGATCTCAGTGACACCAAGAGGTGAAATAGAATAATATGTGAGTTTGTATTGAACATGAGTAACTAAGGTAGTCGGGATTAATAGCATGAGTAAGGTAATTAGAATGAGGTGATGCATCGTACGACTAACCATGCTATTAGTTGCTAATAGTTTGCCAACATCCTAACATGTATTAGAATTGCAGTACTATTAGCTGTTTATTTAGCATTGATATTTTGTCCTTGAGCTGATGATCAAAGCAGTGGTTGCCTGGCTAGCTCTCTTTACAAGCTAGCAATACCATTACTTTTCTAGGCAGGGCTGTAAGATTGAAATGTGCATTTGTTGACCCTTACCAAACATACCTTTAAATTTAAAATTTGTTGTGCAACATTCATGAGGATTCGATATTAAAAAAACAAACAGCTAGAACCTGTGATATTTACAAAATTCATTAGTATTAAAAATAATTGGATTTTTTTGACAAATGCTTAATAAGAGTCTGTTGAATAAAATCAGTTGTCTTCGTTTCACTCATCTCTGCAGTTGTTCTATTGTTTTGTAGTGGAGCTCGACACGTCCGATGACATATGTTCCTTGCCAATTATTGACCACACACACATACACACACCACGCAGACTCATCATACACATCACACGCACGCACCACACACGCACATCATACACACATCACACACATATCACACACACACACATACTATTCTTCCTTACTATGACAAAGTTCCATCAAAATAAGCTGTGGAGTATTAACATTCATTTGAGTGGTGCAACTCTTTGAAAAAGTAAATAATTTATAATATAGAAATATCATTGTAATCGTGCGGGCTAATATGCTCTTGACCTTAATCATCCAAAAAACTTCCTGGCAGTGTTGTCCCCACAAGTCACAAGCACAGTGTAGCCACTCCTTCCTAGCAAAAGACGAACAAAAAAATAGCAAGTATTACATAACTTAGTATTACTATTTGGGTGTTTTTGTGAATGTCTGTACGCTATGCCAATTGATAAATTTAATTTTCCATGATGTCCGAAGACTGTGCCGGTTGATAATAGAACCGGAATGGTCTACAAGAGTTACAGGCGACTTGCTCTATATAACACTTTTTTGTTTGTTTGTTGCTGTTACTGTTTATTTGTTGTGTGTAATGCACTTTGTCACTTCAAGTTTATATTGTTGCATGTGTGCTATTCTTCATAAAAAATTTCACCTTGATAAAAGATCAGCTTACTTAATAAATTTTGTGTTTATTTGCTTTATGTTCATGTTCTTTTCTTTTTTTTTTTTTTTTTTTTTTTTTTTTTTTTTTTTTTTTTTTTTTTTTTTTTTTTTTTTTTTTTTTTTTTTTTTTCCCCTTTGTCTTTCGCTCTTCTATTTTCTGTTTAAAAGTATTGCATCAAATGATAATTAGTAGTATGTAAATTGCTTTAATCTCCTATTGTTTTTGCTAATTTTTGTGCTCTCATCTTTTCCTTATCTCGTAGTGATTAGACCCGTATGATTTGTCAGAATTGAAGTTGTGTGTGGCGGAATGATTGTGATAATTGAGTTTCTTTGTTCGTGGATTGGCACTTTACAGAGTTATCTCATGTTATTCGCCCAATATACTTCATGCAAGTGTAATTTACACAGAAAAACATTTTTAATTTTTAATGTGTTGCTGTTTACCAGTTCATTTCTTTTAATGGGTATTGTTTACAGCCATTTTTTTGTAATTTTTTTATTATCCTCAGAAACCGATTGGCTCATTATGGGCAGAAGGTGAGAAGTGGGGCTTTGATGAGGACTGCAGCTATGACAGAAACCAGAGTAGCTCGGGATGGTGACAGACAGCACATCAAGCGTGGCCCTGGATAGTGGATTCATCAAACTCTTCAAAACTTTTTTAGACTTTTTATTATTATTAATTTTTTTACCACATAGCTAGCTAAAAGTGATCAGTATTACTGTCAAAGAATTCTATATATCATGTTATTAAGAAAACATTTGGAATACATATACAGTGGAACCTCTCTACAAAGGGACTCTGAAGAACAACTCGAAACAGCCAGCGTAAATGGACCACAGTGATCTACTACAATAAAAAATAAACTCTGAAAGCAGCCAAACTCTCTACAAGGGTCAAAAGACTTGACCCCAAGCATGGCCTTTGTAGAGAAGTTTCACTGTAGTATACATAGTATCTATACACTGCATGCTGTGGTAAGACATCATCAAGAATACATAGGGTATACTCCAGCAACATACCTAGTACACATAGTATGGTATATACCTGGTGTAAGGTAATGCACAGTACTCCAGTAATACAGTCTTACAAAATATACACACTGGTGACGTTGTATGACTTTTACATACACTGGTGTAATATCCATTGCATGGTGTTGCTCGTTACAGAGTTCACTGTTAAATAATATTCAACTGTAAATGCATTTACGGAATATTTTGCTGGTGTGTAATAATATACCCGGTATAGTTACCCTGGTACAGTTATAATATGTATACTAAGTGGCCAAAAACAGTATTTGTAACATCAGGAACTATGTGCAAGCAATCGTCCCATACACCATTTGAGGACTACCATGCAGCAGTTATAAGCAGCACCAAGTGAGCATGTGAAACCTCTGATAGTGAACTCTCTAAGTAAATTACCTCTGTATAGTGAACTTCCCCTACCTGCATTCCAATAGAAAATGTATGGCCCATCTCCCCCTCCTTAGGTCCCAAATTGTTCTCAGTTTAGAGGTTCTACTGTATCAATTTTTGCGCATGTCAGAGAACTCTTAGGATTTCATCTAACCCCAACATTATTTGGAGTGATCCCAGATGCTGCCACTGTCCTGGAGTGATCCCAGATGCTGCCGCTGTCCTGGAGTGATCCCAGATGCTGCCGCTGTCCTGGAGTGATCCCAGATGCTGCCACTGTCCTGGAGTGATCCCAGATGCTGCCACTGTCCTGGAGTAATCCCAGATGCTGCCGCTGTCCTGGAGTGATCCCAGATGCTGCCGCTGTCCTGGAGTGATCCCAGATGCTGCCACTGTCGTGGAGTGATCCCAGATGCTGCCACTGTCGTGGAGTGATCCCAGATGCTGCCACTGTCGTGGAGTGATCCCAGATGCTGCCACTGTCCTGGAGTGATCCCAGATGCTGCCACTGTCCTGGAGTGATCCCAGATGCTGCCACTGTCCTGGAGTGATCCCAGATGCTGCCACTGTCCTGGAGTGATCCCAGATGCTGCCACTGTCCTGGAGTGATCCCAGATGCTGCCACTGTCCTGGAGTGATCCCAATGCTGCACTGTCCTGGAGTGATCCCAGATGCTGGCCAGTGATCCCAGATGCTGCCACTGTCCTGGAGTGATCGCAGATGCTGCCACTGTCGTGGAGTGATCCCAGATGCTGCCACTGTCGTGGAGTGATCCCAGATGCTGCCACTGTCCTGGAGTGATCCCAGATGCTGCCACTGTCCTGGAGTGATCCCAGATGCTGGCCACTGCGTGGAGTGATCCCAGATGCTGCCACTGTCCTGGAGTGATCCCGATGCTGCCCCTGTTCGGTGGAGGATCCCAGGGCGCCCACTGTCGGGGAGTGATCCAGATGCTGCCACTGTCCGGAGTGATCCCAGAATGTGCTGCCAATTGTCTGGAGTGATCCAGATGCTGCACGTCGGGGAGTGATCCAGATGCTGTGCCGCTGTCCTGGAGTGATCCCAGATGCTGCCGCTGTCCTGGAGTGATCCCAGATGCTGCCACTGTCCTGGAGTGATCCCAGATGCTGCCACTGTCCTGGAGTGATCCCAGATGCTGCCGCTGTCCTGGAGTGATCCCAGATGCTGCCGCTGTCCTGGAGTGATCCCAGATACTGCCGCTGTCCTGGAGTGATCCCAGATGCTGCCACTGTCCTGGAGTGATCCCAGATGCTGCCACTGTCCTGGAGTGATCCCAGATGCTGCCACTGTCGTGGAGTGATCCCAGATGCTGTCACTGTCCTGGAGTGATCCCAGATGCTGCCACTGTCGTGGAGTGATCCCAGATGCTGCCACTGTCGTGGAGTGATCCCAGATGCTGTCACTGTCCTGGAGTGATCCCAGATGCTTGCCGTTGTCGGAGTGCTCCCAGAATGCTGCCACTGTCCTGGGTGATCCAGATGCTGCACTGTGTGGAGTGATCCCAGATGCTGCCACTGTCGTGGAGTGATCCCAGATGCTGCCACTGTCGTGGAGTGATCCCAGATGCTGCCACTGTCATGGAGTGATCCCAGATGCTGCCACTGTCCTGGAGTGATCCCAGATGCTGCCACTGTCGTGGAGTGATCCCAGATGCTGCCACTGTCCTGGACTGATCCCAGATGCTGCCACTGTCCTGGTGTGATCCCAGATGCTGCCACTGTCCTGGAGTGATCCCAGATGCTGCCACTGTCCTGGAGTGATCCCAGATGCTGCCACTGTCCTGGACTGATCCCAGATGCTGCCACTGTCCTGGAGTGATCCCAGATGCTGCCACTGTCCTGGACTGATCCCAGATGCTGCCACTGTCCTGGAGTGATCCCAGATGCTGCCACTGTCCTGGAGTGATCCCAGATGCTGCCACTGTCGTGGAGTGATCCCAGATGCTGCCACTGTCCTGGAGTGATCCCAGATGCTGCCACTGTCCTGGAGTGATCCCAGATGCCCAGATGCTGTCACTGTCCTGGAGTGATCCCAGATGCTGCCACTGTCGTGGAGTGATCCCAGATGCTGTCATTGTCCTGGAGTGATCCCAGATGCTGCCACTGTCCTGGATTGATCCCAGATGCTGCCACTGTCCTGCAGTGATCCCAGATGCTGCCACTGTCGTGGAGTGTTCCCAGATGCTGTCACTGTCCTGGAGTGATCCCAGATGCTGCCACTGTCCTGGAGTGATCCCAGATGCTGCCACTGTCCTGGAGTGATCCCAGATGCTGCCACTGTCCTGGAGTGATCCCAGATGCTGCCACTGTCCTGG
>WLWD01006051.1_pt1:2500-78498 | contig 78498 bp, 67 predicted proteins | sample 6712731 | NCBI WGS metagenome assembly WLWD01 (sample SAMN12718690, study PRJNA576275) | sponge metagenome | isolation source: marine sponge | host: Mycale hentscheli | place: New Zealand: South Island, Marlborough, Capsize Point | collected 2014-11-01 | reverse complement strand
TAGTGTGATGGTTAGCCTGGAGGCCAATACCTGTGTCTAGTGTGATGGTCAGCCTGGAGGCCAATACCTGTGTCTAGTGTGATGGTCAGCCTGGAGGCCAATACCTGTGTCTAGTGTGATGGTCATCCTGGAGGCCAATACCTGTGTCTGGTGTGATGGTCAGACTGGAGGCCAATACTTACCTACCCCCCTCCCACACACACACACACACACAACAATTCTAACAGGGGTTAACTATAGTAAACTAGAGCACTAAGAGTGCAAACCCTAAAAAAATGCAATAATTCGCAAAAGAAGTCACTCCTGTTGAATAACAAAGTTTTTAAATTTTCAGCTTATAACAGTTGTTCTATTTATGAATATAAATTTTAACTTATCTAGTTAGGACATTAAACACTGGCCTGCATCTCAGGTTCCTTCAGGAGTTTCAAGGACCTTTCTATAGGCATGGCGTTTAGAATCAGCCATTCTACACTCCTGGGACTGATCCACACTTTCTAATGCTCTTTTACATGCTTGACACTCTGGAATATGGTTTTTACGACTTTCTGAGGACTTCGTAGCTATAGTATAACCAAAGGAACATTTGGACTTTCTGACATGCATGTTACACGAACACTTAGAGCACACTTTTTGGAGAGCAATCATACTTACAGTTGATGAAAGAAGCACACCTCCAGCAGCAGAGACTTCCCAACACCAGAAAAAAGAAGATTAGCACTTCCTGGAACTGCAGAATGCACGTAACAAATCTTAACCGGGCGCAGTAAAATTTTGTATGCTCACATAAGCGTGCATGATTCGAAGTGGCAGGTAAACTAATAAATGGGCATGGCCGTATAAAAGCACTCACTGTAGTGTCTGCCTTTTCTCTCGTTTCTCAAAAACTAAGTCGAAATTAAAAAAGTGGCAAAATAAGGGACTTGGATTGTCATATAGTTAGAGTTCCTCATCTCTCAAGGCAATAAAAGTCCACCATCTTTGAGAGATCAGCTGTTGACAGAGTGATAGGATGCATGACAAAGAGACTATTGTGACCCTCACAGGCAGTGCTGAGGGTTAACAACAGTGGATAAACAGCCACTGGAGCCTCTGCTGCCACTACCTGAATTGCTGCCACTGGAGCCTCTGCTGCCAGACTTCTCCATGGTAGAGACAAGACTGGGCTCCTCCAGTACCTCAGCTGCCACTGGAGCCTCTGCTGCCACTGGAGCCTCTGCTGCCACTGGGGACTCAGCTGCCACTGGAGCCTCTGCTGCCAAACTTCTCCCTGGTGGTAGAGCCAAGGCTGGGCTCCTCTCCAGTACCTCAGCTGCCACTGGGGCCTCAGCTGCCACTAGGGCCTCAGCTACCACTTGGGCCTATGCTGCCAGACTTCTCCCTGGTAAACCAAGGCTAGGCTCCTCTCCAATACCTCAGCTGCCACTACCTGAATTGTTGCCACTGGAGCCTTAGCTGACACTGGAGCCTCAGCTGCTACTGGAGCCTCAGCTGCCACTGGAGCCTCTGCTGCCAGACTTCTCCCTGGTAAACCAAGGCTGGGCTCCTCTCCAATACCTCAGCTGCCACTACCTGAATTGCTGCCACTGGAGCCTCTGCTGCCAGACTTCTCCCTGGTAGAGCCAAGGCTGGGCTCCTCTCCAGTACCTCAGCTGCCACTGGGGCCTCTGCTGCCAGACTTCTCCCTGGTAAACCAAGGCTGGGCTCCTCTCCAATACCTCAGCTGCCACTACCTGAATTGCTGCCACTGGAGCCTTAGCTGCCACTGGAGCCTCTGCTGCCAGATTTCTCCCTGGTAGAGCCAAGGCTGGGCTCCTCTCCAGTACCTCTGCTGCCACTGGGGCCTCAGCTGCCACTTGGGGCTCTGCTGCCAGACTTCTCCCTGGTAAACCAAGGCTGGGCTCCTCTCCAATACCTCAGCTGCCACTACCTGAATTGTTGCCACTGGAGCCTCTGTTGATACTGGAGACTAAGCTGCCACTGGAGCCTCAGCTGCTACTGGAGCCTCAGCTGCCACTGGGGCCTCAGCTTCCACTGGAGCCTCTGCTTCCAGACTTCTCCCTGGTAGAGCCAAGGCTGGGCTCCTCTCCAGTACCTCAGCTGCCACTACCTGAATTGTTGCCACTGGAGCCTTAGCTGCCACTGGAGACTCAGCTGCCACTGGAGCCTCTGCTTCCAGACTTCTCCCTGGTAGAGCCAAGGCTGGGCTCCTCTCCAGTACTTCCACCTACTGTCCTCTGCCCTCTAGAGACTTCCTTAACCAGAGCCTTAGTCAGCAAAACTAAATCACTCGTTATAGACTGATTGAAGATGACCCCTCAAAGGGTAGTGTGTAGTAGTACTGTGACAGTTCACTATACATCCTTAAGTTAAATTTAGCTGCATCAATGGGCAAGCAGTATTTTCTGGATTTAATCTCCCATTTTCCTTATGATTTTTCTTTCTTTTGCTGAGGTGTTCATGACTTATTTCATCCATATATAATGGCGTTGCTGTAATGCTTAAGAAGGTTCTCGAAGAGACCTATTTGAGATTATGACAATGGGAGGAATGGAGTCAGATGAGAGTGGCAGATAATGTCGGTGAAGATTAGCCTATTATTTTTTTATTTTTAAAGTGTTAAACCAACATGTATTATAAGACCTAGCTATACAAGTAAGATACTTTACTCCATGTATTTAGTCTACCTGAACTGTATGTATGTGTGTATGCATGCTTGTACTATGTATGTTTGTGTGTTCGTATCAGGGTAAGGCTACAGAGGCAGTAAAAGATGTCAAAGTGCGAGCAGCCAGGGAGAGGGGCGTGGCAGTGGTGTCTCCATACTGGCTGCTTCAGTGTAAAGACAAATATGCAAGGCTCAAGGAAGAGAACTTCCCTATCACCTTTAACCCTGCCATGGCAATGGTATGTGTATTTGTGTGTGTGTGTGTGTGTGTGTGTGTGTGTGTGTGTGTGTGTGTGTGTGTGTGTGTGTGGTAATTATATTCATATGTTTAAGTGACAATTAAAACCCACTGAGTATTTAATGCTTATCCAATATATAAATGATGTCCTACTACTTGTGTGTGCCACATAGAACATGCTGGTACCAGTTTCTCAGTCTCTGGAATCAGAATCAAACATGGCAGAAGTGAGGTCAGACTCCAGACCAGTCCAGCCTGCCAGTGGTAACCTAGAGGATGCAGCAGAGGATGGCAGAAGTGGATGCAGTGGCAGCAGTAGTGCTTCAGCAGCCATGAAGCAGCTCCATCAACAGCTGGATGAGCTGAAGGACGCTCCCAAGGAGAAGGAGAGGAGGCGGAGTAGGCGATTGCAGCAAAAGGAATCAGAGGTTCCTCCTCCTTCTTCCTCTGTGGCTGCTACTTCTCACGCTGTCTCCCAGCAACCGACACCAAGAAAGAAGCCAGTTCGACAGAGTAGGCGTGGCCAGGTTAAAAAGGAGTTAAGTAGTGAGACTGGTAGCTCACAAATGGCGCAGGTTATCTACGATGATCCTGAAGGACGGAGGGAAAAGGCTAAACTATTTGCAAGGATAGAGAGGTGGGGCAGTGGTCAGGATTGTGTGTGGGTGGTTTGAAGGGGGAGGGGAAGTTAGGGGATGTGCAATTAGTGATAACATTTAGTCCATGCTGCTGATTGTCTAGTGTACTCACCAGATACCTAGAATCCTAAACAATGTGTGGATTAGACAATATTGTCAGCGAGCATGCTACAGTCAGTGAGCATGCTGCAGTCAGCTAGATGTAGTGTATGTAAATTATTGGAAAATGGAATGCAAGTTTGGCAAGTATGAAAGATTATTAGTACTACTAATTTGTTTCCGTCAGGGAAGAAGAGTTGATAGCAAAAGGAGTGGATCCCAGAGAGAAAGAAGTAGGAAGAACAGATAAGGACAATTTGAAGTTAGATTTGCCTGTTGCTACAAAAGAAAATAATGGCAGAGAGAAACCTGGTTCAAAGCTTGGTAAACCATCCACTTCTGTTTCCGCTGCTGTACCAGATAATGGTGAAGCTCCACCCCCTGTGGGTGTACCCATAGTTACGAGATCTTTAGTTAAAGGAGGAGATGGTAAGTTCTTTATTGGCAATAGAATTAGTATTATTACTAGCAAGTACCCCACCACACACTACTAATATTTACAAATTAAGGCTCCAGTAACTTAAGGTTTTATCCATTGTTATCATCCTCTACCACTTGGTTTAGTTGCATCAGTTTCCATCTCCTGCTGTTTTTCATTTACCTCAGCTTTTTTTTATCCCCCTTCTTTCCTTTTTTCAGCTCTTTCTTCTTGAGTCGTGGAGTCCTACTCCTCCTTTGTTTATCTCTCCTGCTTCTTCATCTGTCCGTCCTTCTACTATGATTATGGACTTAGGATTTGTGAAATTTCTGCTTTCCCTGTTGAAACTTTACCACCTTTCCTCGCTGATTTCACCCTCTTTTTTCCTTTTATAGACGTTTCACCTTCATTTCCTTGATTGTCTTCTACTAAATGTGACGGTTCTATGGTACTATACCTGTTCAGCTAATAACAATGTTTTACCAGCCTCCGCTTATGAATTATTCATGAATACACACCGTCGTCGTTATTGACAGGCAACCCTATTATTATCTAGATTATTATTATTGTTATTATTAAATGAGGGTATGATTATATGTATTCATTTTTACTTGTCAAAGATATGAATTGTAAACTATTAACTTAAGAAATATTCATAGCAAGCAAACAAAAAAAATTTGCCAAAATTTCCTCCATAGATGTCCAGATCGCCGTAAATTGTCCATCCCATCCCACAGTCCCATGGGACAGTGGGACATTCCACGGGATGTACACCTGTCCCTCTACAGATGCGTGTGTGCCCCACTGTCCATCCCATCCCATGGTCCCATGGGACAGTGGGATTGTCCATCGCATCCCATGGTCCCATGGAACAGTGGGACATTCCATGGGATGCCCACATGTCCCTCTTACAGATACTCCCATTGTTCATTCCATTCCACGATCCCATGAAAGTATTGTCACAATGAACACTTAGAGTTAGCTAGAACGCATGCACGAAGCGCGTGGCGCGATTAGCGTTAGATTAGCGGAGCGTTAAAGGCGCGACGACACACTTTGACAAGCCGACTGAGCGAAGCGAAGGAGGTGTCATGCTAGATTTAATACGCAACCCCGGTAATTGTTGACAAGGTTACAAGTATGTTAATGATACAAATATTAATATAAAAAAACACTCACTATCAGTACAAATGTTACACGCAATCTATTTCACAGACCCATGGGACCGTGGGATGGGATGGACAGTAAGATATTCATGTGTCAGTGAGAGGGACAGGTGGACATTCTGTGGAATTTCCCACGATCTCATGGGGGGACCGTGGGATGGGATGAACAGTAGGACACATGCATCTGTAGAGGGACAGGTGGACATCCTGTGGAAAGTCCCATGGGGCTGTGGGATAGTATGGACAATCCCATGTAATCCCATGATCCCATGGGACTGTGGGATGGGATGGACAATTTACGGCATTTCTGGACAGCCCTCATTATGAGTTGAGTTGGTTGGTAAAGTGTCATCGGTGGTAATGATAAGTGTGGTGTGTGTGTGTGAGTTAGCTGGGCAGAGTTGGTCAAAAGTTGTCACTAATGACGATGGTGGGGGTGTGTGTATACATGTATGGGTCAAGAACAGTAAGTGCAAAGAACAGGCAGATTGAACCAAGTGGTAGAGGATAATAACAATAGATAACAATACCTTATGCTACTCCATTCCTAATATGCACAGTTAGTACATCTAGTGCCACTGTGTGGCGGGGTACTTGCTACTTCATTATATTATTCTTATGAATTTATGACTGTTATTGTATTTATTGTTTATCCAGGAAGATCATTGTTTGATGAACACTCAAGGCAATCCAGAGTAAGTATATATCATCATGAAGATAACATTATGTTTAATTGATAGTGGTTACTGCTGTGTGTGTATGTGATTGTAGACTCAGAAGCCGATGTTCCTGTTGTCTTCATTAGACCACAGAGTGAGTTGTGTTTGAAATACTCATGTACCACACAGATAGTCATGTGTTTATCAATGCATCACGTATAAATAATAATAATAATAGTAGTAGTAGTCACTTTAGGTTGTTTGTTAGTATTTTTTTGTTAAGTTTTTCTTTAGCAATGTATAGATTCCTTTTTACAATTAAGTTCTGTTTTGGAACTGACTGCCAGATTATTAACTTAACCATCCAATATGTTTATATAGTAACTATACAACTCTTGTTGTTTGTAGAGTCTCATGATTGTTTATTTTGGTATATTTATTTGTATATAGGAAAAGATTGACTATGGGGCGCTTATTCAAGAACTGGGCGGGGCCTACATCGACCAAGACTATTTCACTACGAAATGCACCCACCTTGTTGTAGGTAAGGGTCATCATGGCAGTAAGGACTCTTGATGGTTAAGGTTCATAACAACAGATTAATTTGTAAATTAGTAGGCAGAATTTAAGTATTATTATTGTAGTTGTTGTTATTGTTGGTTTTACTTTTTCTGAATTTAGCAAACCAACCATGATGTTATTGTAAACATAATGTTATTGTAAATTATTAACAGTTTTTTTTTTGTTTTTTTTTGTGTTGTTCACAACCTTGGTTTGTCACGTGCTTGAACTTCAGTCTGCATACTGCTGTATTTCTTCTTGTAGGCAGAGCGAGTCGCACGGAGAAATACCTCGGAGCATGTGCAGCCGGCAAGTGGGTGTTGCGGAAGACCTACCTGGAGGAGTGTCGGTCAACCCGCCATTTTGTCTGGGAGGAGGAGCATGAATGGGGGTGTGGCAGCACAGGTGTCATGTCCCTGGAGACAGCTCCCCGCCACTGGAGGCTAGAGCTGAACAGTGAGAAGACACGGAAAAGTCGTGGAGCGTTTGCTGGGTGGAAGGTCATGGTGTTCGCAGACAAGGGGAAGTTACCGGGGTTGAAGCGACTACTGGAAGCAGGCGGGGCTTCTATTGTCTCTAGCCACACCCCATCTGGACGTAGGGGTTGTACGCATGCCTTTATTGCTATGGCTCATTTCCCCAATGATGTAAGTGTCAAGAGATGTGAAATAGAATTTAGAAGACTAGAATACCATAGCCGAGTCATTTTTCAATACTAAACGTGTGATATTATTTTGAAATACCACAGCAGTGGAAAATTGGAATAATATTTTGATTGGTCAGTGATATCTCTGCACTTAATCCGTTAGGCAATATCGTGGCAAAATTCCCTGGCAATGTTATATAGCACTTGAGTAATAGCATAGTCGGAGTGGGACCATTTCTTTGTGACGAGTGTATCGTACAAGATTAACTACAGAAATAAATTGTCATCTTTGGCTGTAGTATTAACATGATAGCACGGAAATTGCAGTATTCTAATTAACAGCACTCGTGCAGCAAGAAATTTTACTCAGCTTTTGCCTCTTGAAATTTTCTTCTCGTTCCACTCGTGCTATATCCCAATACCACAGTTTGCCATACTATTATATCTCCAAATTCCATAGTATAGTTGTAGGTGGTAATGTATTATATTCTGTAAATATCTTTTAGCAACAAATGAAAAAAAAAATTTATATTGTAACTTCAATAACACATCAATTGTTAAAATAATCTTTCTTTATTATTGCACACTCATTCAGAAAAACCAAGAATGAAAGTATACGAGATTAGAGTCCACACAATAATGAGTTAATATACAAATTAGAATGACATCAACAAAGACTGGTACTGCATGTGTAACAGAAACAAGAGAGCATAAAAATAGCTAATGAGCATATCTGTCTGTAACATCCCTCTCTTCTTAGCTTAACAGTGTAAATAGTCAGGGAGGTCTCTACCTTGTAGATCTGTGAGGCACGTGACTAGGCCCAGGAGGTGAACCTGTATCATCTGAGAGTTTTCTGGGTTTCCCGGGATTCATTTGGGGGGGAGGGGCAGGTGCTTGCCCTCCCTCCCTCCCTTTAAAGCCACTTGGACCCCTTGAAATATTCTTAAAATTTACTAAGCAAACAGTAAGTTATAAAGTGAATAATGAAGGTGATTACAAATGGTTAAATCATGAGTTTTTTGCTGCTCTGGTTATTGTCTTGGTAACTGAAACGTATCTCCTTTTCTATCTTAATTATGTATGAAGGTTGTGACCTCCTTCAAGTTCAATCTTACCCCTTCATAGATTAATTCCTAAATGAACCCCTGAGGAGGGGTCTGGCCATGTTGAACTCAGATAAGGACTCCCTGACTTGCTCTCCACAGGGAGTGGTGTAGGATGCTGCTGTGGACCCAATCCTTCTGTAGGCCACCATGATTCATCCATTGGTCCATCTGGCACATCTAATTCTCCCACATCTTCCTCCAAATGTATCATGTGTATACTATCCACATGCCAACACACAATTCCTGTATCCACACAAACTTAGTATGACAATGGTCCAGTTACCTGAACTATTTCACTTGGCATCCACTTGACGTACTTCACACGATAATCCCTAACTAAGACACGGTCCATTACTTGAAATGAAATGAATGAATTTCTTTTTTGAGCAAGATTCTACATCACGCACCAACTCCACCATCTGTGCTGTGTCAGGGTGAAGAGGTCAATGGGCGTCGGACTCATGAGCATCGCAGCTAGCAAATCCCTTGTCGTGGAGTGAGGGGTTATCCTACAAGTGCATGCATGAGAGGGTCATAGTAGTCGTCCTGTCTGTTTGTCTGTCTGTCTGTCATGCTCTGATTTTGGAGATTGCTGACTATTAACAGTTGATTTAGGTATGAACTTACTCAGGCCGAAGATTTAAGACCTTTTATTGTGCTACTTTTTTTAATTTCGGGCTAATTGTTGAGAAAACACGAAGCTTTCAACTCTGCGTAGGTACCAGTTTTTATGGGCAACGCCCCCTAGCATCACGTCATGATCATGTGAGCTAATAATTTCTTGTAGCCTGTGGTGTAGTTTGCTTTTTGCTCAGGGAAATTAACGGAGTTGAAAGAAGTGAAGTTTCGCGTTGTAAGTGTATACCAGTGAGTGTTTCTGGCTAGTTCAGCTTCTTCTTTTATGAATTTTCATTGGTCGAGCTATTTTGATGCCTCATTAAAATAGCCATAGAGTGTTTAATAGCGCTGAGGGTTTGCACCTTTGGTGCTTCATTTTGATTGCAATGATCCTCCTTCTATCCGCTTGAGAGCTTGCTTGAATGACTGCACTGCCCTCTCCACCAAACCATGGTAGAGGGGTGATAGGGGGAGGATGTGATGTGCTGTATGCCAGAGGGCGTGTGGGCCTTCCTAATTGCCGTCACCTTTTTCTGGGTTGGATTAACCCATTTTTGTCAATCATGTATCCCAGGAACTCCACTTTCAGTGTCATGTACACACACTTGGCCTTGTTCAGCCTCAGGCCTGCTTCCTCGAGCCTTGTGAGTCCTCATGCTTGCTTCCTCAAGCCTTGTGAGTCCTCAGGCCTGCTTCCTCAAGCCTTGTGAGTCCTCAGGCCTGCTTCCTCAAGCCTTGTGAGTGCTCTGCCCAGATTTGGCAAATGTTCCTCATATGTGTGATCTGTCTGTCACTATGATATCATCTGTGTACGATGCCATGCCTGGAATTCTTGCAGCAGACTATCCATAATTCTCTGAAACGTGGCAGGGGCGGAAAGGTAAATGATTGAATTCAAACAAACCCTTGGTAAGATACTTTTTACAATCGTCTTTTATCTGCACTTGCAAGTACGCGTGCAAGAGGTCTATAGTTGAGAACTCTTTCCCCCCTGACAGAGCAGGAAGCATATCCTCCATTTGAGGTAATGGGTAAGTTTCTTGATTCACTGTCAACTTGTAGTGTCCACTCACATGTATGTTACCTTTTCGTTTGAACGATAGGGGCTTCCCACTCCAATGACTGCACAGGGGTGATGCCTGTGAATGCTGTAGCTCTTTCTTGAGTCTGTCTCTCGGGACGTACGGGACGTTTCTGGCTTTCCTATAAAACTTCAGACCAACTTCCTTCCTTTTTGTAGATTTTTGGCCTTCATTCCAGAGAAAATGCTTAATTTATCTTTGAGTACCACTGAATGCTTTAATATGGTGCACTTCCCTCCAGTTCACCTCAACCAGCCCCGACCTAATAAACTAGGGCGTCTCCCTCTTATCACTTGTATGTGGAGTTGCTCTTCTTGTTGTCCCATTGAAACACTGACTCACTTAGTGTAGGTTTTGAGTTGAGTGTTATACATGTCCAAAGGTAGTTCACACCAGGACCCCCTCAAGGTTCCTATATGTCTCCTCACTCAGGACTGATAATGATGCTGTGGCAATCTCCATGTCGAGACCCTTACCACAGACCCGGACTTCGTGACACATGGCTTGGTGAGTTAGTGCATCATTAAGTACGCATTATCCTTCTCGCTTGCAGTAGGTGAGTCCTGTTCCTCAACGTAGTGAGCACAGTTGGAAGGAGTAGGTTTCCTTTGTTGAGCAGGCTTCTTCTCCTTGCCTAAAGTTTGCTCCGGCAAGCCCTAGCAATGTGACCCTGCCTGTCACAGGTCCTACACTCAGCTTCCTTGTACCAGCAGTTTGGAGCTTGGTGCTTACCGGCACAGCGGTAGCACTTATTTTCTAGGGTCTTACTGACTGTGCTCCACTTCCACCTTATTTTCCACTTCCTGACTGGTGGTAAAGGATGTTTCCTCTGTCTTTGTCATCCTTGCCTCTTGCTATCTGACATCTGTCTAGTTCTACCGACTCCATCATCTGTGCAAGTTGCAAGCATTTAGCATTATGTCAGCGGGCTTGGCTGGTGACACTAAGCCTCTAATAAGTTGATAAGTCTTGGAGCTGCAGACGCTAAGTAAAATCGCTTGTTTCTTCTGGGAAAACTCGATACAGTTTGCCACAAACTACTGCTCCAGTCTCTCTATGTATGCCCTCCAGTTTTCCAAACTAGGGAAAGAAGTCTGACATGGTCCCGTGAACCTCCACCATAGGAGTCTCATTCCTCATTGCCAAATATGTTGTAACTTCAACACAACAAATTGTTAGATTAATCTTTTCACATAACTATGTTGAGTGAGTCATTTTCCCCCCATTCATTACTTTGTCCTCTATATCTGATAATCATTCAATGATCTCTCAAGTCAGTTTCCTCAAGTCTTTATATGGTGCTTTTCTCCCTTAACTTTCTGCACAGTTGCAACATGATGGGTAGGAGTGGAAGAGGGGGAAAAAAATTTGTTTGTGTGTTTGTTTATTTATTTCATTAACTTTGTGTGGCCTTATATTTCAATTTTTCATTTCTCTCATAAGTTTAAAGAATTTGTATGTTGTAGTTGTCTCTTAGCGACTTGGTCAGAGAAAGAGTGAAGTGCTTGAAACCAGACTATATTGCTGAGTACTTATCCAAAGGAAGGGAAGTTCCACTGGATCCCTACATTCTCAGTGAAGTCAAGGCCCTACCCACCTGACAGCCACACAGGCATCTGACTGCACATCATCTCCACATTATTGTTCTATCTTTACTGAAGTTTTTACAGCAAAACATCTGCAGTAGCTACACCAGATATTCAACTATAGTACATGAAAATAACTTTTTTGAAATTTTTGTATCACTAATTTTAACATGAAATGAGAGACTACAGGGGGAAGTGTGTGAGGCTGGTGAGATCTCCTGATTCAAAATGCAAAGGGAATATTATGTGAAGATTGAAATGCTTTGCTGAATATATGAAATGTTTTGTTCCACGTGGAGTGAACTAGATTGTTCACATTTCACCAAGGGAATGGTGCCCATAATATGTTGAATTTCAGTGAAACCTCTAGTAGTGAATTCTCTATTGACACTAGAACCTCTGAAGTGAGAACAATTTGGGAGCAGGCATTCAGTTCACAAATCAGATGTTTTGTCTAAAGCTTTTCTATTGGAAACACATTTCTAAGCAATTCCACCTTGCATTGAAACTCTTTTATGCTGTTACTTAAAGTTTAAAGTACAGGTACACATTACAGCATACTGTAGGCTTTGCCACTTCAAAAGTTCGAAGATCTCCATGCAGTGAAACTTGCAGTTTAGTCACTGTATAAAGCAGATGTGTTACAGTCTTGAATTGATTGTGTGTTCCTCAAAGGTATGTCCAGCACTGGAATTAACTACCTCAGAACACTTTACTGAAAATTAACTTGACAAAATGTATTATCATCAGACATTTTAAAATTAAATACATCTATTACACAATATTTAATTATAATGAAAATACTGTTTTAGTTTTAGCTAGGTGGTAGTATAGACAGCTAGATTACCAAATGGTGCATTGGTAACTGAATTTCTATTGTCAACTTAATTATGTGAGGATCATGAAGCAGAGCTATAACATTTCAACTCTGGAGAGGAAAAAATAAAGTGTATCACCACTGATATAGTTTGGTAGATCAGAGTGTCTTATGAAAGCCTTGTTAATAAATCCGACTCTAATACGATCAAATAAGCCAATATGTGTAATTCGTGGCTCTCTGTGCAAACTAAACTCCTCACTTGTACATGCGGCATTCTTTCCTCTTTTTTGGTTGACCAGTTCTATTGTAAACCTTGCTCGTGCTGGCCACTGCAGCTGATCATCAAACTCTCCAGGCATAGAAAAAATATCCACATTTACGGATTTGCCACGCCCCTTACTATACCCATTAGCATCCACTCCTATGCAGAACTTGTAGCCATTGGCATGTGTGTACATAGCAGGACTCTTCCAGTCATTGACTTCGTCTTTTGCTCTTTCGTTACTGTAATATCTCATTTCAAATCGTCGATTTAAAAGCTCAACATTAAATGAAGCAGAAACAATTCGATTATGCTCAGTATATTTAGCATTTAATTTCTGTAATTCACTTTTAAGCTTCTTAATTTCTGACATCTGTTCTTCCAGTTTCCTCTCTTGTTGGCTCAGTTTATTTTCTTGTTTCTCTACCTTCTTCTTTAACTTCTCCTCTTCTTCCTTGTGTTTCTTATCTTGCTCTTGCAACTTCTGCTGGAGTTGTTCTTTAGTCTCTACAGCTAGAGAAGCTGTCAAGGTGAGGTGTTTCTGGCTGTTCTGTCTGGCGTGTTCGTCCTGGTCCTCTCTAATGAACCGACCATCACATCCCACACTGCTGAACTCACACTCTACCTCTTCCAGACGACATATCTTCATGTGATCTTCCATCACTTCACGCTCACAACTCACCCCACACATATTGGGACACTGCAAGGCTACATACTTGCACTCTGGCAAGTGTGTGTCTACTACCTCCTCGTAGGTGGCTTTGAAGCCGCAGTGCTGGCAGACATGAGGTCTCTTAGTGCACTCTTGAGCCACATGCTGGTCCACCTTGTTCTTGGGGACGGTCTGTAGGCAGTTGAGGGGACACTTGGTGTCCACATACTGGCAGTTGTCCAGGTGAGGGTCCAAGTGAGTGTCCAACTGGTCCAGTGTCCCAGACCAGACACACCCCCTCTCCTTCATGCCGCAGTAGACACTGAGAGCAAATATTTTCTTTTGGTTTTTGACCTGTTGAAATGTAGAAAAGCTATCCTCTCCACAAACTGGACAAAGTTGGCTGGTGTCAGCAATGCAAGTCTGACAGAAACTCTCTCCACAGCAGCTAGTGATGACCAGCTTCCTGGCAACCAGAGTACACTTCTTACAATTCAACTCATCAGGAACTGTGACTTTGAATTCACACTTGTAGCCACACACACCAGGTTGCTCCTCTGCCATTATTGGCACTCGAGACAAGCTATCTGCCACACAAGAGGTCATGTAATTGACCTCAGTGACATTCCTTTTGCAACTCCTTATAAATACACTCTGTATATACATAAATACACTCTGTTTATACATAAATACACTCTGTATATACACTCAAATTCACTACATGTACATATATGGATTGCATGTGGTGTGCTGTGTTACCATATGGACTCAATTAGTAATAGCTGTGGGATATTGCTACCACTTGCTTTGCAAAAATAGCTATATAAATCAACAATACAACATTTAGTACAGAATAAATTATAGCAATATAAATGTACATACTGCTAATGCGAACATTTGATCTGAAATTAGAAAGGGAGAGACAGAAAATAAGAATCAAAAGGCGGCAAGAAATAGATGTGATAGATTATGTGGTAGGAAAAAAATTATAAACTGACGATGTTTCAGACTCTCCAAGTCACTTCAACTTCATCAGTTCTGAATCTCTGGGTGACCCAGCTGTCGTCCATGGGTGTGGTCTGTCCACTACGGAACATCTCCCATCCCGCCTGCGCTATCATGGCCCCGTTGTCAATGCAGTATCGATCATCCATTCCGTACACCTTACCCCCTCGTTCTCTCACCATGGCCCCCATCATCTCCTGCAGGCGAAGGTTACAGCCGACCCCGCCCACTATCAGAACCTCGTCTGAGCCGCAATGCGCCATGGCTCTCTCGGTAGTCTCCACCAGCATGGCAAAGATGGTCTCCTGTAGGGAGAAGCACAGGTCTGCTGGCGTGCAACCACCTTTATCTAACTTCTCTCTTGCAACACTTTCAATGTAGGACAGAATTCCAGAGAAGGAGACGTCCATTCCTTTCACGGAGTAAGGCAGCTCTATGTATTGTGACCCCGACTTAGCCAGCTGTTCAATGTTGTAGCCTGGGGAAGGATCGTTGGACAGTTTCAACACGCGAGCAAATCGATCCAGACAATTCCCCACGGCCATATCGATAGTCTCACCAAATATTCTGTATCTTCTCTGGGAATAAGAGATGACTTGAGTGTTTCCTCCGCTGACGTACAGTACAGTGGGGTTCTGGGCACCTGTCACAAGCCTGCCCATCTCTATGTGACCTATGCAGTGGTTAACGCCCACCAGAGGCTTGCCCCACAGCTGGGAAACAGTGCGAGCCACTACAGCAACAGTCACCAGTGGAGCTCCCATTCCAGGACCTTTAGTATAGCAGATACAATCCACTTCTTGGGGCTGCACCTTAGCATCGACCATAGCTTGTTTAAGAACAGCAAGGATGTGCTGCTGATGGTGCTTAGCCGTATCTTTAGGGAGAAAGCCTTGACCTGGAGGAGCCACATACGTATGTCTCACGTTGGACAGCACTTCTCCATCTTTAACCACTCCAATTCCAACCTTGTTGGCACTTCCTTCGAATCCTACAGCTATCACCATAATCCACTACACACTCTACGGAATATACACCGGTAGCTCTACACTTCTCTCCTCTGCTACAGAATAATGGTGCGCTTTATTTCTTATTGCAGTGATGTGCTTCATTTAGATATTTTAAAAATCTGAATTTTTTTTTTTTCATGGTGGAAGAATGGCCGAAAGTCTAGGAGAAAATCTGAGCGAGTTGGTGGGAAACGCTACAGTCCTGGTGGTGGGGACTGGAGGAATAGGCTGCGAGCTTTTGAAGAACTTAGTTTTGTCAGGCTTCAAGGATATTGTTGCTGTAAGTGTGTAGCTAGCTAGTCAGCTGGTGTGACAGTGCTACCCAGTAGTAAGTTGTACCTCATTCTTCATTGTGTTCAGATTGACCTGGACACCATCGATGTTTCTAATTTGAACAGGCAATTCCTGTTCCAAAAGAGACATGTTGGAAGGTCTAAAGTTGAAGTTGCCAGGGAAACTGCACTGACTTTTAACCCTTCTGTTACCATTGAGGCTCTTCATGATTCTATCACCAGGTGAGGAAGGCACTACTTGGGGTTGTATCAAGTTGAGCAGTTGAGCGCGAGACACTCTTAGGTCAAATGTGTTTTTATGACGCTCACACAGCCCAACTAATGGTATTATTAACAAAATGTAAAGAAAGTAGGATTTCAGCATAAAGTAGGGACTTATTCTAGCAAAAAAGTGCTGGATAGATTATTGCATTACGAGGCAACATATCAGTTACACATACATACATAGTAATTTGAATTATTGTGTTGCTATTGCAACTGATCACTCCATGAATTGCAAGATGTGAGACAAGGTTTTATATAGAAATTTTTTTAGGGGATGAAATTTTTAGTGTAAAAACTGAGCGACTTTTTTTGTTTGTTGGCCAAGGAAACTAATTACACTAAACACAAGAGAAGATCTATTGCTAAAGTGGGCTATTTTTCAAAAGGGATTTCTTCAAGAAATGGAAAAAGGTTATGGTGTTGAAGTCACTGGAGGAATTACCAGGGCTCCAAGAAGTCCTAGAAGAACTGAAAAGTTCTGCCGTCTTTTTAGACATACTTACTAAGTATTATCGTGCTTTCAGTTTGGTATAGCTATAGATTTAAAAAAATTTGAATACGAAATTAGCGAGGGGGAAATTTCGCTTGGGATGGGAAATCCCAAGTTCCCCCCTCCCCCTTCCTCCATGAAACCCTGTGAGAGAATAGTATCACTTAATTATTATGCTTAGAGCTATGAGGCCTATTATCCAAAGAGAGTTTTAGCTTTCTTCAGCAGCTTATCAGAAAGTATTCTTTCTGTGGCAGTATTTGAAACAGGTAAAGCTTTTGCAAAACTGCTTGCCATATGCTGGCTCTTTTCCAGCCAGACTCTTTTCCTGCTAAGTTTTACGGCTGCAGTCTAGAAAGAAACCCTTTACCTAACCATGACCGAGTGAGATTGGTTGGGCTAGGCTTACTAGGAAAAGTTATGACCTTCTTCTTGGACCAGTAAGACTGTTGTTGCTATACTAGTAATTGTCTGGCTTGAAATGATACTTTGGATACTCTGAATGGAAGGCTGATTGCCAGGAAAAAGCAGGACTGAGATAAGTAAAATCGAGACAGTGGGATCGATTATCGTGACTGTCCTTCCTAAATCAGGATGGTTGAAGTGTATGCACATTCTTTTGAAGTACATGTGTATGAGGTCCAGCTATGTATAGTGTGATCTGTTTGAAGTACATGTATACGAGGTCCAGCTATGTATAGTGTGATCTGTTTGAAGTACATGTATACGAGGTCCAGCTATGTATAGTGTGATCTGTTTCTATTCCAACTCCCCCCTCCCCTTTCTCTCAACTTTTCCAGCCACTGCTTTATTTAGTTCTAAGTGGTGTGGTTTATATTTGATGAAAGTTTAATAGAAATGTGAATTCATGTGTTTGATTGGTGTCCTGTCCTGTTTAAGTATAGCCAGTGGATCCAAAGTGCAATGGAGCATACAATTGCTGGCATTCACCTCCCCCCCCCCCTCCCTGGCTCCCCTTCCCTGAAAATTATTATGACCTTCATGAAGACATCTGCCCCCAAATTTTCATCTATTTATTGAGATGACAACCTCTTCATGTTTAAGCCTCAGGGTACTTAACAACGTTACCCACTTCTCACCTATTCACTACATCTCCCTGCTCACACCACACCAGCTAGTCAGCCTCTCCCACTACATATCCTACCCTCCTGCATCTAAATAAACATTAGTCTGTACAGCATCTCTACCCTCTGGGAGTCCTACCAAATATACATGGATCCATTGACAGTCATCCCCACCCTCCTATTCTGTACCATTGTGTGTTTTATTTAATTTGTTCATGCGAACACTTTTTTTTATACCAAAAAGTGTATTTTCCACTTGTTCTCACCTTTCCTCATCCCACTATTTGAACCAGAACTTTGCATCATTTCTCTCTCTCTGTTTTCTCTCTGGTTTTCTATCTCCTCTTTAAAGAGATAGCTTTGGTTAAGTTTAACTGAGCTATTTCTGTGCACAGCTGGCCTTACAACCCAGCTACAGAGGGCAATCCATTATTACTAGTGGATTTACACAACAACTCTTTCTCTGGAATTTAAAAAAATGATTTGATTTCGAGGAAATTTCATTTTTAAAAGTTCCCTGAGAGAATGTTTTGTATGGTTCACTAGCATAGGTTATGTTTGGATGGTCAGAAGTCAGAAAGACGTGTCCGACTGGAATTGAGGCAGGGGGTGATGAGTTAGATATGTACATTGTTGTGCTCAGTATAGTATATTAGTGGTGTGCTTCAGCACAAATGGCAAGCAAGCCTCTCAAGAAATTCATAGTGTTATCCATATTTGGTGAGCAAGCAAAGCGAGCGAGACACTATCAGGAGTAACACAATTGAAAATTGGGGATATTTGTTTATATGTATGTTTTGACCTATATATGTCATTTGTACTTTGACCCTGGCATTCTTGTGTTAGTTCGGTGGTTGACCCCATTCCAAACTTCACTAAACAAAATCCTCTGGTTTATCGATCATTACCTGTATCGTCCTAGAAATTGAATTGTTTACCGTTTTGAATTCTTTTGCGGATGCAGTTAAAACTTACAAACTTACCGGAGCTCCATTTCTATTCAAGTTAGTGGCGGTGGTAAGTTAATATGCTGTTTGTCATAGTTATAAGCCCTACGCAACAGTATTTACTCAAAAATTCTTTGTCCACTAGACTAACCACGAAGGTACGTTTTGTGTAGGTATGTCCAGTGTGAAAGTATTTGCAAGTATATCACAAATAAAACGTTTGAATATCGTGACTTTAAAAAAAAATTCAAACAGTGACTTTTTTTAAAATTCAAACAGTTGCCGCATCTGATTACTATGGCATTGAAACCCCTTTACCGTATATACGTAATTTAAAACTTGACTTTTTTAGTAGTGTGAGTGTTAGAAGTTAAATTAATCATTTAACAATGCTGTTGTGTTACACCCTGTGTTTGCTGTTACACTCTGTGTTTGCTGTTGTGTTGTGTCTGTTAGCCCAAAATATAATGTGAACTTCTTCAAGCAATTCACACTCGTCATGAACGCTCTAGACAACAAAGGTGAGTAAGTTAATAGGGTACAAGGGACTGTTTACCCAGGGGGTGTGGTCCACTTGTTATATCAGAAGATATACGTGTGAGTATGTTTCCCCTCCCTCTCTGTTTTCTTTACTATATAACTTAATAAATCTAACCACCATGTTACAGGTTACCAAAATTTAATCCAAGGTAATTTTCTGGAGTCAACATTAGTGACGGTTTTATTAACTTGAAGGATTCAACTTAGAGTTCTGCTAGCATGAGAACACAAGAGCTCATCACACTGCAGTTGATTTGGTAACTGGCAGTGCAATGTCAGCAAATCATAGTGTACACAGTAATTCTGTGCTCATTTCCCTCTATAAATTCATTTGATATATCAAGTATATCTAGTTTTTCCTTGTGCACGTGAAGAAGCATTAGGTTGTATGTGCCATTGTAAGACACACAAGTACCTTAGTGTTCTTCTTAACTTGAAACATCTCTCACTCTCAGCATTACTACTGATAATGCCATGAGCAGGTGTGAGAATGAATCTTGCTGAGCTGGTGAGAGTGACTGCAGATATACCACCCCATTGGAAAGTGAAGGTTTTCCTGTGCAGCTGAGCAGACAGTGATACCTGGTTAAGGTTGCCGGCACATAGCAATGCCTGGACACCTTCAGTGGCGAACTCCTGCATTATCTACCACACCCCTGCTTTGCAACAAGTTAGTGCCCATGGCCTATTCCGCATGTTTTTCGCGCTCGAAGAGTGTGATGGCAGGCACCCGTAACATCATTCCAAATGGTATACTACATTTTGGATTCTCAAACAAAACTATTCTTCTGATCAGTCACAGTTGCTGAGAGACTGCCGAGGAATTGCTGTCGGTTTGGTAGTCTTGTAAACTATGGAAAGTGGTAATCCTCTGAGCTTCTTGAGTTCAGAGGGCACACTGCGGCCTTTACTTGTTGGAGTAAGGGAGAAGTTGATAAAGGAGAAACCTCGAATAGTTAGCTTTGCCCTGATAACTCCCACAGGTAAGTTGTGGCTCTGCCACCAAGAGAACTATTTTAGGCTACATTTGTTCCACCCACTCTCAGTGTAAAGGTCAAGGTGTGAAATGTGTGTAATGGTGAAATGTTGTAGAGTATGCATATTTGACAGCATCCCAGCAACCACATGTAAACTCATAGGGCTTCCGCCTAATAGTGGTTATCTTGTTGGGAAGGTGGGCATCATCAAGGGACTCTAAATCAAATACAGACCTAAGTATCTGAACTTTGCACTGCTATGGTTGCACCTGATGGCTACAGGTGTGAGTTTATAGACCCAGTTCCTGAAGACTTCTACTGTAAGATATGTACTCTGGTGGCTAGGAGACTGACTATCACTGACTGCTGTGGAGAGAGTTTCTGTCAGACCTGTATAGCTAGTAGCATTGTCTGCCCGGCTTGTAAGGAGGAAGAGTATAGTACTTTAAAACATGTCAAGAATCAGAGAGAAATAAATGGTCTCCAAGTCTACTGCAGCATGAAGGAGAGGGGGTGTGTCTGGTCTGGGACACTGGACCAGTTGGACACTCACTTGGACCCTCACCTGGACAACTGCCAGTATGTGGACACCAAGTGTCCCCTCAACTGCCTACAGACCATCCCCAAGAACAAGGTGGACCAGCATGTGGCTCAAGAGTGCACTAAGAGATCTCATGTCTGCCAGCACTGCGGCTTCAAAGCCACCTACGAGGAGGTAGTAGACACACACTTGCCAGAGTGCAAGTATGTCCCCTTGCAGTGTCCCAATATGTGTGGGGTGAGTTGTGAGCGTGAAGTGATGGAAGATCACATAAAGATATGTCGTCTGGAAGAGGTAGAGTGTGAGTTTAGCAGTGTGGGATGTGATGGTCGGTTCATTAGAGAGGACGAGGACGAACACGCCAGACAAAACAGCCAGAAACACCTCACCTTGACAGCTTCTCTAGCTGTAGAGACTAAAGAACAACTCCAGCAGAAATTTGTGGAGCAAATAAAAGAAAATGAAGAGTTAAAGAATGAGTTGATGGTATACAAATTAGGAATGGAAGCTCAAGACGCACAAATACAACATCACCAGCAGAAGCTACAACAGTTGGAGCAAGAACTGCAGCAGTACAAGGAGAAGATGACAGAACTACAGGACACAGTGAAGAGACATGAAGATGAAGTGAGCTCCAACCAGCTCTCCTTAGAACAGATGTATACTTTCATTGGATTGAAACGCAAGTTTGAGATGAAGAATTTTAGAAAAGAGATGACCAAGGACATGGCATTGGATTGGAGATCACCTGCCACCTACACACATGTGGGCGGGTACAAAGTCTGCCTGGGGGTGGATGCTAATGGGTGTGGCAAAGGTCGTGGGAGGGCCATACGGGTTTATATGTGGAGCATGTCGGGTGAGTTTGATGACCAGCTGGACTGGGTCGTCAAGGTGAAGTTCACATTGGAGCTGGTGCACCAGAAAGGTGGAGAGAATGTAGCGTGCAGTATGACTGTATCTTGGCCTAAACCTCTCCACTCTCTGCAGTGGCTGTTGAACTTTAGTCGTATCGGATGTAATGTGCCTTGTCACTTCTTAGAACATTACAAACTTAGAGACTTTCTTGTCAATGACTCTTTGCATTTTCACATCACGTGCTTGGAGGTTCTCTGAGTTAGTGTCCTTCATTTTTCAAGAGCTCCCACAGTGTGTGAACTACCCATCAGTTTTCGTTAGAACATAATATTTAACCCACTTATTTATTACAATGCACTAGTTGCCTGCTTTCTAACTAGTATCTATGAGTTGAGACAGTAGGATGTGAATTGCTTGACTTGGAAAGATTGACTATAACTAAAGTGGATAATTGTAGTGCCTGAAGTCTTGGGATATGGTTGAGATGGTGAGAGAAAATTCTGATAAAAGCTACTTCTTGCTGGACTTCTTGTTAATCTTCTGAGCAAGCAGGACACTTAAATCTTAACATTTTATTTCATATATTATATATACACTTATATGTAACAAAAATATAGGGCTTTAGTTTTGTGTTAAGTCATATGCTGTACTTTACTGAAAGACTTATTTCATGTGGAATTGCCCCTATCATTATTGCAATTTCATCCTACTGTGTATTATAAGCTTAGCCAGTCAATCCATCATGAAATCACAGTCAATAGATACACACTTACTTAGTCTTCTGCTGCCATTTGGTGTCTTTAGTGTGGATTCTGGATAGCCCTAGATATTGAACAGAAGATAGTGAAACCAATGCACTGTAAAACAGTTTTGTTAAAATAACTTATAAAATTGTTGACATTCTTGCAACTGAGGTAACCATATTTCCATTGACAGTAATTTAATTTAAGAACAAATATTCTTATTATACAAAATGTAATTTGTTAAAACATATATATATATACATGTTACTACAACAGTCGAACAAACAACTCTTACTTTAAATTAGCTATTCCTTTTTTAAGCAATAGCCAGTGTTAATTCTTTCACCATCAGTGGCACACAGTATTTGGTCAGCACTTCTCTAGTAAAAAAAAAAAAATTGATTATCTAATTTAACATTCCTATTTTTGTTTATACATTGCTCTGACGTAGTAGTCCCCCCCCAAAAAAAAAAAAAATGGAACAAGAGCACTTGTATTTTGTTATAAAAAATTTTAAACGTAAAATAAGGCTTCTGCAACTCAACAGTGAAGTATCTGTTTGCTGACATTTTTTTTATAGTGTTTGGTTCAGATTCTCAGAATCCATGAACTCGAAGAGGAATAAACCGTACCTCTGCAACTGTGTCAGGTTGCTAAGAAATAATTTACCCAACAATGCAGTATTACTGCTTCAATAATTTAACATGTCATAGAAATATAGAAGTAAATGTTGCAGTTTCCATGTGCTATTTTGCTATAATACACTACATGCATGATTTACAACTACAGTAATACTTGCATCAAGTTGTGTAAAGACGAATGTGAAGTCTGCACATCATATCTTATGGCAGAACACAGAGCAGCTTGAAAAGTAAATGGAAATGATCTCTCTCTTCTTGATTAACCGAATAGACATTTTCATAAAAAAAACAACAGTTAATGTTATACAATTTACAATCAGACAAAGGTTTCTCTGCTTCTTCACTATCCCTTCTTTTTACAGTCTTTGCAAAACTAGACTGCCAGAATCCATTTGTGGGACCAGTCATTGAATAAGTGGATTATAATTTTACTTGGAAATAATTAACTCCAGTTCTTACACAAACTAAAAAATAAAATAAAAAATAAAATGGAAGAAAGATGAAAGGAACTATTTTTTAAATTTTACTCTTACATTCAAGTAAATTTGGATAAAGACAACCATAACTTTGGATACCTGTCCAATTTAGAAAGAACCAAAGTATAACTACATAAAATTTCTTTTCTACAACTTGAAGTGTCCTTCATCAATGCCATGTCCTTTCGTGGAACGTCTTTGTCCAGTTCTTTCTGCAAAGCCTCTTCTTATTTCCTCTCTTGTTCTCTCATCATCAGTGCTATGAGTTGTAGGGTATCAACTGGCAAGGAATCTCTGACTAGTCTTTTGAGAAGCGTTCACAACACAGACGATGACTTCCGTGCGACCTGCGATACAAGCAGCTGTGGACTTTTGTACGAATAATATTTGTCTTTTGTGTCACGTGTACAGGCAGCATAGGGACACTTTAGTCATAACTGGAGCTTGAAATACCATCCTCTACTTCAGATGGTGATAGTATAAATAATCTGCTCCATGAGGATTTGATCGAGAAGAAGAGAACCATGTGGAGGTGCCTGATATTCAGCATGGTGTTAGGAAATAAAGTTTCTTGTTGTACTCCACCTAAAGGAAGGCCACAGTCTGTCACACACATAGCAGTTATTGATATTGGAGATGAAATAGTTTCTTCAAGCATATTACGGGTCGAGTGAAAGCTGGAGTCCAAGAGTGCTGTACTGACTAATTATCAAGATTCAATGGAACCGTTATTTTCTAGTGGACTAGTTCATTTGAACCATTCCTTCCATGCAGCCTATTTACTAGAGACTCATTCTCAATCTCACTTAGGATGTATGGTACGTTGTGTCAACATTCAGGCGTAAATTCCCAATTGTAAAAAACATGTATCCAATCTTATATTATTTAAGAGCTTGTGCCAAGGTGATTGCAGACTTCCACTGGTCACAGTAAGCAATCATTTGAATTGCTTTGTACTGTGTAGAAACATGAGGTGATACTTACAATATAGTCCATCCCAGAGACCTCTGGAATTGAAGCCACTGATCAATGAGACATTTCAATTATTTTCTTACCTCTGGGAGATGAAGTAAACATTCAGCGTATCTTCCATAGTTTCCTATATGTATTGAAATGTAACTGACACCAAAACTCTTCTTCGCTTATAGCCTGACATTCGTAGAATACTAAGGTGGTTTCATCTTAACTCCAACTGCATTCTGTGTTTTGGGTATTTGTCGTGGGACCACTCCTGGTTCACAAACACGGAATAAAGGCTTTTTTACAACCTTTTGTCAACAGCTCTCTTTGTATCATAATGAAATGGAATGTCAATACAATGTAGCTTTGCTTGCTATCTTAGCTGACAACCTTGCAACTCATGCCATTGGAAGATTTAAGGAAAGAATGTCTTTTGCTGGAAGAATTTGCAGGTTGTGCATGGCTACATCTGACCAAATTCAGTATGATCTTTTGCAAGAAGAATTATGGTTGACGTACTCCCAAGTGCGTGCAAGATAAGTGTCTAGTTTATCAGGTATGCTTTCTGCTCAACGATCTATTCAATATGGAATAAATTTGAAAATCAGTTTTAGATGATATTCCAAATTTTTTTCTGTGGTAAAAATGTCACGATATTATGTGTGATTTACTAGAAGGTGTTATTCCCAATGAAATAAAACTCCTACTTGAATACGTATTTAGTAGGAAAAAAATGTTACAATTAAAAATGATAAATCAGAGGTTAAAATCCTTTAATTTTGGTTATTCAGAAGTCATTTTATTTGGATGAAAAAGTTTATATAAAAGAAAGATTAAAAATTCAGGCAGTTTGCTTTGAAAATGTAGTTGTTGGTTAATTATCTTCTATTGTTGCTAGGGCGTGAGACAGTTTATACCAAGACAGTTAGCATGCATTGTTTTGTGTTGCATTCGTTTTACAGCTGCTCGTAGTCATGTGAACAGACTGTGTCTGGCGGCTGGTGTGCCTTTAATAGAGAGCGGCAGTGCAGGATATCAGGGACAGGTTACTGTTATCAGAAAGGTGAGTGAAATCATCCTCAATGTTTTCTTTCTTTCTTTTTCTTCTTCTTTCTCTTCCCCCCCCCACGCCTCCCCCCCCCCCCCATACGCACAACAGACCCCCCCCACACGCGGGCCGCCCTCCGCACCATACGGCTCAAGGAACAGAAGGCTGACCCCAGCCCGCGCCCCCCGCGGCGAGGCCCGGTGGCCCCTCCCCTTTGCGCCCATTTTTTTCCCCCCCCCCCCCCCCCCCTATTTGCAAAGGGTTACTTATTATAATATGATGTCATTTTAAATGCATATGGGCATCCCCCCCCCCCCCCCCACCACCACTTGAAGAATTTTTATTTCAAGCTAATCTGAGTTATGTTGAAACCAGATTATACACAATCTACTAGAACCTCCTTTGCACTGTCAGCAAAACTGAAATCTCTCCTTATCAAAACAGCTTGAGAGGATCCCTCAGGATAGTCTCCAAGTTGATGGCACTCGTTTCATCCTACACAGTTGAATGGTTACTGCCGTCATGGCAAACACTCTTCTTCTTGCTCACATTTTAGTCCGCCATGTTCTCACAGATTTTTTCTTTTCTGTAAAGTTGCTCATGGTTTTTTTTGTTTTTTCGAACTTTACAGTGCTTCCAACTTAAAGAGTGGATTTTTTAAAACTACTGTATAGACCCTCACTACAGTCATTTAACATACACATACCTTTTCTTCATCATCCCAATAATGTTTGCAATAGTAAAACTGCCTGTTTAGAGAATGGAAAATGGAGAACAGCACTATTCTCATTCACTCTAATATATTTTACGCCATTTTTGTTGACGTCAAGATTTTGCGGTAGTTCGTCATCAAACGTAGCTAGTTAACGAGCTAAGGTCGAACGGTTATCTCCCCGAGCTTTAAGACGGGACTTTCCCTAACTGCAAGCGGCTGTATGGATTCTCATCGTTCTACTAGCAGCAAGCGAAGTCGAAATCAATCAGAATTGTCGGCTGGTATTACTAACTTGGAGCCAAGCCTATCCAAGAGGTCCTCTTTTTCAAGAGCTGAAGAAAAGCTGAAGGAGTTTAATACTCCCAAGGCTCCCAGCATTCGGTATTCTGACAACATCCGGGCGATGCAGTTGGAGTCCTACGGGTTGTGCAGCTCCATGCAGCTCCAGACGGCAGCTAAAAACGCTGGCCGTGATAGGCAGTAGCGCCGTAAAACTTGATACCTAGGGCCAGAGATACAACCGTAGCTAAATCAGCCATATCCGTGCAACAATTAGCGGTAAACTGGCGCCCTTGTGCCTTTATGACACAAATACGCATGCGCTGTTTTGTGACGTCGAGTTTACGTGTACTAAAGGCCCACAACCCGCTCTAAACGTCATCATTTGATGACCCTTACCGTGCATAAACATTTTTTGGTGAAAAACAGCCACAACTCACTTAATTTTCAAGGTATAGCTACCAAAGTTATACATAATAATTTTAAGGCAATTTTACATCATGTGTCAAAATTTTAGAGATATAACTCAATAAATTCAAAAATCCTGGCTTAAACACTTTTTTTCTTAAAATTTTAAATATTTCGAGATTCAAATTTCGTGTGCCCACAAAATTAGGCTCATATGAAACTTCAGGTATTAAAGTATCAGTATACCAAGTTATAGAGATAAGGACAAATAATTTCTCTTTTTTCAGCTTAAACACTTCCAAATTCACTGTCTTGAAGCTCCCAGTTCCATCACCTATAACCACAACAATAACCACAAACCCACAAAATTGTTTTGTCTGTATGTTAATATGACATTAATGTATAATAATACAAATTTTTAGCTTTCTATTACACATACTTGAGAAATTATACGAATTAGCAACCTTAACCAAAAAGCTAAAAAATCCACTCTTTAAGCTGGAAGCACTGTATGTACCTTTTTTTTTCTTCCAGTTTTGTGTGTGGTAAGTTACTGTAATTCGTCTTCAGCAATGCACTATTATATGCAAACTATATTCTTTTAGATGTGATTAAATTAATTGAAAAAGATCCTTTTGGGGGAGGGGCTGAAGGAATCTTAGGCTTCTCCTCCCTTTTCTATGAAACCCTACAGTCTAGTATAGAATGCTGCTAAATGCATAGCTAGCACTGCTTTCTAATGTGTGGTAAAGGATCGTCAAATAGCTGGAGTCACTTATGCAATATATTAGTGGTTTGAAGCTTATTAGATTCTCATGTGTGAACTATAGCACGGGCACTGTGATGGTGCTGGGAAAATTGTTACTAGCCAAGCAAATTGAACTTTATTGCATGACACTTTACCAATTGTTAGCAGATTACACACACATAATTATATATATATAATCGGTGAGCGAGCGAGACACTTATAGGGGTAACACAATTGAAAATCGGGGATGATTGTTTATTTGTATATATGGACGTACGTATGTCATTTTGTACTTTGACCCTCCGTATTTTTGTGTTCGCTCCGCGTTCGACTGGACACGTCTGCCCCAAATTACTGAACCTAGATGTTTGTGTGTGTGTTTTCTAATGTTTACATCACTTCTATTCACTTAACTAACACCCTTTCTCATCTAATAAACATAATTATCAGCTCCTCTCACCCTCATACAACTAACACTTATCACCTTTATGCTTAGTCACCCTACCTCCTCTCTTTCCTATATAACTATATCACTTTCTCTTATTTCTCAGTCTTTTCAATATATCAAAATCTGTAAAGTTTCATAAAACAATTGAGATATTAACTTAATTGTGAGATTCAGGGGACCCAATCCTGCCAGTAACGGAGCACTGTAGGGATTTTGTGTTTGGTTCTACAATTCCCCTCACTTAGTTTGGAGCTGTTTCTGAATAATCTAGTTCAGAACTCGCTTTGACATCGACCCCGTCCCAAACTTCACTAAACAGAATCCTCCGGTTTAGCGACCATTACCCGTATCACCTTAGAAATTGAATTGTTTATTGCTTTGAATTGTTTTGCGGGTGCAGTTAAAACTCAAAAACTTATGGGAGCTCCATTTCTATTCGAGTTAGTGGCGGTGGTAAGTTAATACACTAAGCCCTACTCAACAGCATTTACTTGAAAATTCATTGTCCACTAGACGAACCACGAAGGTAAGTCTTGCGTAGGTATGTTCAGTTGTGTGCAAGTATTGTGCGTTACAACTACTATTAAGAATGTCACAAAGAAAACTTTAAATAACGTGACTTGATTTTGTTGCTTCTTTTTCAATTCAAACAGTTGCGGGGAGCGGTTACTATGGCATTGAATCCCCTTTACCGCATACGTAATTTCAAAACTCGACTTTATTTTAGTAGCTTGAGTGTTAGTTGTTAAAATCAATCATTTAACAATAGTGTAGTTTAAGGCTCGCTCGCCATTTGTGCTCAAGCACACCACTAGTATACTAGTGATGTGCTTGAGCACAAATGGCGAGTGAGCCTAAAGACTATACTATTTTTATATGAATGATTTTGACTTCTAACACTGAAACTACTGAAAATAAGGTCGAGTTTTTTAATTACGCATACACGGTAAAGGGATTTCAGTGCCATAGAACACTCGCTGCAACTGTTTGAATTGAAGGGAAAAAAACAACAACAAAACAATACACGCTATTTAAACGTTTTCTTTGCGATATTCTTTAGCTAAGTAGTGGCTGTAAAGCACAATGCTTTGACACAACTGGACATGCACCTACACAGACTTACCTTCGCGGTTAGTCTAGTGGACAATGTATTTTCAAGTAAATACTGTTGCGCACGGCTTATAACCATGACAAAGAGTGCATGGACTTACCACCGCCACTAACTCGAATGGAAATGGAAGTCCCGTAAGTTTTCACGTTTTAACTGCACCCGCAAAATAATTCAAAACGGTAAACAATTCAATTTCTAGGGTGATACGGGTACTGATTGATAAACCGGAGGATTCTGTTTAGTGAAGTTTGGGACGGGGTCGACCACAGAACTAACACAAAAACGCGAGGGTCAAAGTACAAAAATGCCTTGCGTACGTCCAAACATATATATAAACAAATATCCCCGATTTTCTATTGAGTTACCCCTGATAGTGTCTCGCTCGCTTCGCTTGCTCGCCAATAATATATAACTTAACCCACCATTAAAATATTCAGCCGAGATGGTTGAATTGTTATTACGAGCAAGCGAGACACTATACAGTGGTGTCAAATTGAGAAGCGGAGATATTTGTGGATGTACGTATGTCATTTTGTACTTTGACCCTTGCACTTTTGTGTTTGCTTGGCGGTTGACCTTGTCCTCACATTCCACTAAATGGAATCCTTTGGTTTACCGATCTTTACCTGTATCATCAATTGTTTACCCCTAAACTGCTCGATAGTTCCTTAGAAGTACTTTTTTTCTTTTTTTTTTCCAAGTGAAATAGTTGCGGAGAATGGTTGCCATGACATTGATATCCCTTACCACATGTCATTTAAGAACTCTGCTGTTTTTAAGTAGCTGGAATGCTTTTCTGTCTGTCTGTCTGTCTGTCATGCTCTGATTTTGGAGATTACTGGTAATTAACGGTTGATTTAGGTATGAACTTATTCAGAACGACGATTTAAGACCTTTCATTGTGCTACTTTTTTTTTTTTCAAATTTCAGGCTGATTTATGAGAAAACGTGAAGCTCTTTCAGCTCCATGTAGGTACTAGCTTTTATAGTAACGCCCCCTATCATCACATCATAATCACGTGAGCAAATAATTTCTTGTGGCTGAGGTAGTTTGCTAAAGCATGCCTGCTGGTAAGTTAACGGAAGTGCTGGATGTGGATATTCGCATTGAGAATATATACCTGTGAGTGTCTCTGGCCTGCTTAGCTTCATTTCTTATGAAGACAGCGTTTACACGTACCTTCTTCATTGCTCGAGCTGCTATATTGATACCTGATTAGAATAGCCAATGAATAAGTTATTATTTGGGTCTGAGATGATTTAGTAATAGCTAGCTAGTGTATAGTAGCGGGTTCACACCTTTGGTGCTTCATTATGATTAGTAATTGCACACAATTGAAGGTGCATACTGATGTGGTGATATTTATATTGAAGAATGCACACACTGAAGGCTTCGGTCACAGCCACTTTCACTTTACTAGTTATGTGTATCGAGGGGATTGGTTGGTAATATTTATATCTAGCTAGCATTTCCTCTCTCAGTGGTCAGTATTGATGCACACACAACTACCACACACACACACACACACACACACACACACACACACACACACACACACACATTCTCATCACTTGCTGCTGGCCACAATGTAGTTATAGTTATTAGTGTGGGAGTGTGTAGTCCTATTAGTGTGTGTGTGTGTGTGTGTGTGTGTGTGTGTGCATAGGGTCATAGTGAGTGTTACGAGTGTACTCCGCCCCCGGCCACGAAGACATTCCCTGGTTGCACCATCAGGAACACGCCCTCCCAGCCCATTCACTGCATCGTGTGGGCCAAGCATCTCTTCTGCCAACTCTTCGGGGAACCTGATGCAGACAATGACGTCTCTCCGGAAATGCAAGAGGAAGAAGAACAAGAAGGTGTGGTCTTGGGTGTGGTCTAGTTGTTACTAATTTATTAACAGTGACGATCAGAAGTTATTAGCCCTCAACGTGCATGCGCGAAGTCGTCCTGTCTGTTTGTCTGTCATGCTCTGATTTTGAAGATTACTGGCAATACCATTGATTTAGGTATGAACCTACTCAGAATAACAATTTAAGACTGTTTATTGTGCTACTTTTTTTTTTTTTTTCAAATTTCAGGCTTATTTTTGATAAAAAGCCAGCTGTCAGCTCATGTAGGTTCAAGCTTTTGTAGGTAACGCCCCCTATCGTCATGTCGCAATCCCGTGAGCAAATAATTTCTTTTTCCACCCACTGTAATTTTTGCTTTATGCTGAAATTAATGAGTGCTAGAATTCAGATGTTTTGCATTGAAACTATGTACCAGTGAGAGTCTCCTGCAACTTTAGCTACTACTTTTAGACAGCAATTAGCTACATCGACTGTTTTCATTGCTTGAGCCGTATTGATACCTGATTAAGATTAGCCAAATACCACACTATTTTTTTCGGTCTGCGAATTGATTTTGTTATAGCTAGCTAGTGTATAGTAGCGCTGAGGGTTCGCACCTTTGGTGCTTCTTTTAAAGAGGATATTATCTGCTGAGCTATCTAATAGGATAATTGTTTATTTTTATGTTTATAAAGATATTTGTTAAGCTTTACAAACTCCCGAGTGATAGCATCATAACATATCACTTCTGTCATAACATTAGACTCCATCATACACTATCTCTGCTGGATCTGAGATGCCGTCTGTTTGCATGCTGCTCTGACTCAGGAGCAGTGGAAGTTATTTCCAAGTGGGAGGAGACTATGTACCACATTCCTATTTAAATATGCTCTCATGGAAACCATTTTTATATTTCATGTGGGGGGAGGGGTTGGAAACACCGTCATCTTAATTTAACAGTAAATTAATTCAAAGTCATAGTGAAAGTTAGATTGAAGTTTATAATTATGATTTATTCAATTAATTGTTTGTTCCTTAAATAACTTCAATAGTTAATGCTAATGAAATTACAAGGTTTAATAAAGTGCATGCCGTGTGCTCCTCATAACAGTAATTCTTGGGTGACCTGTGCCCCCTCCTCCTCCCCCCTCCTCCCCTCCCACTTCCATCCCTCCTGCTGCTAGACTCATACTTGAAAGGTTTGTTTATCTTGTTCTTTATTTGCCAGGAGTGAATGGTGACAGTCCTGTCAATGGCATGGAGACAGACCAACCCAAGGCATCTTCATCATCACACTCCAGAATATCAACTAGAGACTGGGCTCAGAGGAACGGCTACTGCCCTACCAAACTGTTCCACAAGGTCAGCTGTTTACACGGAGAGAAAGGGAGGGAGTGGTGGCATGCATTGGATTTGGTGTTTTGGTGTAAATGAAACAATACAGAGTATAATTACATGTCATTGGAATGTGAGGCTCCCCTAAAGGTTGTTGAAAATAATAGCAACTGTGGGTGGCTTCAATCTGTCCATTAGCTAGTCTGTCCATTAGTTTCGTCTGTCTATTTTTTCTCGTCTGTCTATTGGTTAGTCTTTCGTTTGCGCCACCACTTGAAAGACAACCTGCTTACTACAGAACCAGTACTACTCTATTCGCTTTCAGACAATGACTATACAGATTAATTATTAGATACAAAGGCTGGACTTGAAAATTACTTTTTTTGTGACCTTCCAGAAACCTAAGTTACAACTTTTTACTCTTACCATGTTGAACTTGAGGTGAGGGAAATCAGGAAACGGTGAGAGTTAGTCAAGGAAGTGCAACTACCTGGTCAGCTAGTGGCAAGGTGGAGCTCTTTTGCAGATAACAAAAATGGTAGTAAATGGGTGTTTAATTGCCCTCAGATAGGAGGTGTGGTTGTCTTGGATACGGGCGGATGGTGGGTTAGGTCCACTTTTCTATGTCACTCTGACAAGATTTGAGATTTGACCAATTCTTCCGTGTTCAAGTAATCTTGTGGAGTTACAACATTTACTGTCAAATTCCAAAAGTAACTTTACATACTTCTTAGTAAGTTGTTGTTGTTGTTGTTTTTAACCGTACAAATTCAGAGTGGCGTCCAATATTATTTCTAATCTTGTAGTTCACATACTTGTACTTCTCCCTCGTACTCTGCTGCCTTCATGCTCCCAGCCCCACGTACCCCCGGACTCTGCCATGCACCAAGCCCTGCACCCACCCCCCCGTACTCTGCCATGTACCCAACGTTAACCAAAAGCCACGTACCTCGTACTCTGCCATGCACCCAGCCACTACCCCCACATTGCACCCAGCACGTACCCCGTTACTCTGCCATTGCACCCACCCGTACCCAGTACTCTGGCATGTACGTACCCCGCTACTCTGCCATGCACCCAGCCACGTACCTCAAGTTTTCTATGTTAGAGCTGTCACTACAGTGTTGTGGATCTTTTGAAGAATCCTTACTGTGTTATGGAGTGGATTGAAAACTCAGTGGTTGAATATTTATTGGGAAACAGTGAAATGGAGATGTGATAATAATGAACAGTGTGTGGTGAGGGAGGGGGAGGGGGTGGGGAAAGGGAGGTGAGGGAGGGGGCTTGGGGGAAAGGGGAGGGGTGAGGGGAGGGGGGGGGGGGGGGAAGAGGAGGTTTGAAAGCATTACACATACCAACTATCTCATCTTCACAGTTTAGGATTTAGCCATTATTTTAAGTAGTGCGTATTTAGCAGAGGCATGTCTGATAAAAGTTTATATTTATATTACATTGGGTATTTCCCTAAAAGTTTTGCTGCATTGCGCGAACACTCAATATTTTCCTATTTAATATTGAGCGCTCTAAGGTAAACCCCCCCCCCCTGCGTAGTTCCCGACAACTGCTTTTATAGAAGTGTGCAGAGTTACCTCTGGACGCTTACTGTTAGGGAAAAATATCCGTGTATAATAAACAATTTATTACACTCGTCGTACAATATGGGAGTGGCATTTCATTTCACACTTGTGTTTCAACTCAGCTTTGGCTTGTGAAACGCCCCCTGTAGGTAGGCTAAAATCGTGTAATAAGTATTGCTTATATATATAATGGAACTTGCATTATTTAACAGCCATTGGTTTTGAATCAGTGTAGCTATTCCACGATGACATCCAGTACCTCTACTGAGTATGGAGAAGCTATGGCAAAGAGAAAATCCCGCCCGACTCACTGGACATGTCCACCTCTCTCCGCAAGAGACAGAAAAGTGAGTTGCATTCCTAGGGATCACAATCACTAGCTCCCCTCCTCCCACCTCCCACCCCTCCTCCCCCTCCTCCCCACCCTCCCTCCCCCTCCTCCCCCCTCCCTCCCCCCTCCCCCTCTCCCACTCAAGTAAAACGAAGAAAAGAAAGAAAAAAGAAGGCTCCCACCTCCTCCCCCTCCTCCACTCCCCTCCCCCTCCTCCCACCTCCTCCCCATCCTCCCCCCTCCTACCCCCCCCTCCCCCCTCCTCCCACCTGAGCCCTCCTCCCCGCCCCCCCCCGCCCCCCTGGATCCTTTTGCTCCCCCCCCCCTTATTTCCCTTCTCATTTCCCTTTCTCGAAATGTTTTGCCAATTTCCAAGTATTTTCCTTTACAAGTAATTTCTATCATTGTTGCTATAAGTCCCATTTTGATCATTGAGTTAAGGTATTGAAAGAATCGTGGCACTTGGTGACAGCCACCTGGAGTCGTAGTAGTATTGGTTGTAATGCCGTGGTGTTGATCTGATGGAGATAGTAGAGGCATGGCTTTGTGCATTTCCCTGTATCAAATGAAACTGCTATATTGAAAGTGAGGAGGTGCTTTATTCTATTTTCAGTGGAACTTTCTCCTCTGGGTGAATTTTGAATTCTGTCCACAAATCTGTGTATTATTTGTTTAAAACCATTTTTTTTTTGTATAATTAAAAATTCTAAAGTTGTTATTAAGTTTGGACATTCTCTGGTCTTCTGGCAGACACCGGAGAGTTTCTGAACTTTGTGGCAACTGTAATACAGTGACAGGAAAGGGCTAGTGTGTTAGATGTTGTCAGATATTCGGGTTCTTCAAAAATAATTTATACCCTTTTCTTTCTCTTTCTCTCTCCTTCTCTGCCATTGTGCTCTTTCAGGCTCCTCTTCCACCAACTCTGAAAGTGAATGTGAAGCCACTTTACCGGATCAGCAGCTCTGGTCGCCACGGCAATGTGCGGATGTGTTCATAAGAAGGTAGTGCTTCGAGATAAGATCTGCTTCAACAATGAAACTCTATCAGGCACTATATCTGACTCACTAGTTTCTGTTTTCATAAGCAACAATCAGGCCCTTTCAAGGGAATACAAAGACACATTGCTCTGGTGTTTATTGATAAATGCATGCTATTAAAGAATAGAGGAGTCCACTTAGGAAATGCTCGTTAGCACCTTTACTGTTCCAATTACTGACCTGGTACCAGGTGCTTCCTTTACACTAATATTTAAGTTATATTTCAGTTTGCATGAAGTGATGGGTAGGACTGGATGGCAAGAAAGTTAAACACTCACTCACACACACACACGCACACACACACACACATGCACACACACATACACACTCACACATGCACACACTGTTTGTTTGGGTGAGAGTGTGTTTGAGTCTTGTAGCAGTATCTTTGTGTATAGTTGTTTGTTTGTTTGTTTGTTTGTTTTGCAGTGTTCAAGCTCTAAAGGAGAGATTCGAGGTGGAGGATGAGTTAGTGTGGGACAAGGTAAACATGCCATAAAACTACTCTTTATTTGTTGATGCGTGTGTGTATGTATATTTGTTTGTGTGTGTGTATGTGTTGTCATGTGTGTGTTGTGTGTGTGTGTGTCTGTCTGTCTTTGTGTGTATGTGTGTGCGTGTGTGTCTGTCTGTGTGTGTGTGTGTCTGTGTGTATGTGTGTGTGTGTAGGATGACAAGGAGTCTTTAGAGTTTGTTGTTGCTGCTGCTAATCTCAGAGCCACTAACTACTCCATTCCCGTCAAGAGCAAGTTCGACGTGAAATGTAAATTATAGTCATAGACTCCTCCCACATTGATTAGATTAAGTGGTGCACGATGGCGGTAGAATGCACATGTAGCATGGCATGAATGAGAGAGAGGGAGGGGGTTGATGTGGGGGAGGAAGTGGGAGCAAGAAGTGAAAGAATATTCTAGTCTCTGTAGGTTTGTGTGTAAATGGCGAACTCCTGGAGGTCTACATGATAATGTGTTTAGTGGATATTTCTGTTGGACTGTTTGTATTTAGTAACTGATCTTTGTTGGCACTTCAATGAAATTTTATCATAGTGTGTCAAAATTCATTATTGTATTATTTAATTAGCTTAATTAATATAGCGGTGGCAAGTGTTCAATGTACTAAGAGAGAATGGTTTTATAAAACAGATAGAGACAATCCTGTAATTGGCTAAGTTGAAACACATCTTTCAGTATTGTTGCTTGCTCTAAACTTGTTAATTTAACTGTTCATGCTATTGTTGTCATTGTTGTTGTTGCTGTTGTGTAGCTATGGCGGGCAACATTATCCCGGCCATCGCCACCACTAATGCTGTCATAGCTGGGCTGATAGTCATGGAGGCTCTTAAGGTGGTAGCTCAAGACTACAGCAGCTGTAAGATGGTGTGTTCTCTAGCTCTACATCTTGACAATAATGTCCTCTATGTATGTATGTATGTATGTGTGTATATATGTATGTATATATGTCTGTATGTATGCGTGTATGTATGTATGTATGTGTGTATGTCTGTATGTATATATGTGTGTATGTATGTATGTATGTAGTCCTGTGCTGGACTCTGTCAGTGCTTGAGCTGTGTATATGGTGATTTGACGTGCATTCAATGAAGGGCTTTAGGCATTATTCAGCGAAGCGAGCGGAGCTGACTCTCTAATGAGTTCGCGATATATATATATATATATATATTTAGGTCTAGAAATTGTTTTTGTTCTTGCGTGGGCGTATGTGTGTACCTTTTCTCCTTCGCGCTTGCGCGGGCCGGGTAACCTTCTTAGCAACATTTTGTTTTGTTTACCCGCCGTACGAAGTAGCAATGCCCAGTAGACAAAACGTTAGTAACGCTCGGTCAAGAGCTTTGAGGGCGTTAGAAACTCCTGAAGAAAATTAGTAAGGAGAGAGATAAGAAATGAAAAAGACAGGGCAAGGAGGAGGAGAGCTAAAACGAAACAGAAACAGGTAGCAAAGTAAAGAATCTTTCTTTTGAAAAGCCATTAAATGTTCTTAATTTATTTATTAGACTATTCCAGAGGATTACGGTAGCAATCAACTTTATACAGCTGTAGACTCAACTACTCTTGAAGACACTGAAAATGCAGCCACACCATGTGAACAAGAAGCTAATATCCCCACTACTTTTTGTACTGCAAGAGTATTTTGTAACCACACCAAGCATGCATGGAATAGCTGCAATTACAGGGAACATGCATCGCTCGCTTCGCTATTTTGTGCTATTAGAGCGCATCACTAGTTAATATTATTATTATTATTATTATTATTATTATTACTTACTACTACTACTACTACTACTACTACTACTACTACTACTACTATTACTATTATGTGTGAGAGGGTTACAGTACTCAGTTTGTCAGTCAGTCAGTTATTCTGTCACACAACTAAAAGCCGATCTCAAAGATGGCAGTCTCCCTAAGATTGAAACAAGCTTCAAAATGTTGCAATAGACATTTTAAAATGTGCCAAAATTTAAGTTTCGACTTATTTTGTCAGAAAAAGCTAGTTATTTTAGGCCGTGTGATTGTAAGTGATTATTGGTAGCGCCCCCTTTAGTCACGGGGTACTTGTTATTATTATTATTATTATTATTATTATTATTATCATTATCATCATCATCATCATATGTGTGTACAGCTGTATATGGACATATGTATGTATTGAATATTAGTAGTGCATGTGAAATGGACAACTGGTCAGTAATGATTTTGCAACTAAAGGAGAGAAACTTTTTTCTAATCTAGGGTTCATAGCAATCTCTATTCTAACTCATTACTCATGGTGGGGTTGGAATGGGTTAACTCTTGTGGAATGGAGTTAACTCGTGTGGAATGGGGTTGGAATGGGTTAACTCTTGTGGAATGGAGTTAACTCGTGTGGAATGGGGTTGGAATGGGTTAACTCTTGTGGAATGGAGTTAACTCGTGTGGAATGGGTTAACTCTTGTGGAATGGGGTTGGAATGGGTTAACACGTGTGGAATTGGGTTAACTCGTGTGGAATGGGGTTGGAATGGGTTAACTCGTGTGGAATGGGGTTGGAATGGGTTAACACATGTGGAATTGGGTTAACTCGTGTGGAATGGGTTAACTCGTGTGGAATGGGGTTGGAATGGGTTAACACGTGTGGAATGGGTTTAACACGTGTGGAATGGGTTTAACTAGTGTGGAATGGGGTTAACTTGTGTGGAATGGGGTTAACTAGTGTGGAATGGGGTTAACTTGTGTGGAAAGGGGTTGGAATGGGTTAACTCGTGTTTAATTGGGTTAACTCGTGTGGAATGGGTTGGAATGGGTTAACACGTGTGGAATGGGTTTAACTAGTGTGGAATGGGTTTAACTAGTGTGGAATGGGGTTAACTAGTGTGGAATGGGGTTAACTTGTGTGGAATGGGGTTAACTTGTGTGGAATGGGTTTAACTAGTGTGGAATGGGGTTAACTAGTGTGGAATGGGGTTAACTTGTGTGGAATGGGTTTAACTAGTGTGGAATGGGGTTAACTAGTGTGGAATGGGGTTAACTTGTGTGGAATGGGTTTAACTAGTGTGGAATGGGGTTAACTTGTGTGGAATGGGGTTAACTCGTGTTTAATTGGGTTAACTCGTGTGGAATGGGTTGGAATGGGTTAACACGTGTGGAATGGGGTTAACTTGTGTGGAATGGGTTTAACTAGTGTGGAATGGGGTTAACTTGTGTGGAATGGGTTTAACTAGTGTGGAATGGGGTTAACTTGTGTGGAATGGGGTTAACTCGTGTTTAATTGGGTTAACTCGTGTGGAATGGGTTGGAATGGGTTAACACGTGTGGAATGGGGTTAACTTGTGTGGAATGGAGTTAACTAGTGTGGAATGGGGTTAACTTGTGTGGAATGGGTTTAACTTGTGTGGAATGGGGTTAACTTGTGTGGAATGGAGTTAACTAGTGTGGAATGGGGTTAACACGTGTGGAATGGGGTTAACTTGTGTGGAATGAAGTTTTATTTTGAGAATGTGAAATGAAACTATTCAAGTAACTAACTCTTCTCATTACTCTATAATACAGTTAGGCTAGCTGGCTTGCCATTTGAGTTGAACACACTAGGTGTCACATTGGTGAAGATTTTGTTATGAAGTAAGTATGTGTGTTTGTATGATTTTAGACTTTCCTGCCCAAGTATCCTAATCACCAGAAGAAGTTGCTAGTATCAGTATCTCTACCTACTCCCAACCCATCCTGCTATGTCTGCTCTCCCAAACCTGAGGTAACACGCACACACAAGCACTTACATGCACGCACACATATGCACACAAACACACGCAATGCACACACACCACATGTGCATGAACACACATACATATTTGGTCAAGCTTAGGTACCAGCCCCTAATCCTTTTTTTTTTTTTTTTAAGTTTTAGTAATTTTGTTTTTGTTTTTCCCAGTGGTATGGTTTAGTATTTTAAAGTATTGGTCATAATTGTTATCATATAGTATACTTATAACTGTTTTGTAATCTTTGCTTTTTTGTTTTTACTTTTCTGTGCACAAGTTTCTACAACCAGACTTATTATCACCGAGTGAAAAAGAAAAAAATGTACACTATAAAATATCAGATGACCTTTACCAATACACTCCATTACCGAGTGTTGGATGGGGTCGATTGAGTACTAATAACACAGGATTACACTGGGCTTTGGTGAACTGACACCTCTGACAGTGTGACAGTGTTTTTTGTTTAGTATGTGATGTGTACCACATTTTACCAATTGTCATACAGGCTACTGTGAAGTTGAACTGCAATTCCGTCACCTTGGCAATCGTTCAAGACAAGGTATGAAACTCTATTTACAAATGTCAACTTAACAGCAGGGATAATTTTTAAAAGTAAAATAATACCCCCACTGCACTCCACCTCACTCCACCCCCACCCCACCCTTCTCCCACCACATCCTTCTCCTCATCCCCTCCAAGGCCACTATCAAATAGCTTACCTGTTTTTGTGTGTAGATATTGAAAGGTCATTTTGACATGCTTGCCCCAGATGTTGAGCTGGATGATGGCAAGGGGACCATTCTGATCTCTAGTGAGGAAGGGGAGACCACAGGTGAGTGTACTTGTTATTAAATGTGGGTGTGGCATCATCATTTCACTGGCTGGTCACAGTATGTGTGTGTATACATATATATATGTACATGTGTGTGTGTGTGTGTGTGTGTGTGTGTTGTGTGGTGTAGTGTAGTGGTTGTGTCCTGGGCTCAGGGCCCGCGGTCCTGAGTTCAAGCCCAACTCAGGCAATTTTTCTATCTGATTTCCATCTGCCTCCCACCAGCCCCACCAGTTCACCCAGCTGTGATTGGGTACCTGGCATTTGCTGGGGTGCAAATTCAAGGCCTTTTCTCATGAAGCAGCAATGGTCCAGGTGGGACTTCGGGTGCCCACCACTTGCTGTGAGGAAAGGTCTGTTCTCCTGCGAGTTCCTAGCCCAGCTCCAGGAGCTTTGCTTGCACGGCTCACAGTGCCTGCTTAGTGCACAGGCATCCTGGCTCTGCCAGGTGCGCGTGACCGCCTAGCGGCAGCAAGAGAATTTACATTTTTGCATTTTTTTGTGTGTTAGGTGGATAAGAGTGTGTGGATGTGTGTTAAATATGTATGTACAAGTATGATATATATATATAATATATATATATATATATATACACAGTATATTATATAATATATATATGGACAAGCGTGTTGTGTGTCATACTTGCCAACTGTCCTGAAAGCTCTGGGATAGTCCTGGATCCATCACTTAGCCACTGTGCTGCAGCGGAGTTGTACTCTTTTTATTTTTTGTCCCGGAAACTGATGAACTTTTAAAGAGTGATCTGCAAAGACGTTACTTAGCTTATCCACCAATGGTTGTTGGTGGCTTATTACTCACGAATGCTTCCACTTTTAAAAACTTGGTTAAAATTTCACAAATTAGAGTGTTCATTTCTCTCTAAATTGCTCTTTTTAAAAAATTGTTTTAATAAATTCAACCAAAAGTGAAGTTACTGCACAAATTTCACTCTGAGGTCGGTGACTATTACCTTTTAATCACGGGTTAATTGTTACGGTATTTTCCGTTATTGTCATGAAGTTCAGTTTGTGCAGGAACTAAAATTGGCAACTCTGGGATGTGTGTGTGTGTGTGTGTGTGTGTGTGACAGAGAGAGAGAGAGGTGTGAGCATGCCCTCACCTCATTGGACTAATGTCAGATTAGGATTAGAGATCTTGTTGGGATGCTGGCTGATGGCTGACCAGCCCACCAACACAATGAGAGTGAGATGTGTAATTGGGCGTGTCTCTAATGCCATAAAAGGGAGTAGATTATTAGACTAAACATTGAGCAGGGTTTCATACAGAGGTAGGGCGCCCTGGGAACCCCTCCCCCCTCCAGAATTTCATGAAATAACTTAATAATATTTACTATGTACTTAATGGTATTCTGTGGTTATGATTTATAATGGTATTCTGTGGTTATGATTTATAATGGTATTCTGCGGTTATGATTTATAATGGTATTCTGTGGTTATGATTTATATAATGGTATTCTGTGGTTATGATTTATAATGGTATTCTGTGGTTATGATTTATAATGGTATTCTGTGGTTATGATTTATAATGGTATTCTGTGATTTTGTTGTTTGTATACTAATATTTGGTGAAGGTTCACTTCAGTTAATTGAGGTCCTTCAATTGCAATACGTATTAGTCTTCCAAGATTGATGTCACTAATTCTAGACCTGAGACGATTTTTAACCAAAAGGGTGTGGTTTCAGCAAAAGTGGGTGTGGTCGAACAAATTTTGCTACGTGTGCCCCTCCTCCTTCCTGAACTCTCTCCCCCCCCCAAGAAAAATATCCTTATGAAACCCTGTTGAGTAGAATTTGAACCTTTACACTAAAGTTGCCATATCTATCTCGCTGAGCTCAGTGTTTCTGTGAAGGCAGTCTGCCCCACAAGGTCAGTCTGTACCACCATAAGGTTTGTGTCCTTGTAAGGCCATAAGGTTTGTGTCCTTGTAAGGCCAGTCTGTGAGATCTTACCATTCAAGTTGACTAGCTTTGATACCTGCAATTGTAATTACTACAAGTGACTCTATTTGAGAACGTACACAACACTCCTAACAAAATGGCATTACCAAGCACAAAGTGAATGTGGTATATAGAGTGTTTGACTTGGTGTGGTCACGGAAGATCCATTACTGCTCTATTTGGACTGACAACACTATTACCATTGTTTTAAAACAGTGAGACTTCCCTCTCTTTGTGTTTGTGGTGTACCAGACAATCTTCCCAAGAGGCTCGGTGAGTTTGGTGTGGGAGATGGCGCAAGACTCAAGTGTGACGACTTTCAGCAGAACTTCCAGCTGGTCCTGCAACTGGTGCACTGGTGAGTATGTTTGTTTGTTTATTTGTTTGTGGAAAATGCACTTGTTGTCAGTTTTGGAAAGTGCTAAGTGTAAGTGTGATGGTGCAATTTAATACGGTGATTTGTCTTCATTTGTGAGAGTTGATTTGGTTTAGTTTTTTTAGACAAACTGAAATTTTACGTTGATTAATGAGATACTTTTAGATTTTGTGTTTCTTGATTTTTAGTGATGAAGTCTTGGAAGATGAGAAGGACTTTGTTATCCTGAGTAAAATGGACCAAGAAGAGGAGGAAGAAGAAGACAGGAGTTTGGAAGGTTCTCGCAAGAGGAGGGCACCGTCTGTTGGTGATACTACGCCACACAAGAAAATACACACTTCTGCAAACAATGTTCTTCTCGAATCATAATTCTCTTTCCTCGAAAATAACTGTTCCCTTTTTCTTATACTTCACACCTTTACCATTTCCTTTTTAGGGTCAAGTCACACTATTAGCTATAGAATCATATCACTCCAATTTAACCCTAATACAGGGAGAATGGTTAATCATAGTTCAGGGGAAAGGAGGAGGTGGATGATCCTCAACACATCTTGGCAATGAAACTATTCACACAACATATAGATGAATATAACTCAAAACTCCATGCTGAATTTCCAAACCAGGAATCTTGAATATTAAAAACAACAATAGCCAGTCTCTATGGTTACTAAATAATATTTGTTTTAACATCCATAGTATTGACAATAATAATTCCAACATTTGAACTTGTTAAATACTACGCAAGTTAAAATAAATTTTAGTTCTGTAGCTATATATTTTGCAAGTAAAAATGGATTTTTATGAAGCAGTCTCTATGGTGATAATTAAATCATGTGTTGAGAGTATAAACAATAAAAGTATTGAATTATTAGAAACATTTTATTACATAACAAGCAATAGCCAAGAGATTCATCTTTCCCGTGGATTATGTTTGTGGAACTTGTAGTATTTATAATAAATATATATGACTCGACACATAATAGTTTTTATAGATTGTTTCACCAAGTTTTGAATTCTTCCAGCCTAGGAAGAAGGGCTGTTAGCAGAGATGAAGTGTGATCAGTCAGCCCAATCCCCAGCAGCAGTGATACTCCAGGGGGCGTGGCTAGTCTGGTAGCAATGGCAAGTCCAAATGCATGAATTTGAGGCTGCATGAATACAGGTAGGATAATGCTAATATCTCTGTGCTCCTGACTTACTTCATCTTTCCCTAGCAAAGTTTTGACCGAATTAGTTTCCCCTGCCAAAAGTGCATCACGTGATACTTCCAGCTAATGGGAAAAAAAAAATTATATCTTTTTGCCTTTAACGTAAGTTAAGGTGTACTTACCAAAGTTCCAATCTTGTTTAAACTTGTGATGAGAAGGAATGCCCTATTTCCAAAATTAGAACAAACTACATCTATTTTAATACCCTCTATTTCTAGTACTCCCTGTTTTGAAGGAGGCACCTCAGCATTAATAGGTAAAGTGGTCTCCATCTATGACGTCATATGATTAGCCGAGTAGATCACGTGCGGACTAGAGAGCGATCTTTGTGTCGTCATCTACCCCGTATAGTGTTCAAACAAGATGGCGTCCACGAAGTTATACGTTGGAAATCTGTCGAGGGATGCTTCACAGAAAGAAATAAAAGAAGTATTTGCAGCATTCGGGGAACTTGACGAGGTGGCAGTCCTAGACGGATTTGCTTTCGTTGTAAGTTGCTAACGTTTGAAATGGTAGCCCAAATTGAGTTAACAATTATTTTTTTTAGCATTTCGTTAATTCTGATGATGCTTCGGCTGCCCTGGACGCCCTCGACAACAGTGAACTGTGTGGTCAGAAGCTCTTAGTTCAGGTAAGTTGTATAGATTCTGTTAAGGAGTTGTTAAAAATGGCTACCATGACTTCTAAAACCAACAAGTTATGTCAAGTCAATTGGCATTTATTGTGTGGGGTCTTCATAAGAACTACAAGAATTGATTGGGAAACCTTTTAAGTGTTGGAAAGTGGTGTAAATTTGTATCAAATTTAGTGATGTCAATTTGTTCAATAGATTCCAGTTCCACGATGATACCTTACCGACAAGATTGATTCGTATTTTAATTATCATGTTTAACGATGTAATTTCTGTGATCGCCTTTTTTCTTTCTTTCATGTCAGTACTCACGGACGAAAGGTCACGGTTACGGCAGAGGAAGTGGTACGCCGATTCCACGATCGGAGTGGTCCCGAGGACGGTTAGTGTTGGTGTTGTGCTCGCCGTAGTTCGTGTGAGAGATATTCGACACGACATCCATTACCCAGTGACGGTCTTTCTCTATGTTACCGTAACGTTAAATATCGATATGAACGCTGCTTTCTTTCTGACTGTCTCTTTGACAGGAATACAGAAAGAGTAGCTTTGTCGACGTTTGTATGTTCACATGCTTTACCATCAAATTTTTTTTAAATTGAAATTTAGAAAGAAGTATATTGTGTCGTTGCCATTAGAAAGAAACACGGGGCATTTTATCTTTTTCTTTTATTTTCAGATATTTGAGATGTGTATTTGAAGTCCATATTTTTCTTTGTTTTATTTTTATTTTTTTAAAATATTACCTTCTTTGCTTTCTTTCCTAATGATATCCAGATCACATCGCCCCCCTCCCCAGATGTTCTCTTATCGCCCTGACTATGATCGATACAGCCGCTATGACAGATATGGATACAGGGACTCTTACCGGGACCCTTACTATGGCAGGCCCAGCTACCGCGACCTTTATGCCAGGGACAGCTACCGAGATGGATATCCCAGCAGCACTTATCGAGACAGATACCGGGACAGAGAAGACCGCTATGATCGGTAAGCTACGATATGTGTGTATGTATGTACACACAATACACGAATGACATCATCATTTGTTATGGGTTGATTTAATCCACACTTCTTTTTTTACTTGCTATGGCATATAGCATATATTACTTTATTTGAAGCCTACTTTTAAAATTGGATGATGTGCTCTATTCCGTGTATAGCATTACATATTTATGGAAGAAGAGGGAGAGGTGTGCTTTCAAACTTTTAGCTTCAGTTTCCCAAGATAGACTTTTGACTGAAAGTAGAAATTTCCCCATTGTACTTTCTCTTTCTGTTCTATATTTCCGTGGATTCTGTACATCTCCTGGTCAGATTGCTGTTGTACTTTCATTCGGTCCTCATACACACCCAATCTATGGAAATTCACAGTAGCAGCTTTGATGTGGTAGTTTCACGTTAGCCTTTACCTTAGCTACAATACATAAATAGTCCAGTTAGAGGAATAAATAGTGTTAATAATTTATAACTTTGTTTTTCATTCTTTATTTTGTGTACATTTAGGGACAGAGACTATGGCTATTCACGAGACAGGAGCAGAGAAAGAGATAGGGACCGCTACTGATAGAGAGACATTGAACTAGCTCAAAGCACTCATGCCAAAAATGTGCACTTCAATTTTTTTGTTGTTTTTTTTTTGCACACATTAATTGCTTACTCATTTTTTTCCTATTACAGTTTTAACTATATTAGTTCTTATAATCTGAGATTGTGTGTACAAGAAATAAATGTCTTTTGTCCAAGAACTTGCTATTTGCCTTGTGGATAGTAAAATTAATGTAGGAGCATTAAGATGGTAAAGTGTGGGTATCGTGTCCCAATTGAAGTTGGAATACTATTTCAATTATGGTTGACTCCAATCTTTTTATTAAGTGTGAATATATTAGTGGTTATCTAGATTCAACTTTTCTTGTCCAATGATAAATTTCACAGGCACACCTAGGCCACATAGGTGTGCTTAAATCAGCAATTCTTAAAAGTAGAAGTTGACCCACAGTATGAGACATAATGTCTACTCTTCCCACCTAACTCCTCAATTCTCACTCCTCCCCTCCAAGTGACATGTAATAAACATGTGAAGAGAAGGTGGGGAGAACTAGGTGGTTGGACAACTGCCTACTAATGGCACACAACAAGTTCCTCCTTAGCTTAAAGTGACAGTTGTGTTGGTTGCTGGGAATGCGGGGGCAGGAAGGGGAGGCGCCTGTGGAGACAGAGAAGAAAAGATGTGTGGTTGTTTAGAATTCCTCTGTTGTCTGGCATGAGACAAGCTCTGAGCACTTCTTACTAGCCCAACTGAGTAATTTCTAGGACTGCAGTCTTGCTTTCCAGGATATGCTCCAAGAATTGGAAGTAAGGACAAGGACAAACCAATAACACAAAAAAACAACAACAACAACAACAAAAAATGAAGACAACAACAACATCAACAAAGCACAACATGCATGACATTCTTACTATCCCGGCTTACATGATGAACTTGCAGCTTCAGTTGAGATTCCTGGACCCTAGTTACTTTAGGAATGGTCTTGACTAAACCTACTATCTATGCAATACTTACTATTTATGCTATATATCATAGGCAAAAACAACAACAAAAAAACAAAACAGCAACAAAATATCTATTTTAACTTCCATTTGCTCTCCACCTATGTAATTTTTTGCATTCTCTTTTTACTTATAAGGCAGAAGTATTTACAGATAACTTCAACCATTGAGTTGAATACTAGTGACTAGTTGAAAAACCAAAAACTTTTTTCTTCCTTCTATTCAATTGTATTTTAGAATGTAGCCAATTTAATTACTTTCCCAAGAGCATGGGGAAAAAAAATTGAAAATGAAAACGGCAACGGAACTTGCATTTTATCAACTCATAGCTGTATTAATTGATCAAATCATTATATCAGTGAAAGAATTAACACGTATGAAGGGAAAAGTGCCATGAAAGGGTAGAAAGAGGGAAATTAAAGATTTTAACAAAAAATGGAAAAAAAGATAGCATACATAAAAATTTAATCAAGTATAAATCACAGTGCAAGTTTTTCACACAAAGAGAAGTGAACATATAGGTAGAATTGTGTCTATTTAAGAGAATCATGCGTTGAAAATACCAGCTTTGAATGTTAGTCTGTATTGCTGCTTGATTAGTTGTACTTCTTATTATGGTGGACAAATCTCTGAATTTAGATCTTGGGTGTACCTAGGAGTTGGGATGCCATAAGGGTGTTGACGGAGTTATGGAGGAAGGAAGCGTAGCTGAAGTTATACTGGAAGCCATGGCCCCTCCGCTAGCGCTGATGGATGGATTATAAAGGCCAGAGAACATGGTGTTGGACGCGGGTGGAGGGTACGGGGCAATGAGAGTACTTCCTCCCAAGGCTCCTGTAGCAGCTTGAACACTCGGGGTTGCCAGACCTATCGTACCTGCATTGGCCCCACTGCTTGAGACTGCACTTCGGGTGGATGCAAGGTCACGCTGGGGGTACATGAAGGTATACTGCTGACCTCCGTAGCTAGCATCGCTCCGACTGACTGCAGCAGCGGCCGCCAATGACGGACTAGAGAGAGCAGCCATGGTGTTGTTGTTGCTGTGGTTACCATTGATAGTCGTGGAATAGGCAGACTGCATGGCTGAAGGAGTCGGAGAGAACATGCTAGGACTGGCGGCTGCAGCTCCGAGGTTACTAGTCGTCCAGCCGTTCATTGGCATCGTGCTGAATGAAGAATAATCTGTGACGTTACCCACACTGGGGTAATACGGATTGCGACCGTAGTTGTAGTATGGGGCGTAGCCTGGATTGAGAGACACTCTCTTCACTGGTCTTCTCCGCCGCCTGCGATAGTTACCTTCTTCAAAGAGTACCTCATGGTTGCCATCCAGAACCCAATAGTGAGACTTTCCGTTCTTCCCTCCCTTTGCAGGTAACTTCATGAAGCATTCGTGCAGTGAGAGGTTATGCCTAATGGAGTTTCTCCACCCTTGGTTTTCTCTGTTCCTATAGTATGGGAAGTTTTTGGTTATGAAATCATATATACCATTAAGCGTTAGCCTCTTCTCAGGACACTGCTGGATCGCCATGGATATGAGCGCCACGTAGCTATACGGAGGCTTCACGTGCATCATTTTCTCCTCTCCGTCATCTGTGTACACTTTGTTGAGCGTGATCGCTCGGGCAGGAACTGTCGCCACGGGCTCTGGAGTTGTCTTGGCGTTCTTACTCATGGCCAGGGTCTTTTCTAAAGCGATTCTAATCTCCTTCTCACAGTTGTTGTTGTTGGAATTACTGAAGCTTCCCTCAGAAGCGGAATGGGGTTCGTCCGCCGGACTGTCAGCTATATGGCTCTGGTTTGATACTGGCATCCTTTTCTTCAGCTGCGTATCACAGAAAGTAAAAACTTTGTCCAGAAATGTAGAGCGTGAAAAAAATGCAACACAACCTAGTCTTTGCAAAACTCTGGGGCATTTTATACAAGCTGAGCGCAGAATCTTGGAATCTGGCGCTTGCGCGATAGCGCAGCTCTACTCCTATTATATAAATTTTTTTGCGCCGCTCGCTGGTTTCAGAATAGACACTTTCGCGGCTAGTCCGTCAATAATCTTACTAAAAACGTGATCAATGGGGTAAGCGGTGCCTGTACAGACTGTAGAGAATTGCATCTTCTAGAAAAATGTCGAACTTGTCCTTCAAAACTAAATCTACAGTTATTATCTATTTACAAGTAGCTAAAGGAAATAGGTGATAAATGAATTACAATGATTTACAGAAAACCTACACACATTTCGAAAATATAAAACACAACCCTTTAAATTTAAATAAATAAATAGCCATGCAACTTGTGTAATACTTGAAGCAGAAAGAAATCATAACACAATGGGATTATTTACTATTGCAAGCCTCCAGTGTGCAAGCACTGACCCTAATGGTTACCCTTTGAGCCCACCTTATGGTACACTCAGGATGCCTCGTTTATTGTTTCATATTATTAAATTTTTATACACTTCTTATCGTTCAACACAAAACATGTAATAATAATGAAACACTTAAGTCGTTCACAATAGCAAATAATTCAACAAGCATTGTCCAGTTCCCTCTAGGTGAGACTAGAGGAATGACTGCTACACAGAGTTGTGTAACAGTCAGGAAGGACATTACCACTTATTGTTCCTTGGGTAGAGCATAGTTACAATAGACTTCAGCCTCAGAATCTGCAAACAAAAATAAATAAAAAATCAAAAAAAAAAAAAAAAAAAAAAAAAAGAAGAAGAAGGAAGAGTCAAATAAATAGGAAATAGAAGTTATATGATTTGGGAAGAATTGCATTCAGCAGCAAACATGTCAAGGACGGGACCCAGAGGTTCCCAGACCGTTGGGAGAATGGTGGATTTGTCAAACTTATTACTGATGCAAAAACACTGGCCTATTCATACAGGCCACTTCCTGTCTGTCTAGCTGAATGCAAGGCCCTCTTGACCCAAGAAACCGATGCACGAGCCTGCATTGTTTTTGAAAACAAGGGTAAGGTAATGATGATCATGGCATCCGTACTGCCTAGCATGTTTACGATTGCAGGCACCACTAAGAAAACCGATAAAACTTCAACACTGGGCAGGAGGCTAAAAGACGAATATGTGGTTGGTAGAAACTTGCGGTTTCGAAGGGCTAAGATGGTTTTAAAAAATACGTATATATAAACTGTGACGTCGGGTGTGAAGTGAGTAAATTACTAGCCCAAAGTCAAAACAGAAACGCTGTGAAGAATGAAAGAGACATGAAGTGTTGCTGACCAGATAAGAAAAGAAGGCTCGGCCAGAGTGTTGCCACTTGTTCAAGTGGAGCATAGCCGCACGGGTTAATAAACATAAAACTAACACCGTCTTGACTCCGCCTTGCTCTTAGAGTCCAGCGACCAATTGTGCCCTCAGTTTCACTGCTTGGCCAGGCTGGCCTACACACTGAACAAACATTCCATGCTCAAAGAAACATTCTTAAAAATATTCATTATCTCCTTGATTAATTCCCTAAGGGGAGACCAGTTCAACCTTGCATACACATGGTTAATTAGAGCATAAACAGGTAAAAAATTACTTTCAAAAGTGTTGCCGTGAAAGACAGAGATGACACGCTCACAAGTGGACTCTTCTTTCACTCTAAGAGAATAATCAAAATACAAACATTGTTAAGTAGGCAACAATTGAAGATTAATGGGTGGGAAAGTCAACTGTAAAGACTGAAGCTGAGAATTCCCTTCATTAGTTGGTAACAACAAAGAGAAACTAGCTGGGACTTCAAACTGCAAGTGTTTTTACCAACCCAATACAATCAATATTGACGAGTATTCCCAGATTTAATATGAACAGTTTCAATCCACACCAAGAGTCTCTCTCTCACTTCTCCCCTTCCCCTCTCCCCCTAAGTCTGAATGACCACGGCTCACTTCAAAATCGACCACAATCAGTCTGCTACCCACTTATAGCCACTTGACCCCCCACCCAGCAAATGCCAATCTTTGTTCTGTTCCATTCCTTCACCTCACGTAAGCGGAAGCTGAAGTGAAGTGGTAAGTTGCAGTCTGGTGAGGCAGGCTCTCTCCTGCCGCTGTCTTCCTGATTATACTGCAGTGAGTGACTTCTCCTAGAGATTTCACACGTTCTACCAAGTCCTGGAACAACAACAACAACAACAATAACAACAACAACAACAACATAAAAGGGCAACAACAACAATTGATTTTATTTGTACAGTTATGATCACAACATTTTTGGTGGCTCCCATAAATTGCCTGATGACTAATACGCATACTTCAGTTAGTACTTCACTTTATGAGCATATTTGTACACCAGCAAAGAGGGAGGAGTTTCAATAAATTGAGTCTAATAGTCATTACATCATTGTTTACTGTAAAGTGGGGAAGACGTCTTAGTCCCAGCTGCTGACGGTGAAATCACCACTAGCGGCATTTTCTCGATCATTTCTCTACCAATACGAGTAACTAGAGAAACTACGATGAACTTTACACACTCATTTGGATTAATAATAATATTGTATTAAAGCTATACTCTACAAGTGTTAGCTTGGATTCAGCGACAGATTGAACACTGTCAAAACTGATCACAGATAACATTAAATAATCACAAGTTAATAGAGGGGCTTACTGCTAAGTTGGTGTGTGTTGCATGCCCATAGGTTCAGTTTCTCCTCTGCCTGGTCTCAGAGCTGCCAAGGTTTGTTTGATTCTACTGTGCATGTTGTTTGTATTTGGTAGTTTAGTTTACACACAGATCTTCTGTATTGGATGGTAAAGTTTATAAGCTTCTCGTGAACTGTAGGAATGGTTTATGGATGTAGCACCTTCACAAGTAATGATAACACTTCAAAAAACAAAAAATAAATGACAAGTTCAGAATCATCACTGGCAGATGACTCAGTGTCCCGGGGGGGGGGGGGGGGGGGGGGGGGGGGGGGGGGGAGCAGCATAAAAATGGGGAAATAGACATTATCCAGAATAGAAATGAACTTTTATCAGTAGCACGCGGGTTTTCTAGATCATGTATGGTTTAATAGTTGCTAGCTTAGAGGAAAGGAGAGAGAAATTGGTGGATGATTAGAACAGAGCAAGAATTGTATAATATATAATACAATGTAAAAGTGACTGTTGAAGATAGTCTGAATCCAGAGGTTGTAGCCTTGGGTTGTGGGTGGATCTTTTGTAATTAGGAGGAATAAAAGGCAGTGTGGGTGGTATTAGTAGCGAGACCAGAGAAGGTAGACAAGTGATTCCACTAACACCTGCTTCTGGACACCAGGCCCCGCCTTTCTAGCCCCTGGGTCGAAGGTGGAGGGAGGGGAGATTAGTATGCTTGAAGAACACCAGGCCCTGCCTATCTAGCCCCTGGATTTGTGAAGGAGGAATACTTACTAATCTTTGGTAAATGTCTGGTAGATGTGTGTGTGTGTGTGTGTGTGTGAACATTGTATGGCATATTCATCGCTGCTTGTTTTGTAATTTATTGAGGACCACTTAGTTCTCCTAACGATGAGGGGCAGTAGCAATGTGCAGTCATAATTGGTTCGCTCGCTTGTTGTCATTAATAAAGATGCTTACTGAGTGAGAGCTGACAATATCAACTTATTTTAATAGTGGCTGAATCTTCAGCCACTCCCCCATTCTATAGCACAACTAGTAGCTGGATCTTCAGCCACTCCCCCGTTCTATAATTACTATTGCTAATTAGATACATGAACAAATCACCTCAAGATCTAGTTTATTGTACCACATCCAGCGATTACATGCTGATTGGAACACGCACACACACACACACACACACACACACACACACACAATCATACCTCTTTAGTAATGGTCTCAGGGAGGCCAGTGAAGATGAGAGTTTTACTGTCCGCTTTCCAATCCTAGAGGTGTGCATGTATGTGTGTGCATGTGTGTGTGTGTGTGTGTGTGTGCATGTGTGTGTTGGAAAAAAAGCACAAAGTAGTAATTGGAAATATCAGAAACTCAAATACTGTAATAGAGTCTAAGAATTGCCAGATGTTTGGTACACCTGTCTGGACGCTTTATGAAAGGTAATTGCAAATTAACTATAGAGGATGTACACATGCGTGCACGCATGTGTGTGTATGTGTGTGTGTGTGTGTGTGTGTGTGTGTGTGTGTGTGTGTGTGTGTGTGTGTGTGTGCGTAGAATTGATGAAGATAAGATAGAAATCCACCTAGAGACCAGGAAACAGTGCAACTCCAGACAAGGAGCTTGTAGACAAAGAGCTGCTTGCTGTAAAAGGAGGTGAGGTAGGCTAGGTGGGGATGAGGGTGGGAACAAGGAAATTGACTATCTGAAGTTTCAACTCTCTAGCAACTGAAGCTACAAATAAATAAAATATGTTTATTGTGGCCTCTGACTGAGAGGGAGGGAGGGAGGGAGGGAGGGAGGGAGGGAGGGGGCTAGGGCACCAGAGGGGGAGAGGTCAGCCAGCGATAATGAAACTAAGTTAGCCAGCTCATCCTAGTCTCGTGCATTCTCCCAAGGTTTCATGATGATTCAGAATAGATTCAAGTCCAAACAGACACAAGCCTGTGCTTGCTGCCATGGCAACACTACACATGGCTATTCCGCTTTCTTTGGGAGAACTGATTCATTTTGTGTGCCATGAAAAGAAAGACAGAGTGCATCAGCAAAGAAAGAAAAAATTAGTAAAAATCAAAATGTATTTTAAAATGTAACTACATCTGAACAGAGTCGTTATAATGGTGTTTCTTATCTGCTAGTATAACATAAAAAAAAATTATTTATGTATAAATATTCAATTACTGTAAATATTACATAATAACAATGGTCATGTGTAGGCGCAGTGAAGTGTGCATGTGTGCGCGCGTATGTGTGTGAGTGCCACGTGCATGTGCGTGTGTGACAGGCTATTTGATAGAAATGCAGAACTAGTAAAAAATTGAAAAAAAGACCTCACAAGAAACCAAAGGATAATAATATTCCAGTCTTTTTAGCAGCAGTAGACCGTGGGGCCCACATAGCTGCTGGCGGGTTCCCTTGCACATGCCCAGTACCTCAACATGCAATGCACACACACACACACAGAGTGAGGAATATAATATTACACAGCTGGACTGAGTGAAGATTGAGAGAGTGTAAGAGGCCAATTGGGTCGGTTGAAATAAAAGGAGGGTTATGTGTGGGGTGGGCGGGGGGAGGGTTTTTTTAAAGCCCGTCAAAGATGACTCGAGAGCTGTCAAGTGAAACCGGCCATTATTCCTGAGTAGAAAAGAAACTTGAGAAGACAGAGGTCCAAGACTGAAGATCATTGAACCAATCACGGGTTAGCTCACAAGGTCGGAACATTTCATTCCTTCTCTCTGCATGCAGTCTTCTGATTAATTACTTCACGTCTGACTTCAAATAAAATGCCAACAGCACGGAAAATCACTAAATCTTTAGCTTGGGTTACTTTTTTGTACTACGTCATCAGCATGTGAGAAGAGCCAGAGCTGCGTCCATCTCCATTAAATCGTATGACCATTACGTGGAAAGGGTCCATATATTTACAAAACAATGTATGATAAAGTGCCAGTACATTTGGTTGCAACTTACTTTTCTAGAAAAATCTAGTTTATTTTTTTGGCCACATGATCGCAAGCTTTGCAAGACAACACTTAAATTCATTGAGTAGCGTGGTAGGGTGGTTCAACACATTCTCAAATGACATGATAATCAACGGCCATTCTACTACATACACACGTATGTAACTGCATTCTTCACGATACTCACAAGTGTCGAATAGCTTGTAACTCCTTTCTCTACTTCCGTCACTTCTTCCTCCTCCACATCAAACAAGTCTCCCTCATCCGAAGTGCCCAGAGAAACACTCTCAGAAATAGACACCATGGACGAACCTCCAGTCCATGAATCGACCTTATTGTGGGCAAGAGGAGGGATCACCTGATGCTGAATGACTCCATTGCTGGGCTTACCCATCCTGTCTCCTCTGTGGACCTCCATTTTATTTGAAACTTGCCTCCTCGAGTTTGCCACCACAGCGGCATAAGACTGGCCAGAAGAAGAATTATCTGAGGCAACAGCAGAAGGTCGAGAAGACGAGAGAGAATGGAGTCTCTGATGATAGCCGGATAGCAGCTCCCCACTCTCCGATACGACTCCTTCCTCATTGGCTCGCTGATCAGAACTCCGGGTTTCTTGACTCTTCTTGGAAACCTGGAATAGGACAGGAAAGATCAGATATGTCATGAACTTATAAGACATCGTCCTTGGCAGGCCACCAATGTGTGACCCGAGCTACCACACCCTCTTGAAAACTACCACCGGATGGCTGCCATTGTTAGCATAAGAGGGAGATGGTGAGATGAAGGACTGCTGTGCTCACAGCTGACGACCAGGGAGGGAAGACTAGACAGAGACAGAGAGACTACTAACTCAATGTTTGGTATTGTGTGTAAAAACAAAGAAACAATAAAGGGTCGTTCGGATAGGGGGTACAAAAAAAATCACTTTTGAACAATGCTCTATTGTTTGTACAATTGATTCTATCTTTTTAAAGGTCTGAATCATCACACCAGTCTCAACATGGTAAAAAACCTCCTTTACGAGGGGAATAATTCAAGATCTCATCCTACAATAAACGGATTGACTTTGATTGAAGGGTCTTCCGGTCATTTTAAAGATAAAGAGTTTACTTTCTGGTACGTAATGAGAACTTAACTGAATTACACACACTCCAGAGTATTCTCTCCCGTACTAACCTTTCAGTATCACGTCAAGATAACAGAAAGAAAGTGCGCCAGAAGGCGGATAGATAGAGAGAGAGTTGAATACCAGTGTTCGAAGACGTACATTTGTCAATTCCATCAGCTCAGCCGTCGCTTCACGATGGGCTAAGCGATGTTTGTTTGGAGAAGATTAATGGACCCAGAGAAAGAGTGCGACAAAATCCAGCGGTCACGGCCCGTTAAGTCAAATCAGGTGAGCTGTATACCAGACCCGTTTGGGATCAAATTCCCCGTCAACATTCGGGCCCCCCACCCACCCATATCGCTAAACCTCCTGCTACAAGAGCGTGACGTGATCAAACGGCTGAGACAACATGGACCCAGCCTGTCCCACATGCCCGGCACATTCCAACACACGATCATCCAAGAACGAGGCCAGTGAACTCAGCCTTTCATTACAAAGGTCAGAAAATCCCATAAAAGGAGGGCACAAAGAAAAGTAGTGGAATAAATAAGCAAGAATGGCGACCCGTGGGACTTCAGAGCGATACCAAGACCACATTAAAAAATGGCAGATGAACGAGGAAATTTCTGTTCATAGAGCAAATGCCCCGTGGGTAATTACCCGTGCAACGAGGTCGTCATTTACAGGACTATCGAGTGTCATGAATCAGCTATTAATAAAACATACCACACCAACTAAACCCAGTACTATTAATAACATCTTTGATTGGACCATCATGCTAAAAAAAAAATTAAAAAAATTCTTTCCCTGAAGAACAGAGAGGGAAAAAAAATGTATGAAATTGTTAAGTATGACCCCCCCCCCCTCCCCTCCTCCCTCCTACTTGATTTCTCTCTGAATTGTAGCAGGCTGTAAGGCTTAAAGCTGAGCTAAGCTTACACGCCATCCAAGCCTGCACATCTTCATCTGATTAAGGAAGTTTGTTGATAAGCGAAGGCCATCTGTATCAATAACTGGTAATATCTAAGACAAACCTTGTTTGGAGAAGAAAGAAAAATGCAATCAGGCATACCTCCCAAACAACGATATTGTTGACTAAGGAAACAAGTGATTAGACAATTAAAACCCAAAACTTGGACCAAACAGTACTGATTCAGGGAGATTTCAAACTGGGACAACACAACAGCATGAAGATTCACATTATTCAATTCCAAATACTCAACAGAATGGAATCAAGTCTACTTTATACTAAAATACTGTGTGTGTAAGTGTATGTGTTTAAAACCACTAGCTAAACAATCAAGGATGATTAAAATAAGAAATAAAAAAAAATATGGCAGACGAAGCAAATATTTCTTTTGGGAAAAGCAGATGAGGTGGCTGCTACGCAAGAGATAACAATCTCTTTGTGTGTACAGAAACTCCAAGATGCAGGCAACCATGAAGGTTATGATCTTTTTGTTCACTCTTCTATTTCTTTCAGGATAAGAAATAACGAAGATTATTATATAACTTTCCAGCTCCTCCACCAGCAAAGGAAAAAAAAAACACCTTGAAAACACATACACACGCACACAATCACTGACTTAAAAACAAACTGCACATAACTAACAACATTGAGTTGTTTACGGAATGAAACAGCTGGACCAGCATGGCTGGGAACAATGCGACCGGCCGGTAATAAAGAAGTGAGCGGTACACCGACATAGAGAGAGAGAGAGAGGCATCCCTCGGCTCACCCTGCCCACCTAGACACCACAGCATCAGTGTCCTGGTCCGCTATTGAAAGTGTCAGCATTTAATTCGTTCCCAAAAAAAAAGAAAACAAGCGCCAGCACAGCAGCAAACTGATGGGCTGACTAATAATGGATCGAATGGGCAGTGTTTTGAAAACAACTCCATTCTGTATGGCATACACTCCACCACCACCGATACACACGGGCTCTAGGAGCCAGCCCGAGACTGGTGCTACCAACAGAATTACAAAACCGCAAGAGCTTTCTGTATCACTTACCAAACAGGGAGAGAGGGAGGGAGAGAGAGGAGGGAAGAGGGGAAGCGGGGATGTTGCTTTTTTTTTTAACAATTCAAATTCAGTATGATCATTTTTTTTTTCGGTGTAGCAAAAAAGAATTTGATTCACTTCTATTATTTACATTCTGATGAGCTAATAAACACCCAAAAAAATTGATGTTTTCACTCGCATGTGGACACAACAACAATAACAACAACAAACTTTTAAAAGATAAACAGTTGGCATGGTAACAGGAGAGAAAAATAAAGTCAGGCTGACAGGAAAACAAATGTGAGGAATGCACGCAGCCACGCCCACTCCAGTACTACCAGCGCCACATGATGTTGGTGTGGAGACGTACGGCTAAACATGCAGCCGAGTTTAAAGACAATGTTTAGCTTTCATGGGACTGGGGCCTGCTGTATGTTTTCAAGGAATATTTCCCATACCGAAACAAGAATGGTCAAGTATTTTAAGGCCTCAAAAATTACAGATGGTTATAAGCCAACGCGAAGTTAATTACAAGTGCACTGAAAGGGTGGAAGCACTGCCAACAACCCCCTCCTCCTCCCCCACCTTCCTCTGTTTCCATTCGGTCCCCCTTTTCTTTGTTGAGCGTTTCTTTCTTATCCTCCCTCTTTCCTTAGCTAAACACCGTCACCATGGAGCTCCCACTTGTAGCCCGCTCTGGTGACATGCCATACTAGGAGTCAATAACAACCCACAATATTCCCAGCCACTTTCAATTCCTCATCAAACAAAAAAAAAAGGCAAGAAACTAATTAAGCCTTCGCGATTTACTCGAGTAATCCTTTGAGACTGCGCTAGTAAAAAAAATCAATCTAAAAGCTCGATTGCTACAAATTAAGTCGGGAAATTTTACTTTTAATAATAATTTTTAATAAACAAGGACTCAAGAGTGGGTTATGAAAATAGAGGCTAGTGAGCGTGTGCAAAGAATTGGCATAGTAACGAGGCAGAGGTGATGATATTAAACATTTCACTAGAGTTTGTCATCCATTGGAAGTGATAGACAATCAGACATCTTCAGCTTGTAAACCCTCCAGACAGGTAGCCATAACTGAGAGCTAGTCTGTCCATACTAGCTGCATACCAGGGACAAAGAGACACAGAATACCAGAGCTGCCTGAGTGTGGACAACCATGAGCTTGTATAAACCCACTCCTCTAAACGCACCAAGTCATACTTGAATATGCATTGCAACATTGGACGCAAAGTTTGTAATTGCCTTAAAGACTTTGCAAACTACCAGACTTCCTCAAAGGGAAACGGCCGTACTGTTGACTAGATTTGTAATAAAATATACACACAAAGGACACTGGTGTCACAAACGTTGCATATAACTAACAAACGTGTTTAAATTAGTACTCACAAACTTGGGCCGGGAGCAGAGGGTAATGGGGAAAGTGAAAATGCAAGAACTTAGGTGTAAGGCTGGATAATCTTCAATGGAGGTCACACACCACAGACACTACGTCAACAGAACAATACCACTTCTGTCACCTCTTTCCTAACCCCCCACACACATTTCCTTCCTTAGACCCCCTCCCCCCAATATCGCCTCTGACAGCAAGAGGATGGAGTATCGTTGATGTTTTTCATAGCATTGATACAGAAAGCTACCAGATGGCTAGATAGTTTGTACACCTTCAAAGCCGTTGTTTTGGATATTGATAGCAGCACTGGATTCGTACACACGTCAAAACACACCTGCTTTACCGCAGTAGTAAATACACACACACACATACACACTGTTCACACCATTGCTGTCTCACGCTCGATGGCCATTTTTTTTCCACCAATGTAGTTTACAAAAACTATCGGAAAGATGTCTAAACATATTTCACTTGTTCTGGTATACATCTTTAATTGTTGACAGTTTTTTTAACAAGTAGTTGACGGTGTTGGCTGATAAAGGAGGTGGTTTATTTATTTTTACAAGAGCACTCTTCAAACACAGACTATTGGAAGTGAGATTGTGTATTGTCTTGCTTGATAAGTTATTGTAAAATGAAGAAGAATTGAACAATAGATGAGTGGCAATTATAAGAATTAGAAGTGAGCACCAACTAGCCTCGTTGCTGCTAATTTGGAAGAGTCAAGATTAATTGGCACAATAGCTGGTAGGTGAGAGAACTAACACCTGTTGACTAGCTAATCCAAGAGAGTACACATCTTATAAGGATGGAGAGACTCACACACCCATACACACAGTGAGATTGCTATTGACTGGTCCTCTCTGCCTCAACTGGGCAACTTCTGAACTACAGCGAGAAGGAAATATAGAGCGCCATAGCTTCACAGTGAAGCTTTTTTTTTTTTACTTTCCACAAACATATTAGTTGTCATGGAAACCAACTAGATCTGCCCCCAAAATAAAACAACAAATACTCACTTAAATATAACCAAATTACACTCCAGCTAGTGACTTTTAAATATTCGGTATTTATATTTATTTATTAAAGTTTATTGTTTATTTATTTATCTATTTATTTATTAATACTATATATATATATATATTTATTTAAAACAAACTGAGTAGAGATAAGAAGAGTTGGGAGAAGCACACGTCACTTATACAGTAGCCACAATCTCTCTCACACATTTAGCTGATTTACCCACAAGGGAGAGAGCACAGATTCTAGCCTAATGCCACAGGGAGTTTCAATGGCACACCTTTAAAGTGACGATGTCTCCCAAAACTTCGTCAGAGATGTCACCTCATGTACGTCTCTCTGAGAAGCTCGTCCCCATAAGGTAAAGTTATCCATAGCACAAGTGACAATTAGGAAGATGAGAGTAGAAGATGCAGATAGTACTTCAATCACACAGCGGCACTGCACCGTGTATCAGAGACGGTTAATTACTCAATCACATGGCGATTGGGAGGCTGGGGCATGAAAAGTGTGAGGAGAGGGAGGGTGGGTGGGTGGTGGTGGTGGTGGTGGTGGGGGGGGGGGGGGGGGGGGGATAATTGTTTTAATCATCTTCAAAGAGCACATCTAAAGACTCAAATATCCGTTCATCCTGTGTCTCTGTTTAATAGCACCTTTATTATACCCAGTGCCACACCTTCTAGCTGATACTGCCTGCATAACACTGCATGTAAAATTTACAGTAATCATCAACAACAACAACAACAAATGTTAATACAGCAACAAAAAACAACAACAAAGGCTTTGACCATAAAAAGTATTTTATATTTTTAGCTAAGTACTGTATTAATGGAAGTTGCAGAGAATCAACAATACATAGAGAAATACAGCTACACTCAGCAGCCATGTAGAAGACAAGAAGGCAACTATCACTGTCTATGTAAACAAGTGTTTTCTAATTATGCCACTCCTCTTTCATCTGTACACACACACACACACACACACACACACAACTAGCTCAAACTCTGACAGACACTGGATGTTGCCAAGGCAGCTAGTTCCAGCCCAAGTCCTCCATGAAAGAAACCATCTGCAACTTTCTGCATCATTTTGTGGCTGTGAGAATTTATCAACTGAATTTTAGTATAAGAAAAACTGATGTAGCACAAACACATTCAATTTAAGATCATTTTTCAATAAATTGACTAAACTCTGCCCGATGAACTCCACCCACTTATCTGATTATCCTTCTAATGGCATATAACCTTAAGTCCCCCCCCCCCCCACCCTCTGCCCCCGACTTGATTGGCTATGCCTTCCTCACTTTGTAAGCCTGCTTGAAAAGATGCAGTTTATCAACCTAGCCTTGGCCAGTTAGTAGGACATCTTAAAATATTATTTTACTTGTGTTTCCGGAGTAGGTTACTATCTAATGAGGTGCAGATAATATGTGTGTGTGTGTGTGTGTGTGTGTGTGTGTGTGTGGTGGCTATGTGGTGTAGTGGTTGTGTCCTTGGCTCATGGCCGAGGTCCTGAGTTCAAGCCAAACTCCATCTGCCTCCCACCAGTCCACCCAGCTATGATTGGGTACCTGGAATTTGATGGTATGCAAATTCAAGGAAACAGCTATGGTCCAGGTGGGACTTCGGGTGCCCACACCACTTGCTGTGAGGAAAGGCCTGTTCTCCTGCGAGTTCCTAGCCTGGCTCCAGGAGCTTTGCTTGCACGGCTCACAGTGCCTGCTTAGTGCACAGGCATCCTGGCTCTGAGCATAACCGCTAGTGGTTGCGCGAGAATTTGTGTGTCTGTATGTGTGTATGTGTGTCCACAGAGTCTTGGTAGTGACCGTATTCAGTGATACACAGCATTTGAAGGGAACTTATTTCCCCCCCACTAAACTAATATTAATGTCAAATAAATTATTGTACACTGAGCCAGGAAAAATGTCTGATAAATAATGTTCTCTAAAATGTAAGTTCAGCACAGTCCTGTAACCATGTGCACGAAATAGTGAAAAAACAAAAAACAAAACAAAAAACAACAACAAAACACAAAAAACAAAAAAAACAAAAATAACAACAAAAACACTAAAAAGACAAAACAAAGCACATTTCTATCATAACCACAATATGGACTCCTCTATTATAAACCCTCTGTTGTATCCCCCCCACCACTGCACACACCCCCCCCCCCCCCCCCCCCACCTCCCCTTCTCCTCCTCCCTCCTCCTCTCCTTCCCCTCTGTCCTCTGTGCCAGTATTCTCTAGAGGCCCCAGCTTAGCGACGCCACCACAACTGGAGCCAAACTGCACACATAGGATTCATCCTAACAAATAACATTGGTAAGGAAACATGCTGACCGTCTCTCTGGACACTCCATAAATCAACCAACTCACAGACACGCAAAGACACTGAGGGGATCACTAGCACAGAGACTGCCCTAACTGGCGACCAGAAGGAATGCCTGGGGTTAGGCAAGTAGGGCACCTGCTATCTGAAAAATATTTTTAAAATTTCTTTCATAACCATGACAATGGGTAGATATAAATAGATTCAGGATTCCCATTTGCAACCTTTTAAAGTTTAATATATTCAAATAATAATTCTTTGACATTTCGGACAAGCTCTTGTCTCTAAGCTACACGGAACATACACTTGTTATTGCCGAGGCTCCCTGGTGACCTGGTCGGTCGGTCGGCTGACGGCACCCACAATAGGATGTTTGGGAAATCTTCTCCCTAACGAAGGGACAAGATGTTTGTAGTTTCACAAATTAACAGCAAAATTGAGCGACCCACTCAAATGACATCAAATAGAATTCTTCAGAAACACACTAATTCTTCTAATATCTCTCTCTATGGTTACATGCATGTAGAGTAAAAAGAAAAAAATTAAAATAAATAATTAATTAAATAAATAAATAATTAAATACATAACTAAATAAGAATGCACATAAGCAAACCACTTCATTATTGATCACCAGTTTGTGTAGGTAGTTCCAGTGACACACCCACAAGCATGTAGGCCATATGCATGTACTGAGCATGTGTGATAGTGAGCGCTTCCTTCCCTGTCAGGGACACTAGGAGCTTTGTAATGGCTTACAAGTTTATTAAAACAGTGCAGCTGTGGCCGTGCTTCAAGTCAAGCATAAGATCCTTACAATACCAACAACAACAAATAACACTACACAGCAGTTTGTGAACAAACAGTAGTAATAATTTATACTTTGTAAGATGAGGATTAGCAGATTGTACTCAATAATAGCATATTATACAAACAAATGAAATGTATTATTAAATTCACCAATTCCAGTTGACCATTGACAGAGAAAATTAGTGAATTTAATTGTCCAGGGAGAAAATGCTCTCATTTTATTTTTAGATAAAAGTAGAATTCAAAAGTTTTTTTTAGCTCTGATTGAAGTATCGTATTACAATCATGTTAGAACTTTTCTCTCTTTATTCTGGAGCCTCTCAGGAAAGAGCATGAAATGCTCTGAGAGTTGATATCCTGCAATATCCCATATCTTATGTTAACCCTGACTCAGACTTTGCTGAGTGAGGTTGTCAGGGATACAGTTCAGGTCAAAAGGCAACAATACAAACATATACCTGGCCAATAATACAATTACTCCTATAATCTTATCCCCTAATTGATCTCTGTTAAATACACAAAAATTATATATAATACATAAAATTAATACGACTGCAATAATAACTATAAGAACAAGAGCCAAAATAATAATAATAATAATAATAGTAATAATAATAATAATAATAATAATAATATTGAGACTCATGAACACACCTGAGAGGTTACTATACCAGTCACACAATTGTCTCTTTATTATCATCATTATTATCATCATTATTATTCAGCGAGCGAGCGAAGCTGACTCTCAGTGGTGTCGTGTTCAATTGAGATTTCAGATATATATTATATATAGGTATGTATGCGTACGTCAAAAATTTTGCCCGCGCTTCTAATTACGTAAGTTAGGTAAAGCGTTCACAGTTCCAGTATTTTTCAATTAACGAGCACGGAGAATCCTGCTGCACTGCCTTATGCAACTTTGTTTCAACCAAAAAGTTTATAGCTCGTTGATTTTAAGCTATCAACCTACTAAAAAAATTCAAGCAAGCTGAATTTCTGCAGTTTATTCTCCCAGCCATTGGCATTCAATGTGTTTTATTGTTTGATACACATTACGATCATTGACACAAATGCTTTAGCTAGAATAAGAGAAGTTTAGCCATATTTTCATGAAATGATCAAACAGCCACCAGGCTCTAATATTCACTGACTCCATTCCTTTTTTCCTGTAAAAATATTATTTGTGACCACACCTAGCACGAAGGTTGGTAGACTAGCTGCTAAACCAGAGAAGAGTGCTACAATGCATGGGTCCACTTCCGTAGTCTGGGATCAGAGACTTTAGATTCTCTGATGCTAACTGAGAATGGAAAGGGTTACACTGTGCACTACAGTTAGATGTAATTTCTGTCCTATTTTTCTGTACAAAGAGTCTGCTCGCTCGCCATGCATTTGCGCTATTCGAGCGCATCACTAGTAATTATTATTATTATTATTATTTCTTGCAGTGCAGTAATTACCATGGTTTCACTCACACCTGATTCTCTCACTGATATAAACTTTTACTACCTGTCCACTAGAAAACAAGTGCCACACCCCAACACAAGTGGGACCACGGCTAGTACATAATAAATAACTCAACCAATGACAGCTCAGCAAATGAACAATTGATCAAAATTGGAACTCAACAAGCTATATTTTTTTCTTGCCCTTTAGTAAGACACAACTAAGACAAGGAGGAATCATTTGCTGTTCAAAATAAAATTACTGCTACATTGTAGAATTCTATACACTGCTCTATGTATGGATCCATTATGTGTGTGTATGTGTGTTTGTATGTATATCACGTGAGGTTCACTTCAGTTCAATCATACAGTGCTCTACCTTTTAACCTGTCATGCCCCCAAACCAGTGGCAACAGACGGTGTCAAACCACTCCCAGATCTATCATGTCTGCACAGGTTATTTGTGGCACAGTTAGAAGAGTGGCAGTGGCCTGCTGGAGGGTGTGGTCACCACCTAGGACTACCCTGGTCAGTTCTGGTGTAGCCACACAACCAAATTCCAAATTGTGAAAAACAAACAAAAAACAAACAAACAAACAAACAAACAAAAACAAAGGCATAGGAGAAGAAACTTTTTCTCCAAGGCCTCATAAAATGTTTGCAACTGACAGATCGAGCACTACATCACATTATTATTCAAACATTGTATGTAGAGCATGTGTAGTTTCAGACATCCCCTCAGTGGCCAGCCACGTGCACAGTGAGGACTTATCACTGCAACTCCTTCACACATGCTCTCTCCTACTCCGTTGTCAAGGGGAGGAGCAATAGGAGTGACATATTAGCTCTAAAGTGATGGACGCTACAGTCCATGTGAACCCAGGAAACACTCCCCTCACTCTGTCCCCTTACCTTCATTCATACAAAATGAGGCCAGATCTAGAACTGACTTATAAACATAGTGCAGTCTCAACAATAATTATATAGAGCGCTTGTGCGTTAAGCAAGTGGTCCTGGGTTCGATTCCCGGTGGCGTCCAAATATTTTTAATTTTGTATTGTTTAAAAAAGCCTCTGAAAGAGAGAGAATACATCCAATAATTATATAGTCACTTAATGTCTCTCTTTCAACTATTTTATTTTAATTCTACAAATTCAAGAATTCTTCTTTGCAGTTTCTCATGTGCAATTATTCCACGAGCAAACAATTCAATCCAGACTCTTGTTGCCTACGGTGATGCTGACACCCACTTAAAAAATGGCAGTCTCTACACACACAGAAGGCACAAGCTACTCTAAACTGTGCTTTATATCGTCCATTACATCCTCTATATATACGCAATGCCTAGAGCAATAAACAGTTGTCAGTCTACCATAGCTGAGAGTGGTTACACCCACGCATTGTAGCGATCCTTCATATGCTTAAGGCAACATCCAATCGCGGAAGGAAAAAAAAAATCCTACACTAATTATTTTTAATTGAAAGGAAATGGTCGTTATCAAAAAATTACTATTCGAGCACAGAAGGGTGTGGCTATTAAACAGTTAGTTTCACTAATTAGCTCACATACTGGCAGCTTCAACTAATTACCACATCTCCGTCACGGAGGATGTCAACAGCAAGCTTCAGTCAAGTACACAACAAAGGGGAGAGAAAAACAACAAAACAAAACAACAATAAAACAACAACAAACAACCAAATCTCTGAGAATTGCCTATGGCAAGTGCAACACTAAAAAGTTGGTCTTTTTATTATTATTTTTTTTAGAGAGGAAAAACAAAAGTCTAAACCAAAAGGGAGGGAGAAGAAGGAAGAGGGAGGGAGAAGGAAGAACAGAATCAGTGTATAATCTCTTGACCTTGTGTCAAGTACATCATGGCCATTAAACTGTATTTCAAATAATTATTGATTCATGAAGTTTCACGAAGGCTACGCCACAGCTCAGCATTCCTTGTGTGGAGGAGGTATGCATGTCCTCCTCCCAGAGGTCACGCCCACAGGCAATCCTCTCCCATATCCAACACTAATAGGACATGGTGTCCAACACTGGACCAACATGACGCTTGTTTACTGCTGGGAGCCTTAACCGATACCTGCCTTCTTATGTATATTAACAAGTGTAATTGCTCGACCGGCCATACGGTACTCTCGTTAGATACGTTATTACAGAAGAACAAGGGAAGGAATTAAATGGTCTGATTGCTCTCAACTCCTGGCTGAAAGAGATGACATGGATGGAACTTTCAACAAACATCAGAAACTGCCAGCTCCTGAACTCTGACCGCTTCAAGCAGCTGCCAGCTCTCTGGCCCTACAAGCAGCTGCTCCTGTTGGAATATAGACACAAGACATTGCTCCTCAAACTTTCAAAATAATGTGAGAGAGATACAAAATAACACAATAATGCCAGGTTCAGACTTAATTGGGAATAAAAGGAAAAAAAAAAAAAGAGATTGAGAAAAAATATTACTTGGTGAAAACTCATTACAGAGAAGGGTGGAATATGTTAGCTTTTTCCACAACAATATAACACCTTATAAATACTATTCTATACACACACCTCTGGAGCTGGGTGAGGCACTAGCATCTGGTAATATCTAAGACCATGATTTTATCCTGTCAGTCAGTTTCAATGACAATGGATCACTTCTTGCTGATGATATCAACGGAGCTTTATCAGTAAATAATCTATACAAACTGTTCCTAACCGCTTGCTTTAAATCCACCTGACCATCTTAATGCAACCCCAATGGGAAATTTGCAGTGAAACAACAACAACAACAACAACAACAACAACAACAAAAAAGCAAAAAGCAATTGTGTTATGGAAAAAGTACATTTCTGTAACACCTAAATACTTTTTTCTATTAAAGCAGACTTCCTATGATTAAAAAGTTATTTAATGAAGTGGCCAATGTAATCATAACACCACTTCAATACAAGATAGATTACTCATCAAGTCCTGCATGCCCTGGTGACATGGCAGCAGAAATTACACTGAAGCTATTTACTACAGATGGGGTGGAGTGCTGTATATCCAGTGCCGCCACGAGGTTCATGCCGTGATGTGTACCCTGGAGGACTGCTTACCTCTGGAACTAAAAGAACATCAGAGTGGTAAGGAGTTACCAATGGCTAGTGTGAAACATGACCTGTAGCAGAGCGTGCTACTAAGACAGGACACAGGAGGATTGATAAGTGGTGGGTGGAGGCAAATATTATAAAAGATGTCTAATTGAGTCTGTGACACATTCGAGTGTTCTGAGCAGAGGACATTGAATTTATATACAAAAAAAAACACAAAACACACACAAACAACGAGAACAATAAATAAAAAAAAGAAGTTATCCACTAAATAGCAGGCAATGAATTGTATGAGCAGTGTGTGTGTGTGTGTGTATGATGCACACATGTGTGCATGTGTCCCTGTATCTAGGACATAGGTTACTGTGTGGGCATGTAATAACTACCTCAAATTGCAACTAACATGTAAAGAAAACCTCATCAACCACTCCCTACTCCTCCCACCTTCCCCGCCCTCCTACATAAACACATAGTCCCCTTCAACCCTCATACACTCATTATAAAATCCATGCCATAAACCACTTCAAGGTGTAATTACATCAAGTTGTATCCATCCTCCTGCTGCTCTCTCTGAAAATAGCACAGACTATATATCACCAAGTGACACCCACTAAGAATATCATATCTTTAGTTGTGTATATTGTATTGCCCAAGCTCATTGTGAAGGGCCCAAGGAATATCAGACCTGCAATGGAATGAGGTGTTTATAAAGTGTCAATATTGTCATGGTAGTAACTGAACTAACAATACATTTGATTGGACCAGTGTATGTAACCAAACATAAAATTACAAACCCTCAGTATATCAGTTACATTAACAAATTATAGCAAGAAATGACAGTTATGTTAAAATGAGAATTCATGAAGAAAAAAAAAATAAGGGGAAAAATATTAAGGGTGAAATACAAGTAGTCAGCAAATAGAAAAACAGGGAAATGGGAGGATAATTTGCTTAAAAGTACAAAGGTAAAAAAAAAAAAAAAAAAAAAAAAGGGGGAATAAGGGGAAGTAGGGGGTATGTTCATTTCATATTAAAAGCTGCAGCAGCAGGTGATGTTATTGCAAACTGACAGAGGTATGTGGTGTGTGTGCTCCATGGTGACCCTCTACTGCAGGATCACACCAGACCCGCACCACTTGGTACACATGTGGCACCTGAAGGTGTTGCCATAACAGCCAGCTCTAGTTTACAACAACTACACCTACCAGCTCCAGCTCGGCTTACCCAGATGTGACCATGTATGTGCGTGCGTGTGCACCGTGAATAACAGTTCTAGCATGAAAAAGGATCAGTTTCATGAAAATAAAAAAAATTGGCAGACTTTGGGAGGCCTCAGGCCTGGTCTGTACTTGTATTGAAAATGCCAGTTTGAAAAAGTGAAACACACTTTTCCTTTCATTAGATGGAGTGTTTGTCTCTTTGCAGAGAGAGGCTGTTCATTGGAATGCAAGACACTAATCATTTGATGCTAGTACCATTTAATTCTGTGTAAAAACTAATGTCACTCACTGTCTTTCCTGCAACTGTTTCTCCTCGGTATTTCAAAAAGGTATGCTTTAACATTGCTAACAAGCTATTTGACTTTTACAAAAGCAATCTGCAGTAAATCCTTTCCCAGCTGCTAACAGTAGCCATGGAAACGTGCCATTAATTTTTTTTCTTCAAAAGGAGACCACCCAAAGCACTATGCACAATTCAACACCACTCACTCGCACACATAACGCCTAAGAGAGAGAGAGAGAGAGAATAGTTTTACAAAACTTCCAAACTGAACTTTACCAGCTAGCCACCGTAATGTTAGTGGTCTGACAAGGCAGTTACAAACATACAAAAAATAAATAAATCACACTTTAGCCTCAGGGATGTTGCTTGTGAAGTGGCTGGTCATTGTTTGTGCATCTTGTGGGACATACACCAGTAGATGAATACAACTTGTCTAATCATCACAATGAACTGCTATGGATGAAGGGTTACAGCCAACCTGATGTATCTCATTAGCTGATGTGCTACTTTTCTTGCTTATACACAACCTGCTATATTAATATATATTCAAACTGCAACTATGACAGCCTAATTGCAGCTTATATTTTACCATACTTCATTTAATAGTCATTATTATACTAGTGGTGTGCTTGAGCACAAATGGTGAGCGAGCCTTAAACTACACTATTGTTATTCATAAAATAAAGTCGAGTTGTTAAATTACGCATATACAGTAAAGGGGATTCAATGCCATAGTAACCACTCCCCTCAACTGTTTGAATTGAAAAAGAAGCAACAAAATCAAGTCACGTTATTTAAAAATTTCTTTGTGATATTCTTAATAGTAGTTGTAACGCACAATACTTTCACACAACTGAACATACCTACGCAAGACTTACCTTCGTGGTTCGTCTAGTGGACAATGAATTTTCCAGTAAATGCAATTGAGTAGGGCTTATAACTGTGACAAATAGCGACTAACTTGAATAGAAATGGAACTCCCATAAGTTTTAGAGTTTTAACTGCACACGCAAAAGAATTCAAAGCGGTACACATTTCAATTTCTAAGGTGATACGGATAATGGTCACTAAACCAGAGGATTCTGTTTAGTGAAATTTGGGACGGGGGCGAACGCGGAGCGAACACAAAAATACGGAGGGTCAAAGTACACAATGACATACGTACGTCCATAACTGATAAACAAACATCCCCGATTTTCAATTGTGTTACCCCTGTAAGTGTCTCGCTCGCTACGCTCGCTCGCCAATTATTATTATTATTATTGTTGTTGTAGTTATTGTTCTACTTTGGTATAAGTACCATGCCAACATGAAAGAGAGAAGCAGATCGTATGTGGTCATTCCTCATGCCTCATCGTGCGGGCGCATGCATGTATTTATGTGGTCTACATCGCAAAGGGAACTTTTGTTCTTGCTACTGTTTGCTATTATTACCAGTCAATCATTTCACTGGGGCTACACGGCCATCACAGGCTACACGGCCATCACAGGCTACACGGTCATCACAGGCTGATGGCCGTGATGGCCGTGTAGCCTGTGACAGGCCATTGCAGGCTACACGGTCATCACAGGCTACACGGTCATCACAGGCTACACGGCCATCACAGGCTACACGGCCATCACAGGCTACACGGCCATCACAGGCTACACGGCCATCACAGGCTACACGGCCATCACAGGCTACACGGCCATCACAGGCTACACGGCCATCACAGGCTACACGGCCATCACAGGCTACACGGCCCACAGGCTACACGGTCATCACAGGCTACACGGCCATCACAGGCTACACGGTCATCACAGGCTATAGGCCATTGCAGAATACACTCAGTAGATGTTACAGACACTCAACACATTGATAGCTTGGAAGTTGGATTAATTACCTGGAAAAGAGGTATGCAAGCTGCTTAGCTCACTTATGGTAGCTTCTACAATACAGAATGACATATATCATAGTGCCGTACCATACTACAATACCGTACCATACTACAGTACCGTACCATACTACAGTACCGTACCATACCACAGTACCATACCGTACCGTACCGTACCACAGTACCGTACAGTACCGTACCGTACCACAGTACCGTACCGTACCGTACCACAGTACCGTACCGTACCGTACCATACCACAGTACCGACCATACCACAGTACCGTACCATACCACAGTACCGTACCATACTACAGTACCGTACCATACCATAGTACCATACCATAATACCGTACCACCACAGTACTGCACCATAGTACCGCACCATAGTACCGCACCACAGTACCGTACCATAATACCATACCATAGTACTGTACCATATTACCACGCCACAGTATGGCTTGGTTGCTTGCATACTCTAGTGACCAAGTAGAAAATCATAGTTTTCACCTCAACTTGGGTAGATACACTGTGAAGACTATACATGACTAGCTTGAGATTCTAAATGCTTGCTAGTAATTAAAGTACGCATGTCCTCCATTTTAATTTTTGCATTAAAAATCTTTTTATGTTTGTTTACTGTAAATGTTTTTTTTTAAAATCTTCCCATAGCTGGTTCAACATTATAATGGCCAGGCCTGAAGACTAATCTAGAGTACTTATACACAGAAGCCATGTAGGTTATATATACACTGTACCCATACTAGCTTTTGTCAGCCCCACCCTCCCCATGTGGTCAGCACACTTGAAAACCTTACTCACCAAACAGCCAGGCCTCCTAGGTTGCTGCTCCAGCAACTTCTTGGTCCTGAGATTCAGTGTACGTGCCCTGCCTGAGATATTAGGCTTATGCTGAGCTTCTGCATGGATGCCTCTCATCCGGTCTCTGTAGCCTGCAGAAGAGCCAGCCCCACCCACCTTCACATTCGCGGGTAAGTTGCGCCGACTTCCGGTGGCACGTGGCTCGTCCGTCCAAAAACGGGTGGCGTATTGGGACTGTCCGTGTGATGACTTGATAACTTTATCCAGAACTATTTCTGGTACTGTCATAGACTTCGCTAAGTCTTTAAACTTGCCCCTGCCTACAGAATGTTTTACAGCTTGTGAGGGTTCACTTGCCAGAGGCTTCGCGAGGTGGCGGTCTTGAAGAATAGTCCAGCATTCCCCGCCACCGTTCATTGTTTACTTTTATCTTTAGGTAAGTGTCGTCAGTGTTTGCGGCGAAACAAAAAGTGCCCCCCAAAACTGCGTTGGTTTATCAATTTCAATTTTCGGTGTGAATTCCAGTAATGAATCGGCAGAAATCATTTCGTCCAAAACCCCCAGATAAAGGAAGCTTCCCCCTGGATCATGAGGGTAAGTGTGTATATATGGCATAATATGCTGTGGTGACCATGACTGTGTGAGTGGTGGATTCCCTTTACCACACAATGGAATCTGTTGTTTCATTTGTGATGGTTGAAAGTGTCTGAGTGGCTGCATTGAGAAATAGGCAGACTATTGTCATCTGCTAATATGGTTTCAAAGATGGGCTGTTGTGTATTTCTGTTATGGTAAAGTTAAGTAGCTGCTCTCTTGTACTCATTACAATCACAGCAATAACTTTCTGTTAGACTTTGTGCTGTGGTTTCTATGTTGGTGAGTATATAAAGCAGCGTCTTTAACTTTGCCAGGAGGGCAAGTCTCAGTAATCTCACAGTTCAATAATTGGAAATGTCTTAGTGAACACAAATATTTTGGAAACTCCTTAGTCCTCTAGATATATGAAGCTATGAGGAACTGCAGCATACGTAGGAATGTGTATATACTGTAGTATGTAACTTCTAGATGTTGAGAACATCAAGGTTCCGTTTAAACGAAGATCGTAGTTGTTTTGTGTTCCATACACACACTCTATGCACACACGCACACTGACTCGTGCATGCCCCCTACAGCTGACAAAATATTCTAATCCCCTCTCCCCTCATTGCAATTAAAACACAAACAAAATGGTTGAATTCAATCTCTTATGTGCAATTGATTAGGAAAATTGAGTTGAAGTAGGAGTGACACATTGACTTCACTCAGTGGTGTTTCTTTGACTACAAACCCTTTACCAGACATTGGATGTGTGTATTGATCACCTGGCTTTGCTAGCAACTTGCCTATCTGTTGTTGTTGTTGTTTTATATTCTGTCCAGTGTTCTGATGCGTTTAGAAACATTAGTAGTAAACGGAAGACACTCAAAGCATTCCTTTAGCACTTTATTTATACATCAGTAGTAGCTACGTATATACTGCAAAGCACTAATTTCATTAGCTGTGGCTCATTCTAATGCTCAGCAAACTCATGAAGTTATCCAGTAACAAGTGACATGTATTAAGTACACACAGGTATATATTCATACTGGATTTTTTTGCTTAGAGAGGAGGGGGAGGGAGGACATATTCTTGGCATATTCAGGGAGAAGAATTAGTGTGTACTCTATAAACTTACTTGTGTTTATAAGCATTAAACCAATTGGAATAATTTTTGCCAATTTAATCATTTTCCTATTTTTAAAAATTAGCAATCGATTAAATTCTTGGGGGGAAAGGGGCGAACTTGACCTTATGAGAAGAAATCCCAGTTTTTAGATACAATTAAAGTTGAATGGCTACAAATTCTTACTTTTAGGAATAAAAGGACTGAATGATGTGTTCCTAAACTAGGAGAGTAGCTAGATGTCAGTAAAGAAGACTAAGTAAATGTAGATTGTTTTTGCATACATATTTGTAATGGTAAAATCCAATTGTGTCAGATTTTAATGTGTTCAATTGCTTGTGCACAATGGCTTGCTCGCCATTTGTGCTAAAGCACATTACTAGTTATATATATATACACACACATACAGTGTACATGTGTATGAAATTTATTCATATATGTTATCTTGTATTCAATTTTTTTACTTTATCCCAACTTATGAATTTCATTTTGTGGGCACATGAACACCAACTTTAGAGGGGCGGTATTGCAGTTGGACAACTTTTTTAAATGGCTACTTCTGGTTACGACTTTGTAGACTCTGTCCCCGAAGAGTTGCTTTGTAAGAAGTGTACTCTGGTTGCTAGGAGACTAGTCATTATTAGCTGCTGTGGAGAGAGTTTCTGTCAGACTTGCATTGCTGACACCAGCCAACCTTGTCCAGCTTGTGGAGAGGATAGCTTCACCACATTCGACCAACCCAAAAGTCAAAAGAGAATTTCTTCTCTGAAAGTCTATTGTAGCATGAAGGAAGAGGGATGTGCTTGGTCTGGGACATTGGACCAGTTGGACACTCACTTGAACCCTGACCTTGACAACTGCCAGTATGTAGGAGCTAGGTCATTGCAGGAATTCCCCAAGAACAAGCTGGACCTCACCTCGACAACTTCTGCAGCAGCAGAAGTTCAGTTTCAGGAGAAGTTGCTGGAGCAAGATCAGAAGCACAAGAAAGAAGAAGAGAGACTGAAAAAGAGTATAGAGAAGCAAGAGAAGAAGTTAGAGGAACAGCAGGATAAGATAGAAGAACAAGAAAGGAAACTAGGGGAACAAGAAAAGAAGTTAATTGAACAAGTGAAGACACTAGAGGATCAAGAGCAGAGGCTAGAGAAACAAGAAAAGACTCTAGCAGTTCAACAGCAAACAGTCAAGAAGATAACAGAAAGTCTTGATTTTAAAATGATATCATTGGAACAGAGTTTAGACAAGTTATTGTCCAAGTCTAACTATCAGGATAAGCGCATCTACGATTGCATACGGCAGTTGGGACTGAATAGGAAATTTGTAATGGAAAACTACAGCATAGAGAAGGCCAAGGACACACCTGGTCAATGGAAGAGTCCCTTCATGTACACACATGTTTATGGCTACAAGTTCTGCGTAGGTGTTAATGCGAACGGACATGGCGAGGGGCGTGGCTTCTCCATCAGTGTGGATTTTTGGTCTATGCCTGGAGAGTTTGATGACAAGCTGAAGTGGCCAGCACGAGCAGAGCTCACTTTGGAACTCATCAACCAGCAGGGAGGAGATAATGCCAAGTGTCGTGCTGTGATCACATGGCAGCCTCCAGAAGCCACCAGCAGTTATAGCATGGTGGATTGGTTTAATCGAATCTTCTATGGGGTTACTCCAGCTTTCATCAGTCAGTCAGAACTGCCTCAATTCCTTCTCAATGATGCACTCCATTTTAAAATATCATCTTTTTAGTGTATTAAAACTTGGTTACTATGCTTCCTTTGCAGTTTAACAATCCCTTTGATAAATTTTGTATATGCTGTTTACTCTAATGTGTAAGTCTAATATAAGTGAAGGAATTGGAATGAAATAGTCTGTTCATTCCATAATTGGATATTTATGAATGGTACAAGCAGTGAGGCCATGTCCTACACAATTTCTTCAAATCCTGTTCAAATTGAAGCAATCATTTTTATTGTTTTTCATTTTCTCAGCCAATGGCTGCGGCTACACTTAGCTACATATATTATAAGTGTAAAAAAATAGTGGGGGAAGGGGAAGTTGCCCCTGCCCCCCTTCCTGTAATAAAGTGAAGCTATGAGCTACAGACAATATCTTGCCCTAAACAAAAAATTACAATCAGAAATTACTTCTGAGATGATTAGTACTTGTACTCTAATCTCAAGGTGCGTGCCACTGTCTGCCTCACAATGAATGCTACTACAGCATCTGTTGAGAGAAGCTTTTCGCATATGAGATGTATCAGGGCACACGGTTGTGGAACAGGCTGTCTGAGTTTAGCTTGTCTCACTTAGGAGTATATCTGCAGATTCTCCAGCTATTGTCTGACAATGACTTAGAACTAATTATTGATGTCTGGAACAGAAAACCTAGAAAAATATCTGTGTAGTCAACTGAACTTGTGACGTATATTATGATCTTACTAATTCTGTGTGAATTGATTTTAACTTTACATCTTTACCATTAAATACTTATAGCAACCGGCCTAGCATACCAGTTCCCAGGTTTTTACAGCTACCTGTCTCACACAAACTATCCAACCTGGGTTGAAATGGGTAGCCCCTGTGAGCTAACACTCTGAGTGTTACAACCAACTTTAAT
>WLWD01003397.1_pt1 | contig 78500 bp, 54 predicted proteins | sample 6712731 | NCBI WGS metagenome assembly WLWD01 (sample SAMN12718690, study PRJNA576275) | sponge metagenome | isolation source: marine sponge | host: Mycale hentscheli | place: New Zealand: South Island, Marlborough, Capsize Point | collected 2014-11-01 | reverse complement strand
ACTTTAGATTCTCTGATGCTAACTGAGAATGGAAAGGGTTACACTGTGCACTACAGTTAGATGTAATTTCTGTCCTATTTTCCTGTAAAAAGAGTCTGCTCGCTCGCCATGCATTTGCGCTATTCGAGCGCACCACTAGTTACGGGAAATATGGGTATCCCTGCGGAAATATGGGCATCCCTTTTTATTAAACTGGTTACTGAGGAGTGGAGCGAACGGGTTGAAGTGGCAGAGCAGAGGAGGAATGGGTAAAGCTTAAACCAGTGAGTTAGCCTTCTAACAGCGCTTAAAATGAGGGCAATTATCTTTAATTTTATACTAAAACTGTGTAGTATGTTGGTTCTCACGTTTTTTTAAAGCTACTTTCTACAAGCAAACCTATACAGAGGAGGAATGGTCAAAGCTTAAACCAGTGAGTTAGCCTTCTAACAGCGATTAAAATGAGGGCAATTATCTTTAATTTTATACTAAAACTAGATTAGCGAGCTAGATAAAATATGCTAGCTACTTATGTTAGCTATATAGTGAGCTTATGGCAGTTCCTTTTATTTTTACCAATAATATTATGCTCATAAATGATTTATATTTTAATTGCATTGTTTTACCCAAATTTCTTCATGCATTGTCCCAAAAATTTACCTTTTAATTTTTCTAATAAAGTACCAATATTTACCATTATATTGTAATTGACAAAAAAAATCTCACTAGCTACTAGAGGTGTGCTAAATGGCACAAATGGTATGTGAGCTCTTAGTTTCAATTAGCTATTTTTGTATTTATATAGTTTGTTCTTCTATGATGGCACTAACTTGACTATTTATAAGCAAGCTTAGCAATGTGTAGCTATATAATTCATTCTGTTAGGGAAACTAATTTAGTGGAATTAGCTTTTCTGGCTGCTAGACAATGCATACAATTTTAAACTTTGCAGCTCTTTTTTTTTTTAAGCCAGTTTCCTCTTTTCCCTGCAAGCAGATTGTGAAGAAGCCTATTTTCCCTTTCCCTGAAAATTATTTTTTTCCCTCTCTTGTTTAGGTTGATCTCTTATTGAAATGAAACCTTCAGCTCTTAGCTTGTCTTCCACTCTCTCATTCCTTTTGTCTGAACTGAAGCAGAAGGTGGTTTTTTAAATGTTCAATCCTGACTGTATTGGAGTAGTTTGACAGTGATAGAAAACAAACCACTCTTTTGCTGAATGTGTGTATTCAATCATATAAAAGGTATAAATAAATGTTTTAGCTATATTGTCTATAACAATATACAGATGAACAACTACACTTCATAAGCTGTTCATCATGAGTATGAACATAATTATTTCTTTATTTTGCCACAATTAAGTTGTTAAAAGTGTAGCAAATAAGTAGACATATTCCATTATAGCCAGTGATGGTGCAAATTAAAAAATCCTCACAATTTTATACATCTAGCTAGCAACAAGTGACATAACCAGCAGAAAAATTAAAAGTACTAGAGTGGAATATTTTAGATACATAGTCATAGCTATAGTAATTGATACAAAAATGTAAAAATTGATCAAAACCAATAGCTCACAGTAGCTAGGGAGAACTTTAATGAATGACCTCACGTAATTTGCTACTTTTACGACTACTTTCATTTGATATGTCCACACGAAGAGAGAAACAATCTTAGGAATAGCATGAGCAAAAGCTTAAAAGAAAGCACACACTAATTGTGATTTCAGATTCATACAACAGATTACACGGAAGTTAATGATGCTAAATATTGGGGTGAGGGTGAATGAGGCAGACTGACATGTTAAGGACATTTACTATTTTAAAACTAAAATGTAAAGTATGATCTTATAGCATATTATATAACTAAGGATACAAGCATTGCTTAGCAAGATTTAATGTATATATTTTTTCAAGTTTCTCGTCAATATAATGTATAGACTCAGAAAAATGAGGTAGTAATGTAAAATATAGCTAACTAGCTGAGTGACACAAAATACCAGTAGTAATAATTAAAATCAAACGTTTACAAGTTTCATGCCTATACGAGCTACAAAATCAATGGTTCAGTTCAAAATGCATTACAGACACCTGCTACAACAGTAGTTTTTGGCATCATACAACTCCAAATCGATGTCGTCACATTGTGAATGATACCATTCTTTACATAGGGAACACTTGACTAATGGACCCTTTACTGTATCAGCTTTATCCCAAGGTAGGCGACAAGTACAAAACACTGGCACCATTTTCACGGACTTGATTCTACTCTTCGTGTTTTTTCGCCGACAACGAGTTGATACTGGAAACATATCTATTATTTCTTTATCCACACACAAATCAAAATGTGCTCGCATGGCAGACTGGTTAAACTGAATACCATGTGGATCTAAATCATAACAAAGGGTATACGCAAAAGCGATGGAAAAAAGACCACAATCTGCATATCCAATTTGTCTCTGGACATCAACTAGTCTTACAGTAAAATCAGAATATTTACATTTCAATACGACTGCAATTTGTCGCTTAAGAGACGGTGAAAATCCAGTGCCAGGTGAGCAGTCATATACGTCTACAGTTCCTGCAGGACAGAACTTGTTTGACACACACAGCCAATGGTTGCCATTGATATGAATTATTTGAACAAACTGAGAATCTTCTGATTCATATTGGTCAAAACGTTGTAGGAGAAGGGTGTCCTGTAGACCATGTTGTTTGGGAAACTCTTCCTTTATCAGCACACTTGCAGCATTAATATGCTTATCTGTCAGCCATTCTCCTCTTTTCAACATCTCTTGATCAGCTGTTAACAGTCCCAGCCGCTTGTTCCAATAATTCCATTCATCATTGGATACTGGTGAGTCATTCAACACAATACTGGAACTATTCAATGTGTCACTTGAGTTAGAACAACTTGGCTGCAGACTTGTAGAACAGCAAGGTTTTTCTATAATTTAATACATATTATCACTACATACATGCTATATACAAAGGGATATTCTTTTAATTCATTTTATTCAATATCTATAGCAAATAACATTTTAAAGGAGTACCTTGAGGTGTAACTTTTGCTACTTTCACTTGTTTGCCCTCATTTCCTTCACATTTCTTTGCTACAAAAGTAAATTACATTACAGAATGGAAATGAAATTTTGAATTAACATAGCTAGCTACCATCAAACTTCTTCTTTAGATCTTCATATAATCTCCAGCTTTCTGGACCAAGCGCAGATGCTGCGGATACAGTTGTAGCTAATAGTAAATTTACATAGCTAGAGAGCAGAACAAACCTGTTGTTGTAGAGACATTTTGTAGAACACACTGATTCTTACGCACATAAGTATACATAATACTTCTAGCCTAGTAAACAATAAATTATTAGTGATTGTTTACCCAATAAATGATCCAATAACAAATACCTCACTCTTGCTAACACTGAACAAATCCATTATAATGAGACACAAGGCTTCTGGCAGCAAGACATCCATTGTGTATGAAAAAATCTGTTTATGACAAAATTGACATTACCATTAGAATAATTGACAAATAGCCTATCATTACTGAGCTTGACTTGTCATTGCAACAAAACTTAGAAAGGAGAAATTCAACTACCTCTTCAAATTGAGATAGTGTTATACATGTAATAGAATGACTTCTATTTTTCAACATTTCTATAAGTATAAAAATAAGTAAGTCAGTATAAAACATTATGCATATACAGTGAGTATAACTTACGAAGTTTCTTGCATGAAGTATTAATGAAGTTATTATAGCTAGGGCACTCATGTTTCTGCCACTACAATAGATATGCATGAATGCATTCTTGTTAATCCATTTATGTATGCATGTATGTATGTATCCGTTTAAATGTATGTATCCGTTTCAATGTATGTATTTATGAAGGTATGTACATGCTAGCACTGTTTTGATTATTAAACGTAAAACAAAAATTAATTACAGTGAGATGAAAAACATTTTAGTTAGCTATCTAAGCCTATTGTTGTATAACTATAGCTAAAACAATTATTATGTGTTATTGACATTTTGGCTGTGACTCATGCAAATGAGAATACTTAAAGTATAGTTAAATTAGTCAAGACTTGCTAGTCTCTATTGATCAACTACTCATAGTATTCTTGCTCTATTAAGACTCTTTCATAAGGCTAATAAAAACTTACTGCGGCTGACTGAGTTATTTTGTTTTGTTTTTCAAAACTATATAAATGTCATGTTAGAGGGATTAAAACAGGAGACTAATAAAATTCTTAAACACAAATGTTGTATCAATTCTGAATTCTCTCTGCAACTTGTATCTGTAGGTGATGGTGACAATGACATATTCATCACTATTATAACCATTCAACTGGATAGGATGAGAATTTTTATTTTTTTCTTCAATTCCCAGTCTTAGTTTTTTTTTGTGGTGTTCCTGTACTACATTTACTGGCATATGAGTACTATCAATCTTTCCTCCATCAGACATATCACTTCCGTATAATTTGATCATCTTGTGAAGGCAAGTGCATCTCTTGTAAGCTTCTTTTTCTGTAAACTTTCAGACGTGCAATATTGGCCCTAGTCTTGACAATCTTGCCATTCCTTGACAACTCATACAACCCCTTACCCATACATCTATTGACGATGTATGGTCCTAGCCATGTAGGCTCAAGCGTGCCACCTTTTCTCTGCTTCTGAGCAGTATTCTCCAGAAGTGCATCTGTCCCTACGTTTATAGTAGCCACTTCATGGTTTCGATCATAGGTATTTTTTTGTTTTTCCTGTGCTTTAGTTATATTGATCACAACTTCATTGAATACTTTCTTTCTTGATTCAAGTAAGGATTCCATGACCTCATCCAGCTGCTCTTCATCACCATTTTCTTCCTTACATGCTTGGAGGCTGTCAATGTCAATGGGTAGCCTCATATCTTGCTGGAAAAGCATGTAGAAAGGTGAATGTTTTGTTGAACCTTGAAACGATGCCCGATACGCCATGAGTACGCAATCAATTTTGTCATCCCAATCACTTTGCTCTTCATTACTTAGCTTTGCCAAACACTGACAAAGAGTTTAGTTTAAGCGCTCAGTTAGCCCGTTGGTCTATAAAAAGAAAATTGATTTTTAATATGGAAACTAAAATGATTGTTAAAATGTATTTGAAATTAAAGTATATTCAATTTTTTGGTTTGGTAATGTTTTGGAGTCCGATAATGCAAATTATTTTGAAATCTGTGTTTATTATGACAAATGCAGCTGTTAAATTACAACTTACGGCATTTAGATTTACCTGAGGGTGGTAAGCACTTGTAATTCGGTGGTGAGTTTTGGTGATGGAGTAGAGTTCACTGGACAATCTATTAATAAATTCCCTTCCCTGGTCAGTAATCAAAATATGAGTGCAAATCGACACATTACCTATGAAGAAAAAAAACAACTAGCTAACTAACACATTTAAAGAATAGCAAAAAAAATTACTGAATAAATGAATTTGGAGATTCCAACAGCATGCTTCGATGGAAAAGGGGCTGCTTCTGCCCACTTCGAAAAATAGTCTGTTACTGTAACTATATATTTATTACTCCTTGTGGTTTCAGGAAGTGATTAAATCCATTCCCATTTCGTAGAATAACTTGGGTTTGACTGGAATAGGGTGGAGTGTACCTACTGACTTCTTCAGCTTGTTTTGATGCTGACAACAATCACATGACACCACCTAAGTAACCTAGTGCCAGGTGAGCAGTCATGTACATCACAGTTCCTGGAGGCCAAAACTTGTTGGACACACAGAGCCAATCATATCCAATGACATGAATTATTACAATTTTTGTAGGAAAAGGGTGTCTTGTAGATCCTGTTTCTTTAGAAACCTTTCCTTCATTAGCTGTCTATAGCAGTAATATGCTTATCTGGCAGCCATTCACCTCTTTCTAGTATCCCTTGATCAACTTTGGCACCCTCAGCATCTTTTTCCAGTACTCCAATCTATCATAAGATAATGATTCAGTCATTCTCAGCTGAAATAATTATAATAATAGGAATTTTTTCTCTTTTTAACAGCCAATATTTTAATTATAACTTAACCCGACATTTCGACTTCTTGCCAAAGTGCTCTTCAGGGGTCATAACTGAGATCGAACTCTCCATGGTGATATAATAACACAAAGTAAACAGCAAGATTTCTGGAGGACTTGGTAGTGCAGAGACACCCAATGGGCTGTTTTCAAAAGTTGCATATGTAACATAACAAGCTTTAATAACTTAAATATTTGTGTATTGACTTTTAATACAGTCATCATAACTAGAGCACTCTTAGTCCTGCAACTAGATTATGTATGTATACGAGTATTGTGTATGCATACACTTCCCAGTCCACTCTACCTTGCCTACTGTGTCCTCTATTGTGAAGCATCTATCAAGTACACAATTTCTCTTCCGAAAACTTTGCCAACAGTGATACTTCACTATTGAATCAAGACATCAATGGTTGATATAAGTAAATTACAGCTACTAACTGATTGGAGCATGTTCTTACTATATTATAGGTATTATATAGCATGGGTGAAGAAATAAAAATATATTGCTTAGAGCAACTAACTATACAGAGTAACGTGAACAACCACATAATAAGGATAAATGCAGCTATTGCCTTTAAAATATTCAAAATTAGGGCAAACATAGTTTGTGTCAAGCAACAATATTATGTGTACAGGCTGACAAATTTGCTTGCACTTATGCACACTGAGGGGTAACATGCCCAATGAATATACACTAAAAATGGGAGTATTAAAATATAGTCTAAATTTCTTTTACCATTTTAATTTTTAGAACAGAAATTTTATCTTTGCTAAGTGCCTGAACTTTCCTCACATAATTTTGAAACTTCTAAGCATTGCTGGCACATTCAAATTTCTTTAACTGAGATGAGGGTGGTAAAACAGTTTTGATACAAATTATATTTTTTTCATAGTGCCATTTTATATTATTAAATTGACACTAATATTTAAACATGGATGTACATTGCTCAACATTCTAGCTAACAATGAGGGGGAAAATTCTTGTAGTGTCCTTAAAGCATATTTTTGAAAGTTGAAGCGTATGCAATAAGAAATAAAAGGGTCATATATTATTAAAATCTGTGGCTATGCAAGTTAGTTAGCTATACTCAGTTTCTTCTTTCTAGATAACCTTGCTTAGCAAAATAGTCTTTCTTCTTTTTTTCTAAAATTAATGAGAATCCCATGTTTGAGTGTAAACACCAGAAATCTTGTGGTGAGTTTGAAAAATCAATTAATAAATCATCTTCCCTGATCAGTAATCAAAATATGAGGGCAAACAAATTGACACACATTACTTATGAAATATTATGATGATAAATGTTATCTTTAAGAGTAAGCAAAAAAAATATGAAATAGTTATGTGAATTTGGAGGCACCGGCTGAATTGAATCTACTCTCATCTGGTGGAATACTTGGATTTGACTGGAATAAGGTATAGTGTACCCGCTAATGTCTTTAGCTTGTTTCGGTGCTGAATGATCACATGACTCTACCTAATAACATGAGAGGTAAAGAGAATACTTATAGTTCTTTCCTCTATAGAATTGCAATTTGTGATCATTTTTTATCACATGCAAGCAAACTAGCTGTTCAACTTTAACAGTTCCTGATTTAGATCATTTTAGAACGATTCTAAAAAATTCTACAGAATCTATGGTGACTGTCAATACTACCTCTCCTCTATCTTGATCATTAATCATGTATTCCATCATTGGTTTCTTTGAACTAAAAATGGCTGCATATTTCAAGAAACCAATAGCTTAATTCAACCAAAGTTCAATGCCATCCTTCGCAAATGTCACTTCTGCTTCAAAAGCAGGCATCTTCAAAGTGTACACTTTTAAATGGTACAAGAATGGTAGTTCCAATTATCATTGAGTTTGCTATGAGAGGGTTTATTGTTATAGTTGAGTAGTTGAAAGATATGACACTCATGAAAAACATGGAATTAAAGAAGCAGAATCTACTTGAGGCAAAAAACTTATATATCCTTTGTTTAATTTGTAATTGTAAACTGTTCCTCACCCACCTTTCCCCACCCCAGCCTACCTTCCTTATACCACCTCCATCAGAAGACAAGAATGAACTATTAGCTATATCTACATCTACACGTTTTACATTTTTTAATCTTAAAAATTACCGAATTTGATTGTTTAAAAGAAAGAATAATTAATACTTTCTATATTTTCATGTAGATCATTACAGTCTGTTTTTACTTACTTAAATAATAGATCATACTTTAATGTAATGATGTTAAATTATTATTTTAAATAATACAGAAGTGACTCCTATGAGTATGTGAGAATGCAGAAATTATTGTAGGTATTCGCTGAAAGAACTCTTCACCACAAACACTATTTCAAATATGCAGTTATTGATGAGTGGAACAGAGTCCCCGATCACATAGTATCCCTTCCCTCAGAGTCTGCGTTCAAGAGTTCTCTAAAAAAACGGATTTTCAGATAATGTTGCATTGTATAATTGTCTTATTATCATACACTTTTTAGTCACTTCCTTTTATCCTTCTGCTTCTGGAAATCCTGTATATTAGCCTTGTGCTAGCTGGTATTTCCTGTTTTGCTTTGCAAACAAATTATTAAAAAAAAAAAGATTGAGTCTTCATTTAATGTTAGCTACTCAACTTCATACATGAGAAATCTTCATAAAGCAGTTAGCTTCAAAGCTCATGTTAAATACATAATCTGTTATTACAAAAAAAACAAAAAAACTTAAGCAACGATAGCTATTTCCTCTCCGATATATAGTAGTATAAATCGCCTAGATCAACTTTAAAAAAACTTTGCCCACCACCTCATGACACTCTCCCTATTCTTTTCCAACCCCTGTACGGTCCAGGTAAGCGTGAGCACACCGGAAGGAGAACGCACAAGTGTTACCAGCAATCGGCTGCGAGGGTACCCAAATTTACGGCAGGATACCAATATTTCCGGAAATATGGGTACGCCGGGATACCCAATTTTACGGGATACCCATATTTCCGTGACACCGGGAAGTACGGCGTGTGTCCCCCAGACACTCTTATTTCCCGAGCTGAGGGAGGGGCATGAGGGTCTGGCCCTTGAGACTAATTAAGCCTTCGGTCATTTTGGTAATTGCGTTTTGAAATTGCTAAACCTTGTAAACGTAGACAGTTTTATGACAATGCAACAAATTATTACCGTACTTGAGTCTTACCCACGTCCCGCTTGACCGTACGGTGCAGTTTAGGTTACTAAGTCAGGTTAGTGCAACACTTTATACTCACTACCGCAATGAACACAAAAGGTGTTAACTCTCAGCGCTAGCTACAATACACTAGCTAACTCTTAGACAAAAAGAAAAAATATTGGCTATTGAAATCTCAGGTATCAATATAGCACTAGCGGTACTTAAAAACGCTGTTGTCATAAGAATACAGGCCAGGGATACTCACCGGTATATATTTTCCACTTGCAACTCCACTTTCCAGTACAGTAAAGCAGAACTACCGCCGGCAGCAAGAAATTATTTGCTCACGTGATTACGGCGTGCCCATAGGCGGCATTGCCCACTAGGCTAGAGGTGAGCTGATAGCTTTGAGTTGTTTCTTTTTTTGTTTTTGTTTTTCTTCAAAAAGCACTATAAGGTCTTATAGTAATTAGAGCGTGAAAGGTCAGATGAACAGGCTGACAGAACGACTACTGTAACCCTCACACGCATGAGCTCTCAGGGTCAGTAAGTTGCGTTTGTCCATTGCGCACCGCCTGGTATGCTAAGGGGTGTGGTTAATCCATTTATAATAAGCGGAGTAATTTCGAAGAGCCACAGATTGGAAACCACTACACACAGTACATTGATTAACAATCATTTTCATAGCGAGATATGGGTCCCCAGCTTTTGACAGTGATAACCTTGATGCTTAATCTACCTGGATCCTGTGAGTTGATATAACTACCATATAATGTCAGTTTATCTTATGTTTTAACTATCTAGCCTAGTCGATTGTAGCTTGTGATTAAAAAACTAATAAATTGCAAATTTTGTGATTATTAGCTGCATAGGTTGCTGCAAAATTATAATCCAACATATTTTTATTTGCATGATAAAAAAAATACTCACTTGGAGTCCATTACAACAATATCAATATCACTGGCAAATTTGAGTATAAAGGATTACATAGTTATTGTACTCTAGTACAAAGTAATGATGCACTATTTTGTGAAACAATGTCAAAAAGCAATTTTATTTTATAAAGCACTGTTTGCCAAGTAGCTAGGCATTAAATATAAAGAAAATGAGGAGTCAAGTGATGCTAGTATGAGTAATATAGAAACAATATGCTCCAGTCAAGTCTCATTTCATTCATCTTCCTGTAAATATTACATATGTTCACACCATCGTATCAATTCACTTCACGTGTATCCACCTGTATTCATTCATACAATGCACACTAGTTAATTTATCTATACATGTACGTATAGGCATATATGATATATGGTAGCTATGTTTACAAGGTTGTATAGAGACCTTTGCTCTACCAATATTGGTTAACGTTTGAAATTTCAATTAAGCCACACCCTCACATTATTCCCATGACTAAGTATTCTATCTATGGGTCATATAATAGCTGTGCATCATTCACAAATTTGTAGATCATTTTTCTGTGTCAGTATTCATCTTGGCCTATTGGGCAACATTGAAATGGCATTGGGTTAAGCTATTCATTGTCATTATTAACCCTCAGCGTGCTTGTCAAGCCTTACTCAGAATCATTTTAAATTTCAGACCTTTTATTGTGCTACTTTTTTTTTTATCTCAGGCGAATTTTTGTAAATACACAAAGTTGTTAGCTTCATGTAGATACTAGCTATTGTGGGTATCAGTCCCCCCTATTTACACATTGTAATTACATGAACATAATTTCTTGCTATGGTAAGTTTTACTTTACGAAGTAAGGTTAACCAATAACCAAGTGCTAGAATTGGAGATTCATTTGAAACTATATATCTGTGATTTTTTTTGTTCTCGAGATATATTTCTTCTTGTATGGACCAGCCAAATATATTATTCTTTTGGTCTAAGTAATGATTTTACAGCTAGTGTATAGTAAGGGCTGAAGTAGTTTCACACTTTGGGTGCTTTATTATCTGTGCTTCTCACGCTTTTGTGTATTTAAAAAAATTCTTCTTTGGTTTGCAATTTATAAAAGATGATTTGCCTACTGTCAATTTTGATAGCACATAGATAATTGGTTCTGGTCAGGTAGCTTTATGAATGTAGATGTTATACATAATGATATATCTGTTCATAATGTCCGATAGCGGTTACTCAAATGAAAAACGAATCAGAAATTACTAATGAATTTGGCGTTGCATCTAATGAAAATATGAACTTCACAACAAAAAACTCCTAGTTATAGGTAGCTTTATGAATGTAGATGTTATACATAATGATATATCTGTTCATAATGTCCGATAGCGGTTACTCAAATGAAAAACGAATCAGCAATTACTAATGAATTTGGCGTTGCATCTAATGAAAATATGAACTTCACAACAAAAAACTCCTCAGTTAATAATAAATCATTTAGTAGAAATAGTTCAGCAGATGGTAAACAATCATCAAAAACAGGAACTCCAGCGATCAGTAATAATTCATTACTCGTTACTAATGGTGGTCATAAAACTATAGAAATATCAGGTTCAGCAAGCATTAATGACTTAACAATTGGTGATGGTCCAGCAAATGGTGAAGGTTCAACAAGTGGTGAAGGTTCAACAAGTGGTGAAGGTTCAACAAGTGGTGAAGGTTCAACAAGTGGTGAAGGTTCAACAAGTGGTGAAGGTTCAACAAGTGGTGAAGGTTCAACAAGTGGTGATGGTTCAACTAATGGTGATGGTTCAACAAGTGGTGAAGGTTCAACTAGTGGTGATGGTTCAACTAGTGGTGATGGTTCAACAAGTGGTGAAGGTTCAAAAGTTAGTGATGTTCAACAAGTAGTAATGGTTCAATAAGGGGTGGAGGCTTATTAAGTGGTTATGGTTCAACAAGTGGTGATGGTTTAACAAGTGGCGATAGTTCAAGAGGTGGTGAAGGTTCAACAAGTGGTGAAGGTTCTACAAGTGGTGATGGTTCAACTAGTGGTAATGGTTCAACAAGTGGTGAAGGTTCAACAAGTGGTGAAGGTTCAACTAGTGGTGATGGTTCAACAAGTGCTGAAGGTTCAGCAAGTGGTGATGGTTCAACAAGTGCTGTAGGTTCAACAAGTGGTGAAGGTTCTACAAGTAGTGGCGGTTCAACAAGTGGTGATGGTTCAACTAGTGGTGATGGTTCAACAAATGGTGATGGTTCAACAAGTGGTTATGGTTCAACATTTGGCGATGGTTCAACAATTGGCGAAGGTTCAACAAGTGGTGATGGTTCAACAATTGGTGAAGGTTCAACAAGTGCTGAAGGTTCATCAAGTGGTGAAGGTTCAACTAGTGGTGAAGGTTCAACAAATGGTGATGGTTCACCAAGTGGTGATGGTTCAACAAGTGGTGATAGTTCAACAAGTGTATATGGTTCAACATTTGGCAATGGTTCAACAACTGGTGAAGGTTCAACAAGTGCTGAAGGTTCAACAAGTGGTGAGGGTTCAACTAGTGGCGATGGTTCAACAATCCAAGGTTCAACAAGTGGTGAAGGTTCAACAAGTGGTGATGGTTCAACAATTGGTGAAGGTTCAACAAGTGCTGAAGGTTCAACAAGTGGTGAAGGTTCAACTAGTGGTGAAGGTTCAACAAATGGTGATGGTTCACCAAGTGGTGATGGTTCAACAAGTGGTGATGGTTCAACAAGTGGTTATGGTTCAACATTTGGCAATGGTTCAACTAGTGGTGAAGGTTCAACAAGTGCTGAAGGTTCAACAAGTGGTGAGGGTTCAACTAGTGGCGATGGTTCAACAATCCAAGGTTCAACAAGTGGTGAAGGTTCAACTAGTGGTGATGGTTCAACTAGTGGTTATGGTTCAACACGTAATGATGGTTCAACTAGTGGTGATGGTTCAACACGTGGTGATGGTTCAACACGTGGTGATGGTTCAACACGTGGTGATGGTTCAACACGTGGTTATGGTTCAACATTTGGCGATGGTTTAACAACTAGTGAAGGTTCAACAAGTGGTGATGGTTCAACAAATGGTGAAGGTTCAACAAGTGGTAAAGGTTCAACAAGTAGTGAAGGTTCATCTAGTGTAGATGGTTCAACTAGTGGTGATGGTTCAACACGTGGTGATGGTTCAACTAGTGGTGATGGTTCAACAAGTGCTGAAGGTTCAGCAAGTGGTGATGGTTCAACAAGTGCTGTAGGTTCAACAAGTGGTGAAGGTTCTACAAGTAGTGGTGGTTCAACAAGTGGTGATGGTTCAACTAGTGGTGATGGTTCAACAAATGGTGATGGTTCAACAAGTGGTTATGGTTCAGCATTTGGCGATGGTTCAACAATTGGCGAAGGTTCAACAAGTGGTGATGGTTCAACAATTGGTGAAGGTTCAACAAGTGCTGAAGGTTCAACAAGTGGTGAGGGTTCAACTAGTGGCGATGGTTCAACAATCCAAGGTTCAACAATTGGCGAAGGTTCAACAAGTGGTGATGGTTCAACAATTGGTGAAGGTTCAACAAGTGCTGAAGGTTCATCAAGTGGTGAAGGTTCAACTAGTGGTGAAGGTTCAACAAATGGTGATGGTTCACCAAGTGGTGATGGTTCAACAAGTGGTGATAGTTCAACAAGTGTATATGGTTCAACATTTGGCAATGGTTCAACAACTGGTGAAGGTTCAACAAGTGCTGAAGGTTCAACAAGTGGTGAGGGTTCAACTAGTGGCGATGGTTCAACAATCCAAGGTTCAACAAGTGGTGAAGGTTCAACAAGTGGTGATGGTTCAACAATTGGTGAAGGTTCAACAAGTGCTGAAGGTTCAACAAGTGGTGAAGGTTCAACTAGTGGTGAAGGTTCAACAAATGGTGATGGTTCACCAAGTGGTGATGGTTCAACAAGTGGTGATGGTTCAACAAGTGGTTATGGTTCAACATTTGGCAATGGTTCAACTAGTGGTGAAGGTTCAACAAGTGCTGAAGGTTCAACAAGTGGTGAGGGTTCAACTAGTGGCGATGGTTCAACAATCCAAGGTTCAACAAGTGGTGAAGGTTCAACTAGTGGTGATGGTTCAACTAGTGGTTATGGTTCAACACGTAATGATGGTTCAACTAGTGGTGATGGTTCAACACGTGGTGATGGTTCAACACGTGGTGATGGTTCAACACGTGGTGATGGTTCAACACGTGGTTATGGTTCAACATTTGGCGATGGTTTAACAACTAGTGAAGGTTCAACAAGTGGTGATGGTTCAACAAATGGTGAAGGTTCAACAAGTGGTAAAGGTTCAACAAGTAGTGAAGGTTCATCTAGTGTAGATGGTTCAACTAGTGGTGATGGTTCAACACGTGGTGATGGTTCAACTAGTGGTGATGGTTCAACAAGTGCTGAAGGTTCAGCAAGTGGTGATGGTTCAACAAGTGCTGTAGGTTCAACAAGTGGTGAAGGTTCTACAAGTAGTGGTGGTTCAACAAGTGGTGATGGTTCAACTAGTGGTGATGGTTCAACAAATGGTGATGGTTCAACAAGTGGTTATGGTTCAGCATTTGGCGATGGTTCAACAATTGGCGAAGGTTCAACAAGTGGTGATGGTTCAACAATTGGTGAAGGTTCAACAAGTGCTGAAGGTTCAACAAGTGGTGAAGGTTCAACAAGTGGTGAAGGTTCATCTAGTGTAGATGGTTCAACTAATGGTGATGGTTCAACACATGGTGATGGTTCAACACGTGGTTATGGTTCGACATTTGGCGATGGTTCAACAACTGGTGAAGGTTCAACAAGTGGTGATGGTTCAACAAATGGTGAAGGTTCAAAAGTTGGTGGTGGTTCAACAAGTGGTGAAAGTTCAATAAGTGGTGAAGGTTCAACAGTTGGTGATGGTTCAACAATTGGTGAAGGTTCAACAGTTGGTGAAGGTTCAACAAGTAGTGAAGGTTCAACTAGTGTAGATAGTTCAACTAGTGGTGATGGTTCAACAAGTGGTGATGGTTCAACAGTTGACGATGGCTCAACAAGTGGTGAAGGTTCAACAAGTGGTGAAGGTTCAACAAGTGGTGAAGGTTCAACAAGTGGTGAAGGTTCAACAAGTGGTGAAGGTTCAACTAGTGGTGAAGGTTCAACTAGTGGTGATGGTTCAACAAGGGGTGATGGGTCAACAAGTAGTGAAGGTTCAACAAGTGGTGAAGGTTCAACAAGTGGTGATGGTTCAACAAGTGGTGATGGGTCAACAAGTAGTGAAGGTTCAACAAGTGGTGAAGGTTCAACAAGTAGTGAAGGTTCAACTAGTGTAGATGGTTCAACTAGTGGTGATGGTTCAACAAGTGGTGATGGTTCAACAGTTGACGATGGCTCAACAAGTGGTGAAGGTTCAACAAGTGGTGAAGACTCAACAAGTGGTGAAGGTTCAACAAGTGGTGAAGGTTCAACTAGTGGTGAAGGTGCAACATGTGGTGATGGTTCAACAAGGGGTGATGGGTCAACAAGTAGTGAAGGTTCAACAAGTGGTGAAGGTTCAACTAGTGGTGATGGTTCAACAAGGGGTGATGGGTCAACAAGTAGTGAAGGTTCAACAAGTGGTGAACGTTCAACAAGTGGTGATGGTTCAACAAGTGGTGATGGGTCATCAAGTAGTGAAGGTTCAACAAGTAGTGAAGGTTCAACAAGTGGTGAAGGTTCAGCAAGTGTTGAAGGTTCAACAAATGGTTCATCAAGTGGTGGTGTCTTATTAAGTGGTGATGGCTCAACAAGTGGTGATGGTTCAACAAATAGTGAGGACTCAAATATGTGGACAATTGATGATAAATCTGTAACAAGTGGAGATAATGTAGTTACTATTATTGATTGCTCTAAAAGTACCATCCAGAATGCAGACATGGCAGTTGATGTGAGGATAAAATCAAATTGTCCTATATGTGAATGCTCACCTTGTGGGAATTCTTCTTTTGAAAATACAACAAGTAGTAAGAATATTTATGTTGAATATAATATGGTATATGTGTATGTATGTCAGTACTTTGAATAGCGTAAATTTATTTTTACTTTCTTTTCTAAACCATGATTGCTTAAATGTTACTCTATATTCACTACTAAAATACACTTTCATCTTCTGTAATGAGCTTTTTTGTTAAAAAATACTTCATATAGCTTCAGTTAGAAATACAGCTATGATTTCCCTTGCAATTGGTTTGGCCAAATAGACAGCAAAGTCTATAAGTGATTACCACTTTGATGTTGTTCCCTTAGATATTGTTTATTGTAGTTCTTTTATTGGCTGTACAATTTTGTAAACCAAATAATTAGATAAACATTTTAAGCATAATTACTTTCAGTTCACTACGAAATTTGTTTCATAACTAGCTCATAGATTGGTTTTTGAATAAAATTTTTATTTAATAAAGCTATGAACTCAGAGTGTGGTATAGTATCAAAAATTCTGCCATATTACATACATATCTGGTGGAAAACTGGCCTTATATTTTTGTCACATTACAATGTTTAAAAATTGAATGGTATACACAAGCAAGCAAAGCAAAAGAGACACACTAGGATTAGATATGCATTAGTTAAGAATTGAGCAAGGCAAAATACATAATATTAGGGGTATGCAGTAAGCAAAACAATTAATGTGCAGCACTAAGTTTATCTCCTGTTTAACAGTACTGAAGGAGTGCATTATAATGTCTGTCTACTATATCAATGTCTATCTACTATATCAATTAATGTGCAGCACTAAGTTCATCTCCTGTTTAACAGTACTGAAGGAGTGCATTATAATGTCTATCTACTATATAAAAAAAACAAAAAGATTAATAGCAATTTAAAAGCAAACTGAATTAAAAGTAAACTATCTTTATAAAATTATAATATACTCTCAGTGTTGAGACACTCCTAGTATGGACAGCTGCAACAGTTACCAACCGTAGTGCAAACTACTGAAGTGAAGATATCTAGCAGAATAAACCACTTATTATACTCACTTGGTCAGATAATAAATGTCAAGATTTTTCACTCTTAGACTTTATTAGCCTCTGATGGCTCTGGAAAATGGTTTAGCCTACTCTTAATTTTTTTTGCCATATCACACTCTTACTCATGTAATAAGTATTATATATTTCAATATTATAGATAGATAGTGTATAGATTGATAGATACTAACGTAAGTGTTGCCTTATAGCAGCACATGTGACAAAGAAATAGTAAGTGCGCATTTTTACCAATGTGAAAGATTTGCATGTATTTGTGTTTTCTTAGGTTATGTAATTTTAGGTTTGGCTTCAGTGATAACCACACTAGCTGTGTATTCTCTTGTTCTGGTGGTTATTGGAGTTATTATATATAAATGGAAGGAAAAGCAGAATATAGCAAAGTATGGAAACATTTGATCATGATTCTTTATATAGCTATATTATGCTATCTCATATGAAAGATTAAATTTGTAGATATAATATACATATTATACTTATGTATAACGCAAATACATATTATAATAAATAACATGAGTGAGGTGAAGAAAATAATTTCATAAAATTACAATTTTTAAGTTTAATTAATTCAAGTCAACGAATTTGCCACCTATAGCTAACAGTACTTATTTACATAAGTGTATAGCTACATGAGTGTATGGATTTTGATGTTGGGGTCATGTGACTCTCTAATGCTCAATTTGCACAATATTTATTAGATCTGATCACTTCTTATGTAATAGTATACTCTAAAATTTTCAGTTCTTTAAAATGAGGACCCAACAAATGACATGAAACAAACTAACTTGAAGGATAACATTCAATTACAACTTCACTAGCACAAACAAGCACTTCAACAAACTAACATATGAGGGCATTGAATTAATAGCACTCAGTATTGTAGTTGTGATTCATGATCTCTTATTTATAAATTATTATTATTTTAGATCAAACCTCCCTGTATGAAGTGAGAAGTGAATTGTGAACAGTCATTGAAAAACGAAACATTTAGCTGCACAGATTAAAGTAGCATCATTCTTTGCATTTTATTTTACTGTTAAATTTATATAATATAATTTTATTTTAATAATAATAATGTTTATGGAAGTGGCAAATACAATAAATTCAATTTAACTTTTAAAGGTTTAGTATACCATATTGAAAAGCAACCATAAGCTTCAACAGAGCTAGTTTTCATACATGATAGACGATGTAAACAGTATAATGAACTATAATTATTACACAAATTAATATTGTTAGAACTAAAGCATGATAGTTAAAATTGATCAATTACAACTTTGGAATTCACATTTTTTCTCAGTCTTTTCTATTACTTATTAGATGACAATGCAGATTTTAAAAAAATGTTTGGCCTTCACCGGGTTCGAACCCAGGATCACTTGCTTGTGCAGCAAGTGGTCCTAGCTAGAATGGTAGTTCCCTGCCACTAGTCTAATGCTACGTGACCCTTTCATAGCCCCAGAGCTTCATGGTTACTGTAGTTCAGACAAGAAATAGACAATTGTGGGAGAGATTCCAGCCTCTACTCCCCATGATACAATTATTGCAGTGTGATGTGACAAACCCAGTGAAACTTATAGAAGAAGATTTTGCCAAAATAGTTCAATTGCACCCACAAACATAAGTTGTCAGTGAGATGATGTTTGGTATTCTGAATTACAAATTATATTATTATTTTTGACTTCTGAGGTGGTACTGTGTGCCATTCCAGCAACTTGGCATCTTTGTGCCATGTCTAAACTCACCAACAATGATATTTCTAAGCTTCTATTGTATTGTAGTTACTTCCGCACACACCTAGCTTTTGTGTGTTATCTTGAAAGTTGCATATCAAACCTTAATGTTATTCTACATTATTATTAACGTAATAATATTTTTTAAATTCATCGTAGTATTGATATTTAATAGCAAGACGTTTTGATTTCAAGAAACCTTCATCAGCTATGAGATGATACATTTGTAAAACATATGTTACACTTTTTTTTAATGTTATAGTTTTCACAATTGTACCATCTCACAACTGATGAAGACTTCTGAAGCCAGAATCTCTTGCTATTAAATAATATCAATGCTATAATAAGTTCAAAAAAATTATTTGTTAATTTAATGTAGTAATAGCATTAAGAACATAAGTACATAGTAAAAATGAATTCACACACAGTATTACATATCAAAAAGCCATTTTCAAAAGGTCACACAACAAAGACATTTCCTAACATCTTCTGAAAATGTTATAGATTCGTTATTTTCTTCCCAATTTTGATAGTTATCCAGGTTAGCTTCCAAGGGTCGTGCTTATCGAGATAAATCGACAAAATATCCTAATTTCACCACACCCACATAAAAGGAGTGCGCTGAGTGCACCTGTGAATGAGCTTGCGGAATAATAAGTACTTACTCGCTGAAAGCCAGGAAAATTAAGAAGTTTATTTCACTCCTTAACTTCTGCGTAACAGCTATAAGAAGTGATAACCAGGCCTGTACAATCAACATACAAAAATGGGACTAAAACCAGCATAGCCGAATATAAATGAATTCAGCTTAATACTTGGGACTCTGGGGCTAATATGATGGAAGCAGAAGGTGGAGGAACAGTGGAAGAAGTCACCCACTCAAATGAAAAAGAACTGGGAGATCAATGTCTGAACCAACCAGAAGGAATTAATAATGTGGAGATGAAAGAAGAAAATTTACCACAGGACGATCCAAAGGCAGCCGCACCTAATGCAGTGGTAGAAACACCACTTCAAAAGTGGGGGGGGGCAGAAAATAACTGGGGCATAATAAAGAAATTGCTTAGGAAATCAAAACTGCGTTTTGAGGATGCAAAAAAATTATGAGCCTGGATCGTGACAAAAATAAAGAACAAAAAAGTTTATAAAAATGACAATGAATCAGGAGTACCAGCTGAAAATACGAATTATAGTGTGCTTGACCAGAAACTCAGCAAACTTGTTTGTTTCTTTGCCATTACTAGCTAGTTCTCTCCCTTCAAAGAGCAGCTGCATTGATTAATTAACCACAGCGGTACTAGCTACTTAGTCAGTGGATATGAAAGGTGATAACAAAGGTGAGATAGTCAGTTACATAAGAGTATAGCCTCAACTTTTGAAAAATGTTTAGGGATAGGGGTGGCTATCACTCTCCTAATATAAAATAGGGCCTCTGCTCTTTGTAGTGTAAAAGTGGGGGGGCTGTGCCCTCCCTAATGAAAGAGTGGGGGGGCGATCGCCCCCCCTGCCCCCCCAGTATCTCTGCCACTGTAATGGTAGTGGTTTCAATACAGAGGAGATAGCAGAAATTTTTCAAGAGGACCCCACTTCAATCACCAAAGACACTAACGTGGATGAAACGAATGAGTCTGTGGAGCAGTTTGCGAAAGAATATGCTTCTAGTTGACACACATACAGCAAGTAAAACTATACAAGTGAGGAGGCTAGGGACAAACCTGTGCACCGATTCTCACCAGATTGGTCACAACTTTCTAAACATGACCTGATAGATCACATCAAAGGAATAGTGTTTGGACAGGCTATTGGAGATGTTTTGGATATGTTGAGAGTCAACTGTTGCCATGTAATTCCAGATGCATCACTTGCTTGCTTGCAGTCTCTGAATTGGTCAAAAACAAAACAAAAATCTGAGGTCATTTCTCTCAAGTTTTTTTTGTTATAATGTAGGGTTGAGTAGTATAACAATCAACATAGAGTCAACTCAATACTTGCATTTATAATAATGTTTTATTGTCTGAGGCAGAAAAAAGCTCACCTATACCAATGTGGGGTTAGTCCAAAATGAAAAGGCAGTTGTTAATAGTTATGGGGTGTGGATCAGAGTAATACAAGAAGCTAGTCAGCAGAAACCATATAAATATATAAATGAAAGTTCTTAGAAACCCTAGCAATATACTTATACTCAGAGATTCTCAAGCAAAAAAAGTGCTAAGTTGATCTTCAAAGAAGTAACCAGTTGATCAGCTTACAGAAACTATGTGAGAATTACCAAGCCCAAGCATGAAGGTGGAACTAGCTGAGGATGCAAGCCCATGCATGAAGGTAGAACTAGCTGAGGCTGCTGTATAATTCCTATACAGCCAGCTTTCTAAACTAAAAAATATATATTCAATTTTTCAATATATAGTTATATCACAATATTGTCTTTTTTTACATGTTGTAATGCAATATATTCAAACATCACCAATCCCTTTATATCTGTGTATATGTATGTTATTTTTATCATTGTTATGACCATGTATTTGTTGGATCTTATGCTCTTTCCATGGTGAGTAGCTATAGGAAAATAGTTAACTATTTTATTTATTTATTTCCTTTACTAAAGTTATCACTTCTTAATAAAATTTGTAGGTTTGGCTACAGAATTTATGACCAAGAAGGAAGCCAAAGAGTACTAAGAATCCACTTTCCTATGATGCAATAGTTCAAGATTTCCATCGATCCAAGTGATTTTTTTGTTTATTTCCCTGAAAGCTTGAATATTAGGCCAGTCAGGGTTTTGATGCTTGCATATTATTGAGTTGATAAGAGGGCATTACATAACATCAATTGCATTTTTTCAATTTATATATTTTAGCTTGAAGGCCTTCTTCAGTAAAAACAAGTGAGAAACTAAATCTCATTTGTTTTACTGAAGAAGGCCTTTGAGCTGAAACGTCTAAAGAAAATTTCAATTGATGCTATGTAATTCCCTATTGTCAACTCTAAATAAGTATAAATGTAGCAATGAGCCTGTACACTATCATATTATTCCTTCACACTCACAATTTTCTCTCAAGTCTAGGTTTCTAAAGCCACCAACAGTCTATAAGCCAGCAGTCCAAAACTACATTTAATGCAATACAGGAAGTGCTACAAAGAGTACATTCCATTGTATACAAATTTTAACCACATATTTCCTTTAACTTTTGCAAGATGTAGGTGAAATTCTGAGCACTTTGAGACTTAATATTTATGTCGGCTTGTGTTAAAAGAATCCTAGTTTATCATTTATTACCAGCCTACTACATGCAAGCAATACAGAAGGTGGGACTTCTTGGAGGATATTTTAGCTTGATACGATTATTTCCGAGGTTATTCTGAGATGACTTATGTGTAGAGAATACCACTGCATCTCTATATAAATCTGTATGACTGTTGTTCCTACAGGTGGGATAAGTCAGATTGGACTGATGACACTGACCAGGTAAGGTAAATCAATCCATTCACTTTTAGGAGTGTATGCAGGATGCTATTATTTTACAGGCGTACTCAGATGTTATAGATGATACAGAATATCAAATTTCCATTACCTAACACATGCATTTGAGAAAACATTTTTTTTGTACTTATACTTTTTATGTATAAAGGGATTATTTAGGGGACATTTTGACCCCGAGCTTTTATATTTGATAAATGACACTCCCTTTATTTATTATTCCTTCAAATGGACACAATTTCATTCTTTGTGTGTGTGTGTGTGTGTGATTGTATTCCAGATGTTGCTCATCTTGCTCATGATAGGAGAGGGAAATGGAGAAGTAGATCAGTTGATTTTGCGGACAGACTGTACAAGTGGATGAGGTGGGGTTTCTTGGAATTTGGTGACCAATGTAAGTGATATATTGTAGCATGTGTCATGTGGTGTGTTTGGTTTGTTTGTGATTAGTTACTTGAAGGAACTTTTATTTTATTAGAGTACAATATGTTGTTTTTCCTATGACTTCATGTAAACTGGTATGTTAAGTCGTTATTCTTGCTTTTGTGCAGATTAAGCGCTTACATGTGTTTATGTGTGTGTGTGTGTGTGTTTGCAGGTGCTATTGGTATTGGAACTACTACAGTGGGAAACACATTAAAACATCCAGACTTTCTGAAGAACCCAGCAATGGATGCTAGTTGTGTATGGGAGAGATCTGGATGAGTAACTTGGTCCATTTCTGTGGCACTAGGAGAAAGTTTAGAGAATAGTACCCCTGGAAACTATGATACCAATGCTGCATGTGACTGTATAAAAAATTCTTCCCAATAAAATCTCAAAAAATATCCTCAAAATACGCCAAGTGGCATTATATATTTCCCCCTGTTGCGCACACTTGTACTGGGACATTTATCAGTAAGAATTCAGAATTTCACTATCTTCGGTTCTTTCTATTAGCTAATTTGGAAGAATATACATGAAGCTATCTATCGCTGGTCCAGATCTATAGAGCAAATACAGTGATATTCTGATATTTGCCATGGTTTAACTATGTTATACCATAGCAAACTAATATTATCCATCATGAGCTCTCAAACAAGCAAGTATTATTTTGCTGGCAACTACGGATGTTGATAGCCAAAGTATATTAAATTTACTTGTCTGCATGATTCATACATTTTAGCTTATTCTTATTTTCCCAGTAAGTTTTTACTATAGAAATTTACAAACTATAGGTTGAGAGGAAGCTTATGCATGATCTGACAATTTGTACCATTGAAATAATTCTCAATAATATTCTGGAACAGCAAAAAATTAAAAATTAACAACTCTGGTTATTGTTTTAGCATTTATAAACAATGTCAATTCATTGGATTTGATATCTTTATGTTTGTTTGTGTATAGTCATTATCTAGCAGCTAATGGAGCCGTCATACGGACAAGTGTTTTGGGAGCTCTCAAGTTTAATGGTAATGTGTGACACTTAGGGTTCTAGGCCACTTTTTTTTAACAAACCATTCATATTAGTTAATACCACTTTCTTCTTTCATTTTTTTCTCAGTTAGGCTTATTTATTGATTTACCAAGACTTAATAAACATTATTAGAAAGCTTGAAAGTAACATGTATCGGTGGCATAGGAAGGGGGGCTCTGGGGGTTGGAGCCCCCATAAAGCCAAAGAAATAGACATCTTTAGAGGTAGGTGTAAATGAAGTGCTCCCCCATTACCTTAGCTATTCATGTATGTTAGGGTCACGCCAACTTAGTATCACTAACTTGCCTGTACCATAGAAAATGTATTGATTATTCCCACAAATTGCTCACTTTTTTGCTGCAGTGGGCACATAGCTTACAGCAGAGCAACCAATTTATAGGAATAGCTAGATTATGAAATTTCCAACCAGTTGCAGCTTTATGGAGAAATGGACTACTAGCTTACTACTAGTTTTCTCAGAACTTGTTGACAGGCAACCACCCTCACTGCTAGTTCTTCTCAGAACTCATTGACAGGGGTATTGTTGCTGGTTCTTCTCAACCCAATGCCAGGCGTTGTTAAATATCCTCATTTCATAATCAGTTATAATCATTTATAGTGCAATTGTCTTTTTTTATACCATTGAATATGATTAGACACATTGAGAATGAATTGATGTGTATAGACTATCACACTCCTCCACACTGAGTGACAACCACTGGTAAAAGGCATATACATCTTGCAGTAATAACGCGGGGCATAGGGAGGGGGGGGGGAGCAATTTAAACTATAACTACAAGTAAAAAATAACACTAATTTTACTTAAGTTAGTTATTGAGTCCAAGTAGGCACATTTTCTATATTTTTCATGATCAGCAGTAGGGGTCAATATTTTCTTCTAGTATTTTAGGTGAATTTTAGAAATTGCAACAAGAAGACAGCAGAATGGAATCATATCACCTTATAACACATTCATGCAATACAATCATCAATATTATTCTTTCTAATCAACAATGTTTGTAGTATGCCATAAAGTAAACTTTAAAATTTTTACTCTGTACTTAAATAATGCTTTCAGCATAGCTTTTTGATACCATCAATACCACTGTGACATTGCAATCAGTTTAATGTAGCATATGTCTGTGAATGTATTAATGACAACACACTCTTAATTGGTCCTCCAAACATTTTTCATCTCCTAGTCCACTCAATAGTTGGTTACATCTACTTACACATCACCTGATAATTAACCTCTACTGATACACATTCCGTCCTACATAAAGAATTAGACCTACAATGCTGATTAATATGGCTGGAGTGTGTAACCTCTTTTATACTAATCGATATGCAAAATTGTCCTCAAAAATACAATCAAGTACATTCAAGTCAATTTCTTGTGTTGGGGCACAACGCTAATGAAAAGATAACATTGACAATGGGTGCTTCTAGATAAGCCATTTGCTTTAAGAAATTTTAAGCAATTATATTAGTTGATGTATTCAATTTAGCATCAGTTTCTATGTATTACTATGCTTATTACTTGGTTAATTAATTAGGATTTTGATTAGGGGTAATGCAAAAATTCACTTCACAATACATCTGATTTCATCAACAATAATTCAAAAACTGTGATTAGTTTGCTTCTGGAGTGTCAAACTTGGAAGGCTAGGATACTTCTTTGTGAAATAATTGTATATTAGAGTCATGTAAGTAAGAAAACGGAAGGGCCGTGGACCTACATTGGAAATGCGTTACCGGTTTATGCTATTAGTAGCCCCAGAAATGCTTATAGTTTTCCTCTAGGCTGGATCAAGGAGAAGAAGTTGATGATGTGGAGAAACTCCATTTTTTGAATTTTTTATATTATTTGTTTTTTAGCAATCTGTGGATTAGAAATTGAATATATTAGCATCACATTAGAGATACCATCTTGAGCAGCTCGCATGCAGCTGAATGAGTGCCATACCTTTTTTTCATTAACGCCAACATGTTCATTGGTAATGACAATTTCCTTGTTTCTATAGCAACTTTTTAAACCATTTTTTCAAAGTATATGAAATATTTTTTACAGTAGATATGAGACCCCAAATTATAATAGTAGCACACGTGTTACAATTTCAAGACAACAAATATTTATTTGTTTTTTTTCCAGAATATGTAGCTAAGAGACTTTCTCTTCATTATATTTGTTGTAACTTTGATTTGTTCACTTTGTATCAATTGTTTCACAATATCTATACTTACCATTGTTACTGACATACCACTAGTTCAATGCAACTCTTTCATAGCATACACTTCGTGATTTATAAGAAACTGTAAGAATATATTTGTGGTGATCAGCTAGTAAGTTCTGAATCACTCAATTGATACAGTATCATTCAGCTAATCTGAAATCTCCATAATCCAACAGGTGTCTACCATTTCATTGCACCAGTTGCATATCCTGCTCAGGCTTTACAGATCGACTTGCATGAACTATAATTGGCATATTCATGTTGATACTAATCCAAATAAATTATTATTTTGATCTTTGTAATAGCTAGCTAGTGTATAGTAATGTTGAAGGTTAACACACTTGGTGCTTCATTATACGTTTTTTTAGTCACACAAGAAATAGATCAATGGCTTTGTGACCAATTACCTAACCTTTTGGTCCACATTTATTATATTTATAATATATCCATGATTTTGACAACTTTTCAGAACTTTTGAAGTTGACCACATTTACTAAGATGAATGACTGATCTTTATTAAATGGGTTTTAGCTAAGTTTTTTAACAGTTGCCTTGACACTGACAGAGAACAGCACATGGAAAAGGTGCACCCTTACACCTGCAGTGGTTGAAGCACCTTTTTATACATCTGCAAAATGATAGTTCATAGCAGGTCTTGGAAGCCTCCAGGCACAACGTTTTAGACAAGCCACCAGTGTTTGTCTAATCCCACCTACTCAGAAAAGGTAGAGGTGGTTGTAGAAGAAATTTTGGTTCCAGATGTGGCCACTTTGGCATGTAGCTTTTCATTCACGTCACAGAAGCTGTCACAAAGTTGCCCTTGAACAGACATTGTCTGCTCTAGGGCAGACATTGTTTGATCTCTTTGCAAAGGGTTATTTCTTGGATTTGGAACCATGCAGACTATTAGAATATGACAGAACTAGTATGTGAGCAAGATACACTTGTCCACAAAGAGACCATCAGTGCTAAAAATTCCTCCCACAAAATCTGTCCTTAAGCTGACACATTTGTAGAGCTACATTCTGAGTGACACATCTGGGCCAGAACTTCTTCCAAAACCAACTTTTTATTACTGAGTAGGTATAGGGTTGGACAAACACACATGGCTTGTTATGGACTATTGTGCTTGAGACTTCCAAGTCCTGCGATTAAACTAGTGTCTTGAAGGTTGAGTGAAAGTAACAGACTGACACACAAATGGTGTTTAATTACATTAATAACTTCTAGTGTTACATAGTTAAGTATAGCTCAGTTTTTGTTACCTAAAGGCATCTTTATGAAGATCAAACATTTATAGCAAATATTTATACTCATTCTTTGTTCTGATGCTAAGGCCTTAACTAGTACACTTACACATAAAATAATTCCCTTACCACAGTAAATATCTGAAAAACAGAATCATATTATTTCATAAATTTTTTCAAATTATTCTAATCATAAGTAAGTGGAATATATTGTATAATTGGAGTAACAAGTTGCGGTGTCATGAAATGAGTGATTGAGTCACCACCATTGTATTGAATCATAATGGTAATGCAATGAAGCAAAAAATACCTTTGTGCCTCACGAAAGATAAAAGCACATTACATTAGGTAAATCATGCTAAAGTTAACTAGTAGATTTAATGGTAAAAACGTGTTTGCACGACATGTTTAGTAACTGTTCCACAAACTTGATCCATTAATAATAGTAAGTAAATACAGGGTAGAAGTGCTGTCAAATGACTAATGTTAAATGATGCATGGTAGGAAATGATGAGAATGGAGATGCACTAGAGTCCACTTTAAAAGTTCAAAAATTATCATTTCTAAGAAATTATGCACAGTTTTTACTTTAACCCTAAAATATGACTGGGAAGAAGCCTAAAAAGCAGCTAATAATATGTATAGGTTATATTTTCACTTCCCTCTGGCTTTTGGTCAGCAGGTCTGTTAAGTGCACTGGTAAGTGTACATGTTTGTGATGAAGTTTATTGTATAGCTATGCCTTCAGCCTATCTGTCAATGTATTTCTGAGTACATTCAACGATTGTTCTAAAATCTGTGATACAAATCAGATATTTTAAGTCAACATGCAACTAATAATTCACTTCCCTTCCCATTAAGATGATTAATAATATCAGTATCAATCAAATAGCAATATCAATTAATTGAAATACACACAAACACACATGTACACACAAATATACATGTACACACAAACACACATGTATACACAAACACACATGTACACACAAATATACATGTACACACAAACACACATGTATACACAAACACACTTACACACATTAATAAAAAAGAAATTAAATTGTTTAATTTCATGGCAGGTTTTGCTGTTAACATACTGGTAACTAACTATGATTGTCACTATGGTATTCTGCAATATATTTGGAATAATTGGAATTGGAATATAATTATTGCTGGAAAGTAAAACACATTCATGAAAAGTAAGTATAAGTATATAATTTGTTCTTGCCTATTACCTATATCGGGATAATGATATTATTATTTTTAAAAAATCCTTGTACAATGAAAACACATACAAATTTAATTCATCACATATTTTTTCATCTAATTTTATATGCATTCATATTTTTTCAGTTTACCAACTATGACCATAATCGTTTCCTTCCATTATGATATAACAGGTCAACCACAATGGAGATGGAGGAATGTGCAGCATATGAACAAGTTAGAGTAGGAGAATCCACTTCTCACTATGAAACTGTTCAGCACAAAGTATCTTGTTATAGCCAACAATGAATGTTATTGAAAACAGTTTTTCTCAGTTACACTGTGCAGGTGAATGAACTAAATGTTTATATTTTGTGTTGTTGTTTTTTAGTTCTCAAATAACTATGAGTGTGTAGCAATAATTATATGTAATGTAAAATAGTTTTAAATTATATGAATTTATTTCAAACACCAATTTGGGTACTGCAGTTAAGTGCAGTTTTATACAATTTATTCAATTGAAACAAAATTTTGTGCCACTAAAAACTAAGACTGTCACTCTGTTTCTCTTTAATACAGAGTATTTACCCATTGAATCAAATTTATCATGTAATGTATCTGCAAACAAGGAACTCTTTTTCCTTCTCCTTGTAACTATTTGGTTTCTCCTTTCCTGACATTCAGAAATACAGTCTTCACATTCATGTGATGCCACTTTGAGAAGAATTGGCCTTGAGTGACTTTAATCTTACCTATATTCTGAATTACATATTTACTGTACTAGGCAAAACACAAGCTGACAAAACCTATTCAACATTACATTTAATCCATGTATACAGCATAACAAAATGCTGATTGTTTCTGTCCAGGGCTTCTCTTCTTCCTATTTTATCTTCTTTCTTCTTACTACAGATACTGGCCACACACCTTCCACACCCCCCCCCCCTCCCCCCCAATATAGAGTATGGATTGGGTAAAGTGAGAGTGGATTGGGTAAAGTGAGAGTATAAACTGGGTAAAGCGAGAGTATGGACTGGGTAAAGTGAGAGTATGGACTAGGTAAAGCGAGAGTTGGACTGGGTAAAGCGAGAGTGGATTGGATAAAGTGAGAGTATGGACTGGGTAAATCGAGAGTGGATTGGGTAAAGCGAGAGTATGGACTGTAAAGTGAGAGTATGGACTGTAAAGCTAGAGTATGGATTGGGTAAAGTGAGAGTATGGACTGGGTAAAGTGAGAGTATGAACTGGGTAAAGCGAGGGTATGGATTGGGTAAAGCGAGAGTATGAACTGGGTAAGTGAGAGTATGGACTGTAAAGCGAGAGTATGGATTGGGTAAAGTGAGAGTATGGATTGGGTAAATCGAGAGTATGAACTGTGTAAAGCGAGCGTATGGACTGGGTAAAGCGAGAGTATGGACTGGGTAAAGTGAGAGTATGGACTGTAAAGCAAGAGTATGGATTGGGTAAAGTGAGAGTATGGATTGGGTAAAGTGAGAGTATGGACTGTAAAGCGAGAGTATGGATTGGGTAAAGTGAGTGTTTGGATTGGGTAAAGCGAGAGTATGAATTGGGTTAAGCGAGAGTATGGACTGGGTAAAGTGAGAGTATGGACTGTAAAGCGAGAGTATGGACTAGGTAAAGCGAGAGTATGGATTGGGTAAAGCGAGGGTATAGAGTGGGTAAAGAGAGAGTATGGACTGGGTAAAGCGAGAGTGTGGACTGGGTAAAGCGAGAGTATGGATTGGGTAAAGCGAGAGTATGGATTGGGTAAAGCGAGGATATGGATTGGATAAAGCGAGAGTATGGATTGGGTAAAGTGAGAGTATGGCTGGGTAAGCGAGAGTATGGACGGGTAGCTAGAGTATTGACTGGGTAAAGCGGAGAAGTGGATTGGGTAAGAGAGGTATGACGGTAAAGCGAAGTAATGGATTGGGTAAAGCTAGGGTTGGACTGGTAAGCGAGAGTATGGACTGTAAAGCGAGAGTATGGATTGGGTAACACGAGAGTATGGTTTGGGTAAAGCGAGGGTATGGATTGGGTAAAGCGAGAGTATGGACTGGGTAAAGCGAGAGTGGATTGGGTAAAGAGAGAGTATGGACTGGGTAAAGTGAGAGTATGGACTGGGTAAAGCGAAAGTATGGATTGGGTAAAGTGAGGGTATGGAGCTGGGTAAAGCGAGAGTATGGACTGTAAAGCGAGAGTATGGATTGGGTAAAGCGAGAGTATGGTTTGGGTAAAGCGAGGGTATGGATTGGGTAAAGTGAGAGTATGGACTGGGTAAAGTAAGAGTATTGACTAGGTAAAGCGAGAGTATGGACTGGGTAAAGTGAGAGTATGGATTTGGTAAAGCGAGAGTATGGATTGGGTAAAGTGAGAGTATGGATTGTGTAAAGCGAGAGTATGGATTGGGTAAAGTGAGAGTATGGATTGGGTAAAGTGAGAGTATGGATTGGGTAAAGCGAGAGTATGGATTGGGTAAAGCGAGAGTATGGACTGGGTAAAGCGAGAGTATGGATTGGGTAAAGCAAGAGTATGGATTGGGTAAAGCGAGAGTATGGACTGGGTAAAGCGAGAGTATGGATTGGGTAAAGCAAGAGTTTGGATTGGGTAAAGCGAGAGTATGGACTGGGTAAAGCGAGAGTATGGATTGGGTAAAGCAAGAGTTTGGATTGGGTAAAGTGAGAGTATGGACTGGGTAAAGTGAGAGTATTGACTAGGTAAAGCGAGTATGGACTGGGTAAAGTGAGAGTATGGACTGTAAAGCGAGAGTATGGACTGTAAAGCGAGAGTATGGATTGGGTAAAGCGAGAGTGGATTGGGTAAAGTGAGAGTGGATTGGGTAAAGCGAGGGTATAGATTGGGTAAAGCGAGAGTATAGATTGGGTAAAGCAAGAGCTTGGATTGGGTAAAGCGAGAGTATGGATTGGGTAAAGCGAGAGTATGGACTGGGTAAAGCGAGAGTATGGATTGGGTAAAGCAAGAGTATGGAATTGGTAAAGCGAGAGTATGGACGGGGAAAGCTAGAGTAATGGATTGGGTAAAGCAAGAGTTTGGGTTGGTAAAGCTAGAGTAGGAACTGGTAAAGCGAGAGTATGGATTGGGTACATCAAGAGTTTGGAAATTTTGGGGTTGTTTTAAAAGTGAGAGTCATGGACTGGGTAAAGTGAGAGTATGGACGGGTAAAGTGAGATATGGGTAAAGCGAGAGTATGGATTGGGTAAAGCGAGAGAGTGAGAGTATGGACTGGGTAAAGTGAGAGTGGACTGGGTAAAGCGAAGTATAGATTGGGTAGTATGATTGTGTAAGCAGAGTTTGGATTGGTAAAGCGAGAGTATGGATTGGGTAAAGCGAGAGTATGGATTGGGTAAAGAGTAGACTGGGTAAAGCGAGATATGGATTGGGTAAGCGATAGTATGGATTGGGTAAGCAAGAGTATGGATTGGGTAAAGCGAGAGTATGGATTGGGTAAAGCGAGAGTATGGACTGGGTAAAGCGAGAGTATGGATTGGGTAAAGCGAGAGTTTGGATTGGGTATAGCGAGAGTATGGACTGGGTAAAGCGACAGTATGGATTGGGTAAAGTGAGAGTATGGATTAGGTAAAGCGAGAGTGGATTGGGTTAAGAGAGAGTGGATTGGTTAAAGCGAGGGTATGGATTGGGTAAAGCAAAAGTATGGATTGGTTAAAGAGAGAGTATGGACTGCGTAAAGCGAGAATATAGATTGAATAAAGAGAGAGTATTGATTGGGTAAAGCGAGAGTATGGATTGGGTAAAGCGAGAGTATGGATTGGGTAAAGCGAAAGTATGTATTGGTTAAGGAGAGAGTATGGACTGTGTAAAGCGAGAGTATGGATTGAATAAAGAGAGAATATTGATTGGGTAAAGCGAGAGGGGTATACCATGAATAACGTGATTAAGGTAAATAGATTGTGTTGGGTATATTTTATTTTATATAAAGAGTGAAGCATTAATTAGGAGAAAGACATACAGTGAATAAACTGGAAATATGATAGATAGAATATAGTTGCCAACCAACCCAGTTTTACTGAGATTCTCCTAGTTAATTTTTTCCTGAAGTCTACCCTATGAACTATTCAAGCTTATTCCAGTTTCTCGCACTTTTAAAGCACAATAATATTTAATAGTAGATCATTCATACAAAATTTGAGTTGAATGGGCAGCAATTGAGATATTTGTCTTTTTGATCATAATTTTTATATTCATTTAGTGGGTGTGGCCAATCCTGCATTTATATGAATTTAGTTTAAAGATTGAGCGTGTTATTGATTAGGTAAGGGATACCTTATTTAGTAAGAGATACCTTATTTAGTAAGAGATACCTTTTAGTAAGAGATACCATGTATTTGGTAAGGTAATTTATTGATTTGGTAAAGGGTAACATGAACTAGCTGATGCAGACAGGTAAGAATGCCTACTGCTGACATTTTTATTTTTTCCAGTCCTACAACATTACCTTTTCTTGTTAAATTGATATTAAATTTTTTTATTATATCAAAATGAATTAAAAAGAAGTCTTCAATGTGGTTATTCATGGTTTTAACATTACCTTTTCTTGTTAAATTGATATTAAAATTTTTTATTATATCAAAATGAAATAAAAAGAAGTCTTCAATGAGGGTTGTCAATGTGGGTTAATGTAAAGGTTCCAGACTTATTAAATTAGTTACCAAGAAAGTTGCAGCCTTATCAAGGTGGTTTGGTAGAAAGTTACAGACTTGTCAAGGTGGTTGCCAAAAAGGTGCAGACTTTTTCAATGTGGTTGAAGAACGGTACAGACTTGTCAAGGTGTTTAACAATTGAGTTTTCAGCCAGGTTTGAAAGGTTTGTAAGCTACCTTGTCAACAAGGCAGTTATCTTATGATTGTGTGTCCTATAATTGTTCTCCCAGCCTCAATCTTACGAATCGTTTACTTTGTCATTTTTTGTTTGTTTTTTGAGTTATAATCACACTTAGTCGGGAATTTGTATATTACGTGCCATTAAAATCACGTGATTTGTTTTATACTTGTTACTTAAAGTGGGAGCTTTATGCTTGCTATAAAGGAATTTATGAACAATAATAAACACAACAACACACAATTTTTGTGTTTGGGGGAGGGGCATATTTTCACTCAAGCAATAATTATAACATGGAAAGTGTTGTTTTTTTAGTTGCCATAATCCCTAATAAGGTAAGGGTAAAGGGTATTATAGCAGTCAAGTCTAAAGAGATTAAAATGGGTAAAGGGTATTTGAAGCTGCAGGCAAGGTAATGCATTTTGGTAAAGGGTTTTTAGCTGGAGTAATAGTTTTGTTACAAACCCTACTAACTCGAGCTAAAACTTTGGAGTTTATATACAATTCTCATCTTAAACCTTGCATAATGAAGTTAGTTTTTTATGGGCCAGGAGAACAGTATAGGGCTTAGTCAATGGTTATTGTACCATTCACGTGGAAATTGTAGTGTAGAATAGAAGTCTGCATCTAAGTAGCTAACTAAAGAGTATAAGTTTAAGAAATGTTACCAGCTAATGCAGGCAGAAATCTTTGAGTTGAACCTATAAAGGTATTCAGCAACATTCATTTTATGCTGGTCAGGAACCTTCCAGGTTGACTAGACAGTACCATAGAAAAAGTACAGGAAAGTTCATCTGTACTGGTGCAGGGCAGGAACCTTCCAGGTGGACCTAGAAGGTACTATAGAAAAAGTGCAGGAAGTTCACCTGTATATTCCAGGTGGACCTAGAAGGTACTATAGAAAAAGTGCAGGAAAGTTCACCTGTACTGATGCAGGCCAGGGAACTTCCAGGTGGACCTAGAAGGTACTATAGAAAAAGTGCAGGAAGTTCACCTGTACTGGTGCAGGCCAGGGACCTTCCAGGTGGACCTAGAAGGTACTATAGAAAAAGTGCAGGAAAGTTCACCTGTACTGATGCAGGCCAGGGACCTTCCAGGTGGACCTAGAAGGTACTATAGAAAAAGTGCAGGAAAGTTCACCTGTACTGATGCAGGATATGTGACCTGCTGTCAGAAATCATCTGACCTGGTACAGGAAATGTGAAGTACAGGCCATGAGCTCAACTGTCCTATACAATTCCTGAAGTCAGGAAATTCCAGATTTTTTCGTGTGTATGTGCAGCATATGAACAAGTTACAGTAGCAGTGCTGTAGCTATAGTACAAGTTTTTTTAATTTCAATTAAAATTCTTTGAAGACTTACATTCACACAAATTATCTCCTATTGTCATAGCACACTAATACTGATAGCTAATTCATAATGCACTAATACAAGTTCCTTTATACTCATTCTGCTTTTTACCATGTTCTGTTGTATAACTAATACATATAATAAATTATTACTTTAATATAAACAATGTACTGCTTAATAACGAGCAATGTACTTGTGTTGCAGCACGCCTACATCCAGTTAGGTTATCATCAACATAAAGCCTCATTCCCAACACTAATGCAAATATATTAGCAGAAGATGCATCTATCTGTAGATAACACACAAACACCCCTTCTCTATCTCAAATGACATCACCATTATTTGTATGTAATATATATCTGTTTTTGAAAAATAAATACTTCATAGTGTAGTACTAAAAGTTGTGTTTTGCTGTGTGCATTTCAGTGATCAAAGCATCATCAGAATTATTCTTTCAGTTAAAGGGATTACATAGCAGAAAAATCATAGAAAAACTTATTTACTTGGTTTTGTGATTGTCTTTGATCTCGCCCGATATAGCTATTTTCAGCGATTTTGTGTGGATCAACCTTATAATACGCATATGCGCAACAATACAAAGTTACCGCAACAATACAAGTTTGGCTATTGCCGCACGTGCACAACGGGAATAAACGACAACGCACTTAACATCTGGGATAGTGTGCGCGACAACGACTGCTTAGTGAGCCTGAAGAAATGGAGCGGAGAAAGTGAGTAAAAACAAGTATTGGTGCAAATAGATAGCTACTAATGTGTGAAAGAATCAACCGCATTATCTATATGTGATTTGAGAGATACGTAGCTGTCAGAGAAAAAGCGTTGCTAGTATAATTATCTCTGTGATTGTATATGCTCTTACTACAGTATGATGTTACTAGTCATTGTTCTGGTATCCACGTTAACATATGAAGCAAATGGACAATGTAAGTGGTAATTTAAATATTGTGGCAGTTCTAAATACATACTTGACAAGGACACTAAGTCAAGCATATGTTTTTAAAGACTTCAACAATGGTTCAATGGCAAATTATTAAACTTAACTAACTTGTGAAAGTGAACATAATATTGAAAGATATGTTATAAATGATAGCGTTCATACATTATAAAAAGCAAAAAATATTATGTATCATTAGCCTCCTATTATTGACCAGTACCTTTTATAAACTATCCCAGTTCAATATGACTGGCATAGTTTACGGAAGATTTCATCAACTATAAACAGACATTCACAAAAACACCCCTACTATACTAACACAGAGCTGTGCTATCCAAGAGTGTCTACACTGTGCTTGTGACTGGTGGGTACAATAACACTGCCAAGAAAAAATATGGGTGAAAATGGTCAAGAGCAAGTTCGCCTACACAATACAAAAAAATTCCTGCAATAATATAACAATTTTAATAATAATACCCCTAAATTGCAAAATTATGTCTATGATTAGTTCTGAATTGATCCATACTTCTGATGCTCAGAAGAAGACGAATCATAGAAGTTGAAGTTGTAAGGCCTGAGTCTATCCATTAGTAGCATAAGGATCTCCACAGATGAGAGAGTGAAAGAATAAGCCGGGAACTTAGAGCAGGCCTAGCTTCTTGTATATGAGTAAATCAGAATCCATAAACACGCACAGTTACATTCATGATCATATTGTTGATGTTTGATGTTCAAATATTATTGGTTACTCGTTTATTGTTTAGCTTTCAGTTTTTGTTCATATAACTCTTATAACTTCCTAATTCTGGTTTAATTAAATGCATGTGGTGAGAATGTATGGGTATAATAATGTTAAGGAAGTTCTTAGTAGATTTGAGAACCTGAACATATACCATTCTTTAAAACTTGCTTAATAAATTCAATGTATCGGTCACTGACAATAGAATTCGAGGTAGTCCAGTACAGGAGCTTCTATCTCATGATGGATCTATTTATATGAAGAGTTTCACCACTCAAATGAGTGTTCAAACTTCAGGACTTGTTTTAGTGGAAATTTTGTCATCTGTGAGAAAGATAATAGCTAGTGAGTAAAACTTCTGTTCAATAATCAGCAGCAAATACAATCACATGAATTATTGTCATTATGGTAGGCTGTGCTCCATGACAAATAATGCCATTGGTTCTGTTAGTGGCAAACGTATCATTGAAGTGGGAGAATAAAAAAATTACACAATTTATTATGCAAAATTATAGGTATTTTAGCATAACAGAAAAGCTCACTATTTCAATCAAATTGTATTGATCAACCAGAGAGAGTTGCAGATAACTATTTGATTCCTTCTACAGTATCAATGGCATTCAAGTTTTGTGTGAACATGCAAATGCTAATAAAACTGAAGCTTCATCTAAAATCAATCTTTACAAATTGCAAATCTATTTACTACCTAGTGGTGTAGGAAGAAGTTCCGGTATGGAGTAGCTCCAATGTGGTTTAAAAGTGTTCACGTGAGAAATAACCTCGTTATATAGTGCCCTAAAAATATGGGGGATTCAGCCCCTGGAACTCTCCTTCATACACCACTGCATTATGAAGTCATTCTAGTTTGTGGCGTCTAATTTTCTTCAGTTTGATATGCTAGTCAAAATCACTAAAATTAAAAATTAGTATGTAATCCATTCATCTAAAAACTATGCAAACTTAGGTTTCACTAAGTGGCAACAAGTAAATTGGCTTGCATACATGACTGTATACTGCTTATGCTATGTATAGAAAAATTCTTCACCTTAATCTAAAATAAGCTGTAGCATTTAATTACACGTTCCAGAATATATTTTAAACAACATCAGCAGTATGTGTAACATAAAATTCAAAACAAGACTATACATTTCACTTAATTAAATACCCATTTTTGGCTCTTATTGCTAGGTTTAATTCATTGTGTGGAAAGATCACCAAAAAATCTTCCACCAAAAAATCTTCCATGTCAGACCTATATTTCTTATTTTGTCATACTGTAAAACTGTACAGCTAGAATTATTTATTAATGTTCTAATATAGTGATTTAATTTCCATGTAAATTGGAGTAAATATATAGCTGGTGGAGTTGAACTTGGCTCTTTCCCACATGAGGATGCAATATAAGCTAATTGAATTTGTACATTAATCCAGTAGTACTGGAATGTTAATTCATTTGAACTTGTGCACGATAGTGTGGTCTATACTTTAGATTCATGTGTATCTCTTATTGTGTAATTGCATGCCTTCTCTATTCTGTGATGGCAGTGTAAAGTCATAAGATTTTTGAATTAAAGATAATATTTGTGAAACATAATCTTGAGAGACATTATATAGCTGAGATAAATGATAGTTTTAATGTGTTCTGTACACACAATAAGTGTATAGTCCACCACGTGTTACAATGGACATAATGTTTATTGAATTACAAGAACTTACAAGCATGCATACATGTAAACTAATCTGTAGCTTCTGCATGGATTTCAACAAATCAATTGTTATCGACTGAACAAATTATTATAATGGCAAATTTTCTCATATCTAACAGCCAATAATTATGTATAATCAAAACTTTACCTGAATTTTCGATTTAATCTGAAGTCGAACATAGAAATATATTGGCTGTTAGAAATAAATACAAAGTAATTTCTATTAGCTATAATAATGGATTATTTGAAACACTCTATTGTTTTCTTGGTCAACATAATATTGACAACTATTTATTATGTATATTATGTAATTTCTATGTTAGTAATTCTAGCTTACTCTATAAAACTCCTTTTATGTTTCTTAACCATCAAATGGCTATTGGTGTGTGATCATCCCAATCCAACCACAGCATTGATGCTAAATGAGTCAGACATTAAAATATATTACAATATTTTACTCTCATATGCTATTTTAGGTGCCATAACTAATGCTCTCATACAACTTAATCCTGATTCACCATCAGAATTAGTTGATCGTGATAACCTAGAGTTGACAATAGAAGGAATAACTACAGGAGGTCAAGCTACATCAGTGACTTGGAGAAGGAATAATGTTATTGTTGATAGAAATACAAGACTGGCAGGTGGTGGTTCATTTTATGATGGAGGAGGAGAGACTATTGTAGGTACTGGATCATGTGAAAGTCGCATGTATAGAGTTGCTCTACAAGTGACTGGATATCTACCTGGAACTTACACATACACTGTTAGTAATGCTGATACACCAACTCCAGTGACATCACAACTATTTACAGTAGAAGGTAATGAAAACACAGAATGTCTGTACGAATTGATGTAAAGTATATATCAGTCAATATTTTTTACTAGTTAGCATTATACAATGCTGATAATCATAGGTAATGTTAAGATCTAATACATTGTCACTTGATGACTCTGGCCCTGGTAAATTGTGTCTAATTTGTCTTGTATAATTAAATGTGTGTTCGTTGCTAATATAAATGTAGAGGTAGGTATATTTGGCTCGTACTTGTAGCTACCATGGAAACAGAAATTTTCGTATCACTAAAAGTTGATAGTGTAAAGTTAGCAAATGTTATATGATATGAGTGAGGACCTTAGCTAATATTGCAATAGATATACAACCTGTGTTCTCATTAAATTTAGATTGGAAATATATGTAATCTTTTTTTTTTCTATCTCAGCTGTTGAAGCATTTAGTTGCATTTGTTGAATCTATTTCACATAACTTTACACTGACATGTCATAGTGTACATTGGAGACCCTAAGACAATATCACATTCAAATTACATTAATATAACAATATAATTATATACATACTAAAAACATACTATAAACTGTAAATTTCATTTTATTCCAGATCCAGATCCTCCTACTAATATTGTATTGAGACAAATTAGTAATAGGAGAGTACTGGCCACCTGGACTCCTCTTTCAGCTAGGTTCTCTGGAGCTACATATCATGTGTATATAAACACTATGAATGTCAATACTGGTGGTACTGAAGTGACTGGAACTAATTACACAACTGAGACTATTACTACTTCTAATGTTACTATTCGTGTGAGAGCTACTACTGGCACATATCGGAGTGTACCAGCTGTGTCTGACACTCTGAGTGTTACAGGTAAGAAGGGATTTATATAACTTACTTACAACCACAATCTTATATAGCATTAAATACCAAGAAACTAGTATTAGTGGTCATATTTGATGAAAGTATTTAAACTTTTAAAGTTTACATCAGCATTTACAGGCACCAATAAATTAATGGTCATTTAAAGAATTAATTCTGTACAGTATTTCATTTTTGTGTATTAAAATTGTCTACAACTACCAACAAAAAAACAAATTGTAATAACTTCAATTATAGGTAGCCTATGAATTAATCTTTTTCTAGAGGTGGCTTGTCAAATTTATATGTGACAAGATGTGCAAAAAAAACATCAACAACACAATTTGCGCACAATTTCATTTTGAGATAATGGGCAAATCCTGACAGCATGTAAGTTTTAACCAAAACATATTTGTAGCTTGTTATTATCTATATAATTTCTTCTAGCCCTTTCCCTAGTTTTAGGTCTTAAAAACGTTTCTTTCATGCCAAGTGCACCATTTGAAGTAAGCTCACTGTTTTTAACCTTTCATTTAAGCAGAGAAATTAAGGAAATTGAATTTTAATCTTACCTGGAAGTGTACTCGGTTAGAGTGGAGATTCGTGCAGCGGAAAGTAAACGGAATTAATGGAATCTCTAAAAAAATGTTTGTTTCTCAAAACAATAAATTGACGCTTACTTGCTGCTATGCAATGCTTTGAAATGACTCTACTTGAACAGTATAGTGTATGAGTGTCAGGTAAGTTTGTTGAAATGAATAATTTTCATAGTTTGCTAGCGTGACAAGAAACAAGAAATAATCACAAAGTGGCTCCTTTTTGCAGATCCTGTCACTTAGATGAGTGGTCTTATTCAGCAATCAGTATAATTTTATTGACATATTATTATAAAGTATTTTATTATTAATTAAGTGATCAGTTCAATAAGTCATAAAATACTATACCTGTTTCCGCTGATACTACTGGTGAATATGTGTTTAGTAAAATAATTATTTCAGGTGTATTACCACCAGTGATAACTTCATCAGTGACTCCTACATCAGCTACTGTATCCTTCTCTCAATTTATAAATACTTTATCAGTAGATATTTACACAGTTACATTGACAGGTACTACTTGTAATGGAGTCCCTACTAGAAAAGAATCTACTACCAGTAACTCATTAACTATTGGTAGTCTGGAGGCTGGTATTCAATACTCTGTTGTAGTTACTGCTAGAAATAATGTAACTCAATCAGAAGGCACTGGAACTACCACTCTGACTACCATAAGGACAGGTAAGCATTGACACAATTGCAAAAAGCTGTATTGAGTTCTGGATTATTTCACAGCTCCTACTGGTAGTCCTGGAGCACCTTCTGCTAGTGTAATAATGTCTACTAGTATTACTCTCACATGGACAGAGATAGATTGTTTAGACAGAAATGGAGTCATCATTCATTATGTAATTCAGTATGGAGAAGGAACTAATAGAAACATATTAATCAATACACAGTCTAATGCTACCACTCATCTAATTACTGGCCTCAAGCCCTTCACTCAGTACACCTTCACTGTAGCTGGAGTCAACGGTGTCACTACTGGACCTTTCTCTGATGTTAGTGAAATTAAGACTGCTGAATGTGGTAAGAATTTTGTGGAACACTAAATTTTAAGAGACATGTTGTATAATTGAGCATATAATCAAATAATTATTATGTAAGATGAATAATGCATGACTATAAAGCTTTTACTATTCAGGAAGTTTATTTAATACAAGTAAATAAATAATAGCTCATAATTAGTTTATTAAATTGGCAAAGAGTTGTGCAAAGCAGTACATGTTATTAGTACTCATACTTGACATTATGTATGCCAATCTTGTACTTAAGGATTGCTACTAAGATTTTACTTCATGGTGAAATTTATATTCATTAAATGGCAATTTGATAATTGCCATTGCATATTTTTTTTAAACTATTACAGTGCCTGCTGACAGTCCTGGAGTACTTACTGCTAGTACAATAATGTCTACTAGTATTAGCCTCACATGGACAGAAATAGATGTTTCAGAGAGAAATGGAGTCATCACTAGTTACATAATTCAGTATGGAGAAGGAACTAATAGAAACATATTAATCAATACACAGTCTAATGCTACCACTCATCTAATTACTGGCCTCAAGCCCTTCACTCAGTACACCTTCACTGTAGCTGGAGTCAACAGTGTTAATACTGGACCTTTCTCTAATATAACTATTGTTGTTACAGCAAAAGAAGGTGAATATAATAAATAATACAAATTACACGCAACTTGTAAATTTTGAGTAAATTATGTGAAGTGTTAAAAGCTATCACAATGATTTGTGAAGTATTTTACATAGATATTAAATTTAAATATTTCAACGAATCTACAAATGTTTTTAATAATACTGAATACCGTTTAGATTGAACTCTTTGTATTATATTAATTGTAGCAAGAGTACTAAATGTCACAGTAACAATTCTCAGTTTAACTTCTGTGCAAGTGTCTTGGACCATCACTGAACTTGTTGGAGTATCTAATTTTGTAGTTTCTTATAGAGAGAAAGATAAAAATGAAGAAATGATGGTAACTGTTCCTTCTTCTGTTTCTTCAGTTATAATTTCATTAGTGACTGACAGACAATACACTATAGAAGTGTCTGCTATAGCATTAATAAAAGGAACATCAGTATTAGAAGAAAGGACTAGTTATGGCCCACTAGTTTTATCTACTGTATATAGGAATAGCATCCAACAACAAGAAACTACAAGTGAGTTTGCTGATTAAATCGAAAACGCTTTGCTGTTGTAATGATATGACAATTACCATTATGCTAAAGAGAATTCACTATAGTTTTTTTGTTTTTCTTTTCATTTATTTTCAATTGGTGAGCAAGCAAAGCTTGCAAGACAGCATTGGTATGGATTTGAAAATAGGGTATATGTTGTATAATATTAATCATTTGATACAGAAAATATCATGAGTTAGTTGACTTAGTATTTATATAACTGTTGCAGGCATGCATGTAAATATGGCCAATCAGACAAGTAACATTCTGCTGTATCCAATGAATAATAAAATAATATAATACCATTATAGCACAGCTTCAGGCAATCTAAATGATACAGATCAAAATGTTTTATCAGATTAATTTAGTTAACTTGTTTGAACGTGCACAATTGTTCTCTAGTCATTTGTGCAGAAATACATCACCAGTGTTATGTCCAGACTGAATAATGGAGTAATAGTTAGTTAGATAGCTGATTGGCTAGTCTGCTATAAGCATATGTCTTTGTTAAACTGAGAATAATATTAGTTATATTTACTGGTTTTTTTAATATTTTGTGATTCTAGAAGTATTTGATTTGTTTGTGAAATGTAATTCATATAAGCTACTGCTTCACCTTAGCAGTGGGTTACCTAACCTGGTTTGATCATCTAGCTTCCATGGCATAATATTCATGAGCATAACCTAGTTTACTGTTAGCTGATAAAACATTTGGTATATTTGGTAGTTGCAACCTACTTGCTTTGGTCCCACCAAGGGGTTAATTTAAATCAACTCATCTTTCTTCTTTTTCTATATGCATCTTACAATCAAGTGAGATGCAATTAAAGTATTACATATGATTTACATGTTAGTAATGGCTATAATTCTTTGCTCATGTAGCACAAATCTTCAAGATAGAACCTATTTTTACAATAGACATTAGTTCCATATAATTTGTATTTCACTAGTCATAAAATATTTACAAAATACTCAATTTGCGCGTCATAACGACAAATCCGTAGCTAGCGCTAATTGAATGACGATTCCGTGACGACTACGAAAGAAATAGTGACGACAAATAAAATGGCGATAAATGTATTGGAGTCAACGGAAGAAGTCTGGTATGCAGTTCCTGAGGAACTTACTGCTAATTTAACAGCATTAATTGGTATTGTCAGAGATAGTTTAGTTGTAAGTGAAATTTTGTGTACCTAAATTTATCAAAACATATATTTTCAAATTGTTTGCTCTTTAAGCTGGAAGCACTGTACATATAATATATATATATATATATATACATCGAACATATACCCGATTTTGCATTAACCACCATTAATAGTATCACCTCGCTTCGCTCGCTCGATAAAAAATATCCTAGTGTCTCCTCGCTTCGCTCGCTCGCCAACTATAATTCATTTCTCATGTAGCACATTTATTCAAGATAGAACTTATTTGTATGATTACAATAGTGATCAGAAACAAAAGTTTTTAAGTGTTAATTATATATTCAGGTATTGCTGTTACCATAGTAGTAACTATGGTCATTACTATGGTATTCTGCATTTTACTTGTAACAATTGGATTTGGAATATATTGTTATAAGAAAAGAATTACTATTAAAAAGTAAGTGATCAATCAAAAACAGCATTAACACTTATAGCATTAAAATAATTATACATTATTTATTACAATGTTGGTTGTGTTTACATATTATTTAAAAGAAGCATGTAAATTTTCAGGCATACTCTCTGTGGAGCCCGGCCTTGGCTGACTGGATGTGTGGAACAATGAACAATTGTCATTGTGTGTGTGTGAGCAGGATTGTGCCTGCTAGTCAGTAGATGTATGTGTGTGCGTTTGAGCGGGCTTTCTGGGTAGGATCAGGAATCTGGTTGGCCAATGGATTGCCCAATCAAATGCATACAGCTAGCTGGTTTAATTAAGTTGTGTGTCAGCTTTATATAGCCAGAGCCTCTACAGCTCTGGGTCTGTTTTGTAATATTCCTGTACATGTGTGTTCAGTGTTGTGAGATAATACTTAAACCTATTATCCTTCCAACTACCGGGGAGCTGGGCGCCATAGCTACTGGACGAGGATAGACCTGGTGGCAGTGGAAAACATACCCCTTAGGTCGTTTGTCTAATAACTTTCTAACCTGAGGACCCCACACTGTCTATTTTTATCACACCTAATCAATTTGGCTGCAAATTGATTAAATGTTTCTCAAGTCTTTGCTCATTAACTATATTCTCTCTGAAACTAAGTTTAAATAGCTTCATATTTCAGTTATCAAAATAGAGATAAATTAAACAAACATTAAAAATATTAAAATTACAATTCCATGAGTTGCCAGCTACATATTATTTTACAAGAAGTCTTCTTCTTTATCAATCACTTTGTTTTTAAGAAAGCCTTTTCTCATTGTTTGTCTATGATAATTTTTAGCCTTTGATTTGAATTCTAAAGTAACATCTTCAGCAAATAGTCTGAGTCAATGGAGATTATCAACACAATAGACAAACTAGTTTTCTGTTGAGCACTGAACTGACACACTATAGTGTTCTTGAAAGAGAGTAGATGGAGTTTCAGTGTTAATTATATTGAAATTTAAAACAAATGAATGTAGTCATTTTGTACTCAGACATGCAAATGCATCTGGAACACAATTATCATTGAATTCACACAATTATACAGATATACTATATATAACAAATGAAAATCTATGAAATATAATACAACAGGTCTACTACAATGGAGATGAATAAATGTTCAGCATATGAACAAGTGACAGTTGGAGAGTCCACTTCTCACTATGAAACTGTCAAACATGAAGACGAGCCTGTATACAATTAATGAAGAAAATAATGCATATTTTGTACTGGTTCATGTTTATTTAGTAACAGCTATACATGATAACTACATACTTTACTTTTGTACTTCTGAACAACTAGAATGTGTGCAGCATGTAAATTGTGCATGTAGTCATTTAATAATAGATTTTACAGTATTAATGATAGTGAATGTAAAAGAGCTACTTAGTTTTAGTTCTCTGTTCTCCTTGTAGGAAGTCAGAATGGTATGTGGTGATGTATATAGATATGCTGCTTATTGGTGAGCAAGTGAAACGAGCGAGGGGTGGACAATTGAAATAGGGGTATATGTTTGATATATATGTGAGTGACCATGCCCAGTTACATAAAACTATAATGACATGACATGATGTATTTACCTGAAGAAGCTTCTATTTCCATAATTCATGATGATAATAGTAGATTCTATATATTATATTATAGAATTAAAAATCTCTTAATTAAAACCAAAAAAAACTGAAAACACAATTGGCTTTTCAGTGTGTCTCATCACATTTTTAATTTTTCAGCTTGTTAGATGCAAAGGAGCGTTTTGGATCAGAAATGATTACTGTTTTTGAATTCAAAGAAATGTGTAGCTAAGATAACATATGGAAACTGTTTAGCTTGTGGTAGCTAAGGTCTCCTGTAAGATAAATTACAAGGTCTGGAGATGTATGCTTGTAATGTTAACTTTTTCTGATTGTATAAAGTACAAACATTGACATAGAAGAATTGTAAATGTTGTAGTAGCACATGATAATCGGGTAAAGATATACCAACTCAGCCAAACTATCATGCAAAAACTACTAACAAAAACAAAGGGAAAAAGACAAAAATATCTCCAGACTTGAACACACTAACTAAGGCCTATCCACTATGCTTGTAATGTTAACTTTTTCTGATTGTATAAAGTACAAACATTAACACAGAAGAATCGTAAATGTTGTAGTAGCACATGACAATCGGTAAAGATATACAGAATCAATCAAATTATAGAATATTTCAATTTATTTGCCAGTTTCAGTTAAACCATGCATATTATTAAGTAACCACCGACATATAGAGCTGCGACTCTGGGCCTGCGAGCGCATAGGCAGCTGGCCAAGCTGGGACGTCGGGAACTATGACGGGTAGGTTGAGGGGACAGCTCGAGGTGGTGTGGTGGTCCTGGAGGCAGTAAGTCCAGCAAAAAAGAGTATACTATTAGCACCCATACTTACAGACAAGCATTCCCATAAATGCAAGGCACACAGTACTGTCTGGGTTTGTTCCAAACTTTGAGAGAACACCAAGAAATTGAGAATGGAAACCATATTGGTACAACTGAAGTGCTGAGCTAGAACGAGCTTTAATATTGACAGAATAGATTTATATTATTAGAGACAAGGATATTTGATTGTTACCACAGAACAACTAACCATAGATGTAACATTATCATTGAAAGTGTTGTGTATTACAGTTACTGCTTATCTAAAAATAGCTTAAAGCACATTCATGTATTAGTTGCCCATAATTTTTATTTCACCCCCTCCAGTTTTTTTGTTGTTACAGCAGCACACAATTCTCAATTCGGGGTTAGGCTCAAAACTGTGTGATAATTCCTTAGAAATGCTTTGTTTTATTGTTGTTGTTGTTGTTTTTCAATCGCAAATAGTTGCATTGCAGGGAGCAGTCACCATGATATGTTTGTCCTGAAATTAAATGGGCTGAATTGCTCCTTCCTAAACTAGGCTAACATGAGCTACAACATGGCATATTTTTTGCATATCTATCGTTTAATGGCAAAAATCAACATTATGGTTTACATTTTACATAGTTTTTTACTTACTTGTGCGCAATGGCTTGCTTGCAATTTATACTGAAGCATATCACTGTATATGTGCAAATGTATGTACATGTGTCATTTGTATTTTGACCCTCACCCGACTCCTTAGTAAAATTCTTTGGTTTATCAATTTATACCCATGTCATCAAAATAAGTAAGGAATTAGGTAGTTTCTTACTTATCTGAATTTCTGAGGACCCATTTAGACCTTACTAACTTACAGGAGTTTATTTCTGTTTGAGTTAGTGGCAGTTATAGTAAGTCAACAATTGACTAATTTGCTGCTTGTCATAATGATGCTCCATACCCAACAATATTGTTCTTATTCTAAATTCATGCAGAGAATACAACTTAAATCATGCATTGATATATCCAGTGAGCAGGTGAGTGTGAAAATTTAGCTACTGCTGCTTAGCTAAAGTAGCACAGAACAGCATCAAGTGACTAAATGTTAACTAGAAAAAAGATATATTTGCTGCCTTTACACCATTTTTCTTCTAGTTTTTTTCAACAACTACAGCTGTACCACTGAAAAAACTTGTCATTTCCTGCCCGAATCATCCTGTGCTTCAGGAAATTTAATGCTTGCATATAATGCTTGTTTTTCAAGTCAAACAATTGCAGTGAGTAGTTAGTGAAAACTTTTACCATATGTAATTTTAATTTTGGCCATTCTTCAGTGCATTTGTCATGTCATGTAGATAGTCAGACTAGAGAAGCTAATATTACTCATGAAATGGTGGTATGAAAGTGATTTCATAATTTATAGACTAAAATTGTTAGTCAAGGCTACATATTTGTAGCTACTATTAGTTTGAATGATGTCTATACCAAGTAAATAGTAGCAGCTTGAAGTCAACATTTTAGGTATAGATTTTAAAACTTTTAAGTGCCCTGTTGTATATTTACGTTTCGTAGTACAGAAAAAAATGTAAGTTTCAGTCACACTATTTTTTTTTTACCTTATTGTAATTTGTTTCCTTTCATAAATCTCTTGGCAAAATTTGTTGAAATCAGTGCCTCGTGCAACTAGCCTCTTATACTTAACCCAGCAATTGAATCAAGTAATAAATTAATGCTTGCTTGACTTTTCTCAAATTATTAATGGTTAAAATTACTTACTTTCAAAAACTGTACTGTGTAGACCAAATTGCTTTGAATAGATAATAAGTATCAGCAGATAGGTAATTATGTTACTATAATTTACTGAGATGAACAAAAAAATAAATTATGAGCAAAATTGTACCTCATAATGAAGCCTGTCACCTTTGTGGTATAGCACATCACTAATTTTAAACCATTATTCATGTTGTACAAACCCTGAGATATGAGGGCTGAGACTTCATGATGAAGATATTTGAATTGCCAGTATAAACTGATTTCATTAATTTAATAGCCCACAGATGTAGTAACTGCAGTGAATTAGCCTACAGTTGTCTTGTAGACTGAATTGCATGTATTGGTACAATACTTTTTTTAATAAACTTGGTCGGGAAGCAACCCCTCACCCCCTCCCCCCCTCTTCCCTCTCCCATTTGATAGTAATGACATGCACTCTGGTTGTTTACCATCAGCAAAATGTAGTAATTTTTAATCATCTCAATGAATTATTATGTCTAAATATTTTGAAATTCCTATTATCTTTATCTCCTTGGTTCACCATCGTTACTTTGACAAGACTAGAGATTTGTGGCTTATTTTCCTCTTTTAATGTTTGAACGATTGCCCTGTATCCAACTCATTTGTATTAATTTATGTTCTACAATTATTGGAGTATTTTGAAAATTGCATACAGCACAAATAAAGGAGAGTAAAGGAAAGTTTTGGGTCCATGTTCATAACACCAGTTTATTGAACACCTTATTTAACATTAATATTTTGAGAGATATACAGTGTAAAAGCCTCTACCAGAACAATTAATTGGCTTGAAATAGTCTTGAAATGATTATTATAAATTTTCATAGAACCTACTGCAGTTCATAATGTTCAGCAGACAACAACAATATCTGCATTCCTATCTTGGGAAGTACCAGAAGAACTTAATGGAATTCTCACTCACTATATCATCAGGTACTCTCTAAATGGAACTCACCAATCACTACAAACTACTAACAATACCAACTTCTTTATCCCTAACCTCACTCCTAACACACTGGTGTCTGACATAACAGTCTCTGCCACTACTGGAGGGGGAGAGGGACCAGCAGTTACGGTGGCTAATATTTTACCTTCAGGTTTTCTATCTCTTGTTCAAAATGACTCCTGCACATCTGGAGTATCAGGTTAGTACTAGGACAACTTGTGTCACTTTTATTATATTTTTTCTATTAATATAGTATGTTCTTCCAATAGTCCTTTCTGTGTTGATCACTTTTGTATTGTATTCTCTCATTCTGTTCATAATTGGAGTGGTCGTCTATTTCTGGAAGAGAAGAGATAAAACCCTGAAAGGTAAGAATGCTCTTGTCCTTTACAATAATACACATGAATATTAATACAAAGAGAGAAGTTGTCAAGTGATGTCACTTCATTTCCTCACAGAACACTACCTCCTGTGAAAACTGAAAAAAATGAAGCTCTGGTTGAGTCACAATAGAAGAGTCTACATCTCACTATGAAACAGTCCACCATGAGGAAGCAGTTTAATAAAAGAATTTCGACAATAACTCAAAGTAGCATTTACTAAATAGTTGTTAATAGAGATTAAATAGTAAGAATTCTGAAAATAGTTCTCCCTCATTTGACTCTTTTTTATTTTTATAACATTTTATTACTACTATTCAAACAGAATGGTATAATAATCATAAGAATCATATTAGACTCTTAGTTTGGACTTTAAAATGCCATCTCATAGCAATTTGATAATAAAATACAAGAAACAAACAAATTGGAGCACCTCATAAACCCAAGTTAAGTTCCTACTTATCATATTTAATAACAGTGGTCCCTCTCTTGAGAGACCACTCTCTTGAGAGATATGGTTACAGATTAAGTGGTCTTTCAAAAGGAGTGGTCTTTCGTCAGGGGGGACAGAAAATTCTACTATTAGTCATGCCAGAGAAGTATTGTACCATTAATTACCAATTTGTTATATATTATTTAAGAATTCATCTGGTTATCATTAACAATTAACAGAAAATCAGTAATTCCACAATTCATCTGGTTAACATTAACAGTTAACAGAAAATCAGTATTAACTATTGAAAAAATTGCAATGGATGTAAATAATCAGTAAGTTTAGTTTGCTTCATGTTTGTTTCTAGTATCACATATCATTCGTGCAACAATGTCTTTGCTTTCAAGCAGCTCAGAATTTTCTTGTCCAAGGGCAAAGTCTTGAATGTCACTTAAATGTGCCATGGCTTTTTTGATGATTTATGTGAATGAAATTATTAATAATGAATGATTTTAAAGTCATTTGCTTTAAACTTGCATTTCTCTTGATGACAGCTAAATCTCTTATCTGTTTCAACAGTAGTGCTGATGTGGGAGTACTCTCCTACTGTCACTCGCTTAGTGCAAGAAACAGAGTGATGAATTAGATGACCTCTGGTGGATCAGTTATTCTGGTCTTTGGCTAGTTATGAAGCAGACCTAAAAGTTCTTAGATTTTTTACCCTAGCAAGCATTTGTCAAGCATCCTATAATTCAGTTAAAGTTGCTGCTCTGGTCTGGACTGGAGCTAAGCTCAGCCAATTGTAACTACAGATCAGCTGTAATGAAGTTTATCATAGCTAACCAGTACAAGTTACCACCCACAGAGCAGCCTCAGAAGTGCTAGACCTAGATTGGGAGATAAAGACAGCTGTTGGACTGCTACAATTGAGGCCCGATATGCACTGGTCTACTGTACCTGCGTTTGCGCAGAAGGTCAGAAAAATTGCTGATGTCAGCAAATGGTCGTGCTAAAAATACATAATATATGGTAGCTAATACACTCACGCATAAAAACATCAAGCACAGAAGGCGATAGTATTAAAGATTCTCCATTCAAGGTAAAACCCCTCTTAGGGACAGCCCATCACCCGCCCAGTGTCGTAATCACGTGTTGTTTACGTGAATAAGGACCTGTGAGCTACTGTATCTTGGTATGACTGGATAACTACTTCACTGAGATATACTATTGAGGTAATCTAGCTAGCTAAATGAGTTCGGTCGCAGAATGGATCATTTATGTGTGTTCCAATATAAATCTAGTAACAAAACAAGATTTGTAGTAATGGAAAAGAATGAATTTGTATGAAATTTTGTTTATCTCCATTTTGTATGTACTCAGTTTACAGTATGATTTTACTACTATTGGCTCTGATTTCAACTACAACATACAAAGTGAATGGACAATGTAAGTGACTATTATAGATAGCTACTAGTGCAGACTCACTAAGCTGATATCAATATTTTTAAAAATGAAAGAGTATGAACTCTGACTAGCTTGTTACTTAATACTGAATTTATAGTTACTTCTGATTATACCATCATCTTTGAAGCTTCTTTTGTAATATTTCTTAAGTCGAAGTTGTACTGCACTTCTTACTAACAATACTGCTATAAGCACTCATTAACGACTCACTCATTGCAGTGACCTATTTACTGTAATAATTTGTTAGTAGTCTGGCATAGCCAGACACTTTACCTACAACACTATGAGGAAAGGGTCTGGTCGAATGTAATAGGGTGACCATTGCAGGATTCCTACCTTAAGTGGGAACTTCACTATACCTACAAAGGTGTAGGTAAAGAGTCTGACTACGTCATACAAATTTGTTTATGTTGTCAGTTTATAGGCGAACAGAATATTTGCTAACATAAACATTTTATTATTTACATAACAATTGTGCTATACTGCTTATCTACAATATAACTAGTGATGTGCTTCAGCACAAATGGCGAGGGAGCCATTGTGCACAAGCAATCCATACAAGGTAGAATATGATAAAAGTTTGATTACAAAATCTGTATACTTAAGTAACAATAAGGTTACATATATTTAGTTTTCCTTAAGTTAATATCTTAGATCCTGTTCACCTAGTGTTAGGAGGCATCATTCAGTCTATATAGTCGTAAAAGTAGCTACAACTAGCTACGCAGCCATTGACTACATTAGTGATAACTTCATCTAGACTACCTGTGTTCCTGACAAGACGAACTCCAGCTACTTTAAAATGGCTGAGTTTTTTAAATAGCATACGGTAAGGGGTTTAAATGCCATAGTATCCACTCTCCGCGATTATATGACTTGAAAAAGAAAAAAAAATGAAGAAACACAAACAGACATGCATTTCTAAAGAATTGCCAGAGTTATAGTCCTACCATAAAGGGTGACTTGCTTACTACCGCAGTAGCTGAAACAGCTGTGTTAAGTCAGCTAATATGTTTATTTGGTAGCTGTTTACGTTGTGCTATTCTTGAATAGTTAAGCAGTACATGTAACACTCTACACTTTCACACACACTTGTTAACTGGATATCACAACACAAGACTTACTTGGGTGACTTCACTATAGGACAATGTATTTCAAGTAAGAACAATATTGTTGCATATGGGCTATAACTAGGACAAACAACTATTAGCAAAAGATAATTTACTGCCGCCACTAATTTAAATAGAAAATTAACTAATTAGTTTTTATGACATAACTGCATCCACAAAAAATCAGGAATTTCAGATGCAACCTAATTCAAAGGGGTAAAGAATTGATTATACAAGGAAAGGTCACTAAACCATAGGATTCCGTTTAGTGGAATATGGGGACCGGGTTGACCACCAAGAGAACACAAAAATGTGGGGGGCAAAGTACAAAATGACATACTAGATCCAATCATATATACTAGTGGTGTGCTTGAGCACAAATGGCGAGCGAGCCTAAAACTACACTATTGTTAAATGGTTGATTTTAACAACTAACACTCAAGCTAATGAAATAAAGTCGAGTTTTTACATTACGTATGCGGTAAAGGGGATTCAATGCCATAGTAACCGCTCCCGCAACTGTTTGAATTGAAAAAGAAGCAACAAAATCAAATCACGTAATTTGAAGTTTTCTTTGTGATATTCTTAATAGTAGTTGTAACGCACAATACTTTCACACAACTGAACATAACCTATGCAAGACATACCTTCGTGGTTCGTCTAGTGGACAATGAATTTTCAAGTAAATGTTGTTGAGTAGGGCTTATAACTGTGACAAATAGCGACTAACTCGAATAGAAATGGAGCCCCCATAAGTTTTTGAGTTTTAACTGCACCCGCAAAACAATTCAAAGCGGTAAACAATTCAATTTTTAAGGTGATACGGGTAATGGTCGCTAAACCAAAGGACTCTGTTTAGTGACGTTTGGGACAAGGTCTATACCACTGTATAGAGTCTCACTCGGTTTGCCCGCTCGCCAATAAACTATAAAAATATACTCAGTTAAATATGTGCGATCATTACCCTTTACTAAGTTTAATTTAAAAAACTAAGTTGTTTTCAGTAACTTGGCATTTTCTTTTAGACAGGAGCTACTGGTCACTTAGATTGTACTACAGACTACCATACTCAGGAAATAATGGTAAAAAGTGACTTGGTATTCTAGCTAAAATGTCAATGGCTACATACTTGGCCAACTTAACTGAGAGTACAGAAACATCGATCTGATTGCAGTTAATACAAAAAACAATAAAACGAATGATATTTCTGAATATATTTGAAATATTTCTTACAAGCTAAATTAGACTAAGACTAAAGTGAAAAAACTGTTCCAAATATTTCACAATGAATGAGGCTTCCTAATACTGCATCAAACCTTGATAAAGGCATGAAGCCTTCTTAACAGTAGCTAAAACATTAACTTAAACTCAATGGTTAAATATAAACTTAAATGTGAATTGTAGCCTACATTGTAGTGTTCTGAACAATTTTATTGATTATTAAAGTTCAAACCACTAGTCATAAATGTTATATTAATCAAACGTTAGCTACATCTGCTATTCAGCTAACCATCATGAAACATAAATATAGTAACTGCTAGAAATGATACCGTAACTATGTTGAAGTTATAAATATGTTTGGTGGTTTAGCAACACCTCAAGCTATGATGTTCTTGTACACCCCAGGAAGTATCCCAGTGCCCCTATTCATAGCATTGTTGCCCTGTTTCGCTATAATATAGCCACAACAGCAGCCAAAATATTTGATGTAATAAAACATTTATGGCTAGTGGTTTGAACTTTAATAATCAAGTATGTCTATACCTAGTCAAACTAATATATATTGTCCAGGTTATTTCTTAAGCAGCTCAAGCATGATTCCTTAGCTGAAGATAAAGTCTTCAATGTCAGTCTAGATTATTAAGTTTAAATTTATTGATGGCTTGTGTGAATGTTTTTTTTCCTCTTATCTGAAGAAACAAATTCAGAACTACTATAAATTCGGATAAAATAGAAATTATGCAGAAGTAAATACTGTAAATGTAATTGTTAATCTTTAGTTATTAATATTATTATGTATATCAATACTTTACAATACTGTAATGTTTCAGGTGCTATTACTAATGTCACTGTACAACTTGATGATTACCATCCACAATTAGCTGATCGTGATAACCTGCAGTTGATAATAGAAGGAATAACTACAGGAGGTCAAGCTACATCAGTGACTTGGAGAAGAAATAATGTTATTGTTGATAGAAATACAAGACTGGCAGGTGGTCGTGCATTTTATGATGGAGGAGGAGAGACTATTGTAGGTACTGGATCATGTGAGAGTCACATGTATAGAGTTGCTCTACTAGTGACTGGACGCTTACCTGGAACTTACACATACACTGTTAGTAATGCTAATACACTAAATCCAGTGACATCACCAGTATTCACAATACAAGGTAATAACAAATAGTATTCAGTGCTATTATAATATTTCCAAATGTATATATACCATAGTTGCTGTGGTAACTGCAATGGATTAGGAAATCAAACCATAACTTTGTACCTCAAACAGTATTTAGATTGCACAAGAAGAGTTGTTGTTGTTTCTTGAAATAATAGTGTGAAATGCACAAAATAATATCATGGTATTTGTAATAGACTATCATAGTCCTTTCACATGAAGGTAACTATATTATTTTAATTGTACGACGCTTTTCTTGCGAATGGTCACTCCATCCCGTCTGAGTGTAGCAAGAAAGCCACACCTTTTATATATGTTAACATTTGCTCCACACGCACTTGTAATACATAATCATAAGTGGATTACTTGCAAGTATAAACCCACAGCTGTGTACTTAAAGTTAGGTGCATGTCACTAGGCTTTTGAAACATCAAACCATCTAGTTTTTCATAATATAGTATTTTTCATGTACATCATCGACTAATATATTATTTTGCATTTAATCTACTTCATTCCAGAACCAGATCCTCCTACTAATATTGTATTGAGACAGATTAGTAATAGGAGAGTACAGGCAACCTGGACTCCTCCAGCTAAAGCCCCTGGAGCTACATATCATGTGTATATAAACACTATGGATGTCAATACTGGTGGTACTGAAGTGACTGGAACTACTTACACAACTGAGACTATTACTACTTCTACTGTTACTATTCGTGTGAGAGCTACTACTGGCACATATCTGAGTGTACCAGCTGTGTCTCAAACTCTGACTGTTAGAGGTAAGAAGGGATTTGAAATATCTAAGTTTATCAACACGATCTTTTTGTAATGATATTTACTACAGTGAATTCAAAAGTATAGCACTTGCATAATTATTTAGTATTATAGATAAAATTATTGCTTAGTAATTTTAAATGAAATGTTGCGTAATTGGCAAGTGAATTGAGCAAGAACGATCAGATTAACATAATCTAAAATCAGGAATTTTTTATATGTTTGGATATACGTATGTCACTGCTGTACTCTGACCCTTTGCTTGGTGGTCTACTCTTTACCATACTTAACTAAACTGAATTCTAAGATTTATCAATCTTTACCTGTACCTGGATCATTTAGGGATATGTAATCATTCACTCCTTTGAATTAGTTTGTCTCTAGCATGATCTGACACTATTTATTCTTACACATTTACCACAGTTCATTTTCAATAAAAATTAGTGGCAGTGGTAGGTTATCTTGGTTATTGCACTGTTTATCATAGCTGTACATCCAGTATTGCTCTTGTTAAAAAAAACCCATTCAATATTTAACGAGAAAAAAATACAATTTTAGTATTGTTTTGGTATATCTAGTACATAAGTGTGTGTGTGTGTGTGTGTGTGTGTTTGTGTGTGTATGACAGTGTTGTGTGGTGGTGTTTTGCTGCTACATGTACTGCTTTGCTAAACAAGGCACATAAAACATTTTCCTGCTTTTTACAGCTTTTTAGGTTTCCCCCAATTTTCTGTAGTAAGCAAGTGGCTCAAAACTGAGCTATACTTTCTTAGAAATTCTTGTTGTTGTTGTTTTTAAAGTGATAGAAAGTTGCAGCGAGTGGTTACTATGTATTGATAACCCTTTACCATAAATAATTTCAACAAAAGCAGCTATTCGTTTTTAGCTGAGTGATTTTTATCAGGAGCTTCTTGTCATTAGACATCAGAATATAATTGATCACTTCTCATGAAAATTGAGGTAAAAAAGAAATTCCATATTTTTTTTAGCTAAATTTAATTTAAAGCGCAAGCTATTTTAGATATACATGAACTGCAAGTATTTAAACTTATCATTTGTGTACAATGGCTCACAGACCATTTTTGCTGCAACACATCACTATAATAAAATTGAAGCACTACTGTGCAAACCCTCAGCACTACTGTACACTAGATAACTATTTAGTGAAGCTGATGTTAGCTTTGCAGTTTTTAATAAATCAACATTCCCATAACTGTAAACAATTTATCCAATAACTACCATAGTACTTATTCCTGAAAAATGATTTTTTTATCATTATTGAATTATATTATACACGTGACATTATTAGCTACAAAGAATAGAATATTTTTGCATGTACTTTTATTCCTAATTTTCTAAAAACTATACTTAGTTTTACATTGTGATCTAAATTGATAATGTAACAACCATGTTTCAAAGTAACATTAACTTATATTATATAGATGTAATGCCACCAACGATATCTTCATCAGTGACTGCTACATCTGCTACTCTGTCCTTCTCTCAACCTACCAATAGTTTATCAGTAGACATGTACACAGTTACATTGACTAGTACTACTTGTAATGGAGTCCCTACTAGAACAGGATCTACTACCAGTAACTCAGTAACTATTGGTAATCTGGAGGCTGGTATTCAATACACTGTTAGCATAACTGGTAGAAATAATTTGGCTGAATTAGAAGGCACTGGAACTACCACTCTGACTACCATAGAGACAGGTAAGCATTGACACAATTCAACAAACTGTATTGAGTGCTAGATTATTTCACAGCTCCTACTGGTAGTCCTGGAGTACCTACTGCTAGTGTAATAATGTCCACAAACATTACTCTCACATGGACAGAGATAGATTGTTTAGACAGAAATGGAGTCATCACTAGTTACATGATTCAGTATGGAGAAGAAACTAATAGAGACATAACAATCACTACTCCATCTAGTGCTACCACTCATCTAATTACTGGCCTCAAGCCCTTCACACAGTACACCTTCACTGTAGTTGGAGTCAACAGTGTAGGTACTGGACCTTTCTCCCATTCAAGTGAAATTATAAGAACAGCTGAAGATGGTAAGTATTATCTTGAAAACTTGCCATTAGATATGTTTTTAGATGTGTTTATTTCATTTTTGTGAAGGAAATAGATTTTAGTTTGAAAACTTAAAATATAGTTACACATTACTGTAGCTCTCACTAGCTGGAATTAAGTTGACATCAAATAGCAAAAGATCTATGCAAAGTGATTCCTGCTATTGGTAGTCATACATGATTCTATTACTTGAATTACTGTTAAAATTGCTGTTATAAACAATGAAAATTACATAATACATCTTATACATTCTTTTTGACCCAATCTTTTGGTACAACAATTTTTTATAATTATACTTTATTTATCTTTTCTAATTTTATAAATATTTTCTTATAAATTTAAATTGTTAAAGTTCTATTTGAATTTATGGTAGCACGGAATTTAAGCATGTCCTAATTAATTATCCACCTTTTTTATTTTATATCATCACAGCTCCTTCTGGTAGTCCTGGAGTACCTACTGCTAGTATGATAATGTCTACTAGTATTACCCTCACATGGACAGAGATAGATGTTTCAGAGAGAAATGGAGTCATCACTAGTTACATAATTCAGTATGGAGTAGGAACTAATAGAAACATAACAATCAATACACAGTCTAGTGCTACCACTCATCTAATTACTGGCCTCAAGCCCTTCACTCAATACACCTTCACTGTAGCTGGAGTAAACAGTGCGGGTACTGGACTTTTCTCTAACACTAGTAGTGATATCAGAACTTCTGAAGATAGTAAGTTTTTATGTGAAATAAGCTGTTTGATATTGTTTAGTAATACAACATGAATATAAATCTTCACCATGTTATAAATGAAATGGACAACTGCACACTGTATTACATCTGTAAGTATGTTAGTGAAGTCTGAGTGAGGCCTAGACACCTGCTTTTTATTTCCCTATTTTGCAGTTTTTTGTTTAGCTCAATTGACCTACGTTGCTTCTCTAGTCACCCATTTTGCTTCCATTTTGCTTTCCAGGAACAATTTTAAGTAATTAACTAATTTTAAAAGTAAGACTTACTTACAGCCATAATATGTGTAGAAACTGAGAGCAAGCCTAAAAAAACACCATATATAGAATTACATACCATACTAAATATAGCTTCTGTTACAAATAATCAACTACCAGTAACTCTTAAATTAAGACTTGCTTATAGCTGCATAGTATAAGAAAAAGTGAGGGAAAGCATAAAAATCAAATTTTTAGGAGAAAAACCAACACATTCACTTACTGTTAAGATACCACATGCCATCCATCCATACACAACATATATTATTATACCTCCAACATATCAGAATTTCAATTATCCACCCGTGATACTTTGTGGGTGTCTAACATTACAGTCTCTGCCACTACTGGAGGTGGAGAGGGTCCAGCAGCAGTTATTACAGATAATATTACTACTCTTAGTATACCAGGTTAGTCATGAATACTTTCATAGAAATTATTATAATAATATGTTGACTGTAATTTATCAGCAAACAGTTATTAACGTAGGTAATAAACATAGTTATACTTAATGAAAGATTTTTAAAAAAGCTGTGAATTTTGTGCAAATTTTGAAATAATATTTTTTTATAAATTCAATTATAAGCTTGGCCACTATGTAGTGGGAAAATATTTTTTAAACTATTGGTATAATAATTTCAATGATGACAGCAGAACTATGAAGATATCACTTGTTCAAAATTCTTTGTATTATTAAATATAGCAAAAGTGCAAAGTGTCACAGTAAGGATTCTCAGCTCAACTTCTGTTCAAGTGTCTTGGACCATTGCTGAACTTGTAGGAGTGTCTAATATTGTAGTTTACTATAGAGCAACACAAAGCAATGAAGAAATGATGGTAACTGTCCCTTCTTCTGTTTCTTCAGTTGTAATTTCATTAGTGACTGACAGACAATACATTATAGAAGTGTCTGCTATATCAATAGTTAATGGAATATCAGTATCAGGATACAGGACTAGTTATGGTCCACTAGTTTTATCTAATGTACCTGGAAGCTCTCAACAACAAGGAATTTCAAGTAATTGCTGTTAATGTCGAGAGTGCTTAAGCTGTTGCAATGTTATGCCTTGCTTTTAAATTTATCAATAATGTGTAAAAATTAGTGAATAATGATTGAACGCAAGAAATATTTAAGTTACTAAATACAATCAATTTTAGAGGATTGTCTTGTTATAGAATTACTTTCTTCATGTTAAGTATGATATTGTAGCATGTCAGGCCCTCTGCTTCTTTGGCTAGGTCCACCCAACAATGCTATACTAATTTCCTTGTCAGTTCAAGTTTTAACTTAATTTTGAAAAATCCACATAAAGATAATGGAGAGAGAGTGTCTCAATCAGAGAGTCTGAGCCCCTGACTGTCCCTGGTCAGCCCTTTTATAGTCTGCCAATGGGATCACAAGAAAATAAAAGAAAATTTAAAACTGACCAATCAAAACGAGGATAATGAACAATTAAACTAACCAATCAAATGAGAGAACAAACATTCACACAAATTGTAACAAGTAACCTAGGCAACATAAAAATGATACATAAAATTATAAACTATGTCCTTTTTAAATTTACTTTCTTAACCAGAATCATTAAGTATTAGCTACTGCCATCTATGCTCAAGGTATGGGCATAGGTAGTTGAAATTAATTGCTTTTTCTTTTTATACATGCTTGATCAAGCCTGACATTATATACTTGTGTACTTTTTCATATAATTGAATTTGCAAACTTCTCCAGTATTTAGATTATTCTCAGATTCAGTTTTAATTTAAAATATTACTAGAAACATGACTTGATATTAACATGTGTACTCAGGTCTAGCTGTTGCCATAGTGGTAACTATGGTTGTCACTATGGCATTCTGCACATTATTTGGAATAATTGGAATTGGAATTTATTGCTGGAGAACAAGAAACAGTAATGAAAAGTAAGTAGTCACAAATACAAATTTACTGTTGTTTTTGCTGCTGTTATTTCTTCATATAACACTAGAAATAGCATAAACATACACACTAAGTTAGTCCAAATGTAACCACCATTGTGGATTTCACTTACATTGTCTAAAAATACTTCTAATTATTCAAAGATACCTTCCATTTTTATCACACATAATATCTTGCTATATCACATAGTTTTGTGAACTTACTACTTTGCACGTAGAATTATTAAAACTTGAATTCAGTAACTATTTCACTTTCAGTCTCACATTATCTACATAGACACAGGTGTCCATGAGAGTTGTATATCAGTCAGTCAGTGTCAGTCAGTTAGTCATCAGAACTCAATAAGGGCAGAATCAATAATATTGTAAGAAGCATTAGACTGTTGTAACAGAATTAAAATAACTTTAAGAATAATGTTCCATAATTACAAGAAAAAACATTTAGTACTGTCAATTTTATAGTATTACAAAAAATTCATATATCATGAGAAAATATAAAATGTTATTATGACAGGTCTACCACAATGGAGATGGAGGAATGTGCAGCTTATGGACAAGTTACAGTTGAAGAGTCCACTTCTCACTATGACACTGTCAAACATGAGGAACCTGTTTACAATTAATAAACATCACATCATTGTTAAGTTTTATAACAGTAGCAGATAAATTAGAACTACATAACATTGTAATTGCATATCTGTAACCACTGAGTCTAATTCTATACATTACATTCAACTGTTGGAACCTTAACTCATTGAATACTATGGGAAGAGTGTGTGTGTGTGTGTGTGAGGGGGGGGGGAGTCCTAAAGGTATGTAAGGCATGCATTTTGCATCTGATTAATTAAATACATCAAATTTATATTTTTCTTGACTATAATATAATGTATACTTATTTTTTATTGAATTATGTCAAAATTGCGTAGGAAATTTTTTATTAAATTTAATGCAAAAATAATGGGCATGGCAGGTTCTGGACATGTGGGAACATATTTTCCTAAATTGACAGTAAAAATATATTCATAAAAATGTTTTAAATATCCTCGTAACTGGCAAACATTAAAAAACTACAAAATTAAAACTTCTTCCAATGTTAAATAATAGTAATGAGATATTTGTGGTTATAATTGTATTCGTTGGTCATAAGATGGTTACTCCCCTCCATTTAAGAGTCAATGAATCAATATTGTAACAAAGTTAATCTAATATCTCTAAAGAAGACTACTAGTTAGTAGATATACCTTCTTTAAAACATCGGGTAGTGGATTCATAACAACCAGGGCCCAGTTTGTTATGATGAATGTTATCATTTTAATGTAACTGTAACCCACACAAATTTACAAGAGCCTCTCAAAGATGTTACAAGTATAACATTCACACACATCAACAAATGATATGCTACAACATGTCTGTCTATTCAATTCTAGTAGAATAAAGAGTGAGTGAGCTTTATGTGAATCCCCTGTATGTCTGTATGCTATTTTTTTCTTATGTCTTCTTTAGCTATGTTGATACCTATCTACAGTTAGGGACTTACCGTGGTTCCTACAGTCTCTGCTGTAAGCCTTTCCCTCGTGGCAGTGAAGCGACACTCACTTGTTATCAATATTCTCATTTGTTTTCCCTAATTGAAGTGTGTAGCTACATGCTAACTAATAGAAGTTTTCCATTCAGACTTGTTCCAGCTAGCTACATGTTATATGCAATTTACAAAGTGAGGGCTTATTTTTTTAATGCAATTAAACTTTGCAAAAGAAGTGATTAGTTTATAGACTAAGAGTAGATGCTCACATTTAAAAGTAAGTGCAATATTTATGAAGTAGCTATCCAAAATGATTCCAGTAACCCCATAGCCCTAGTTATTAATATTACGCTATTTTACAAAAGAATGAAAAGCTTGAAATAGAATACATATAGCACTGGAAGATTGCATAGTAAATTTAAGAGAATTTTGACACATTTAGTGTCTTAAAGAATATGACACGCTGCTATGAACAGAGAATGAGAAAGAGTTATTTTTGCCACTGAAGCAGCTAAATTCAACAACACTGGAGTACTGCCAAATACTAGTCACCATCATGTACTTTGGCACACACTCACACATGTCAGTGATAGAGCTAGAATTGATCATTATCAAAAATGAAGAGTGGTTAGTACGTTGGCAGGGGTGGTGGAAGTTGTTCAAAGGGGAGTTTTGCTTTATATATTGAATAGTAATTGATGGAATTGTAGTATTGTGTTAATACTATATTCCAGTGATTTTCTCCTGCATGTTGTATGAAGACACAGCCACCTATTTCATTGCTTGATTACTTAAGAATAACCAAAAAATTAAAAAAGTAGTGCTCAGACTTGTTTATATAAAAAACATGTTATTAAGTCTTAAGTTTATTCATAGTCCAACTGACTAAAATCTACGGAATCGAAACGTCTTTGGTTTGTTTTAAATTGATATAATATCTAAATGTTCATTTAGAATCAATAAATATTCAGAAAATGTACCTGGGCCTCCCACTTTGTTTCATATTATAAGAGATTTAAATAGTTCTGAGAATAGTGCATAGCTAATTATGAGGAGAAAAATATGAGAAAAATATCGCTGTGTATATTATTATATATCAAATCCTACTGAAATCTAATGGTCTGTATTGAAGACTAAGAACTAGTTCTTGTAGGGCTTTGGTACAGAGTTAACCCCACAAGTCTAGCCAACTGTATAAATCTGCCACCAGGTCCCCTGCAGCTAGCTCAAAATGTAAATATCAACAAGGCACAAATGTAATGATAGCAAGCAAGAGAACAAGGGCGTGAGACTGAGTGAGAGTTAAATACTGTACAGCTTCAGGGCTCACATGATGCATTAAAATATTAATGTGAGTGGCTAAAAATAGTTAGAAAGTTCTAGAAGTTTGAGTGGCACGAGATCTACAATAAACAGATTGTTGAAGTGATGAACTTCCATAGAATAATATGTAAACAATTAAATGGTATCTGTTCAGGTGACGGTGCTCCCTACAGTTCTGTACCACTGAAGACCAAACCTAGTTCTGTACTACTGAGTGTTTTAATTGAAGAATCCACAAAAGATAACAAATAGAATAATCAATCAGTTAGAGTGACAAATTTCATTGAATGTACAAATTAATCAATTTACAGCACTTGTATATATGAGAGTTCATAAGTTTTGAAAAGGGTTAATGAACTACAGTTAGTACAGTCAGTGAACTCATCATCTAATCCAAACACATCAGCAATAAAAAAATATACTGCATGATGCTTCAATCATTACAGTATTATACAATTTAAAAATATATTTCAGTTTTAGGATGATTCAACATTGCTATGGTTTGTTAGCTGTTGTGGAGTAAATAATGGCAGATGTTAAAGTAAGTCCTAGCATATTCACTTATAGCTGCTTTATAGCTACACAGGTAAATAGTTAGTAGATAAAGAATTGATTCAATATATTCACAGGCTCGGAAAGGTTATCACCGGGGACAACTACTGAGTTATGCTTGATTAAGTGTATAGCAATAATAGTCAAATGAATGTGAAAAAGTCAGTTCTTTATCTTATATTCCGAATACAACTTGTTTTCTCTCTAATTCAATCTGCTGGTCAGAAATGAAAAAATCTATTATAATAAGACAACAAAGGAATGAACACTTTTAAATTTGTATACGAACACAAATTTGTATATTAAAAAAAGTGATTAAAGAGAGGCAGCTTTTAAGAGGACACAATGAATAGATACAACAATGTACGGGATTCTGGCTCCGTGATCTCCATCCTCACAGCTCCAGGTAGCGTCCCCGCTGCCACCAGAGATAATGCACAGGCTGTTGAAGGACGTTCCACAGCAAGCTGGTATTCCCCCAGTTACGCAGGCGACCCAAATCAAGCCCCAACCGAGATTCACCAGACTCTGCTGGAATCAATGTCTTTGTTCAAAGCCTCACTGTACAAAATCTGAGGTGGGTGAGACAGGCCACAGTATATAAAACCCTATGTCTCACCCACACTCTCAAATCTCATTGGCCAACAAAACTGACTTACAAAAACCAAATAAGGACACACACACCAATTAACACTTAATACACACAAACACACAAAACAGTCAAATTAGTTCAAAGGTATGTGCCTGGCTCTAGCTCCCTCTCACCTCCATCTGGCTGAGTGGGTGTTCCCACACTTCATTGCCTGAAATTTTTAAAGAGGGCCTGATGGAACTGCAGCGACGGTTTCTGGTAAGAGGATACCCACTGAAATTGCTAAAAAAAAGAGGCTGCATCACTGCCCTTCTCATCTAGAGCAAAATACCTGGAATGCAAGGCCAAAAAAACCCTAAAAGAAGCTACCATCATTCTTTCAGTTCCCCAACATCCAGCAATCAGAAGCTCAGACCTACACTTTGCTATGGAAGATTCTGATCTTCCTTTCCGACTTGGCTTACTTTATAATATCATCAGAACCTTATTTACATGATTGCTTTCAAAATCACAGTTTAATCACAGCTATGCCATGGACAACTGCAGAACAATTGGCAAATTCTGATGACATTGAAGTTAACAAGATTATTAGAAAATTAGAACAGAATTATTAATATAATTTTACTATATCATTAGAGCCAGCAAATTTTTCTCTTTTTAACAACCAATTATTGTTAATAATATTTTATAAAAATCAGAAAAAAAAAGCTGGCGTGAACTATTTGATGTGCATTTTCTGCAATGTTAAATAAAAAAAAATGTAATAGTGAAAGATAATGCAGAGAAGGTCATATAATAAATTCTTAGTTGAACTAGATTGGGCCTTTTATTAGGAGGAGGCTCTTGCATTTATTTTTATGCTGTGACAGTATTTACCCATTAATCACTTTCTATTTGAACCATAGGTATTGACTTGTACAAGTTTGTGAAGTTTGACCATAATGATAATTATTATTATTGTCATTACTATCAATAGTTTTACTTGTTAATTTTCATCTTATCATTTAATATTATACTAATAATATTTACTAGCAGTAATTACAATAACAGTCTGCATTTGACAAAAAAAAAACTAAAGAAAAATGTTTAAAGACCCATTCTCCTTTTAATCCTCTAGAACAGTACTAGCTGTTCTCTTTGACACCACAATCATTTCCTGAACTGAAAAGCATAGCTTGCTAGCTATATCTGTGAGTCTTTATACGTAAATTCGTAAATTCGGTGACCAAAAGCCTGAAGAAGTGGTAAAATTAAGTAAAATTAAGTATGGTAGCTAATACACTCACGCATAAAAACAATAAGCACAGAAGGCGATAGTATTATAAATTTTCGATTTCAGGAAAAATGACTCTTTAGGGACAGCCCATCACGCGCCTCGTGTCGTCATAATCACGTGTTATTCCTGTTTACGTGAATAAGGACGTGTATAAGGTACTGTGTATTTGTGTGACTGGATAACTACTTCACTAGATGAAAGTATAGACATACTCTTGAGGTAATCTTGCTAGTTAAATGAGTTCAGGTCCGAAGAATGGATCATTTTTGCCGTATTCCAATAAAAATCTGGTAACAAAACAAGACTTGTATAAGTGGAAAAGAATGAATTTGTATGAAAATTTTGTTTATCTCAATTTTTCATCTACTATGTTTACAGCATGATTTTACTACTATTAGCTCTGATTTCAACTGGAACATACAAAGTAAATGGACAATGTAAGTGATTATTAAAGATAGCTACTAGTGCAGACTCACTAAGCTGATGGTCAATATGTAACAAAATGAAAGAATATGAGTTCTGACTAGCTTGTAGTTTAATACTGAATTTATAGTTCTTTCTGATTTCACCTAACATCTTTGAAGATTCATTAGTAATATTTTATTGAGTGTAAAATATACTGCTCTTTTCTTACTATATTATAACAATACTGCTATGAGGCACTAATTAATGACTCAATCATTTCAATGAGCTATTTACTGTCCTAATTTGTTAGTAGTCTAGCATAGCCGGACACTTTACTACCAAACAATGGGTAAAGGGTCTGGTCGAATGCAATAGGGCGATTATTGCAGGATTCCCAGCAGGTGCACTCATTGCATGTGACCGGACCCTTTCCCTACAATGGAGTTGGTAAAAAGTCTGACTATGCCTGACAAACTTGTTTTTGTTGTCGGTTTATAGGAGAAAATATTTGCTAACATAAAAATTGTTATTATTTTCATTACAAGCCAGCAGTTAGAATTCATCAGACCTAGTTTACACAACTGCAGTTAGCAAGTTTATTTAAGAATTAGGTTCAACACTGTGCGATAATTACCCTTGACTTGGCTTAGTTTTCAGTAGCTGAGTGTTTTCTGTTTGGCAGGATCTACTGGTCACTTAGATTGTACTACAGACTATCATACTCAGGAAAATAATGGTAAAAATGTGATTTGGTATTCTAGCTAAATTGTCAACTACTATATACTTGTACATTTAGAAATTAATGGACTGGCCTTCCTAATAATAGCTAAGACATTAATTTGAACTCACTGGATAAATATAAACTTAAGTGTGACTTGTAGCCTTATTGTGGTGTTCTGAACAGTTTTTGCATACAGCTCTTGTAGTAGCAAAAGTCAACTTTTATTAGTATAAAATATTTTAACTAGTTATCAAGTTCTGACCCTTCATAAAACTAGATTGAAACGTTCTCACTTAAAGGGGTCTAGAGAGAAGCAATGGCAAATTGTGAAAAAAAAGAGTCTTAGTTGACGCGGGGGAATCGGACCCAGTATCCCTGGCTTTAGCCACCAGTGCTCTAACCACCTATGACAACCCACAACTTCAAAGACATTCATATTTCACCTTATACTGTTTATTATTTTATTAACCCTCAGCGCGCATGCGCAAGAGGGTTACAGGTCCTAGTGTCATTCTGTCACTCTGTCAACAGGCACTTCTGGAAGGTAGGAACCAGCCAGGCTCTGAAAGCGGCATCAAACAGCAGTATTTCACGAAGTAAGTTCTTTTATTATGCCAGAATTTTGATTTTGAACTTCATTTTCCAGAAAAAAGCGAGTCTTTCCAGAGCCGTGCGATCGTAGGCTTACAGCGGGAACCGCCCCTTAAAAAACTTGCTTGTCACATGAGCCAGCTTGCAGGTTGCAAATCACTTTTAAATAGCTAACAATTACATGCATTCAGCGTGAGGTGTTGTGTTGCGTAGTTGTTGAGTGAGCAAATACCTAACCTAGAAGTCTATGGTTCGAATCCTCGTCAACGCTTTTTTTTTTCCATTTTTTTTTTTTCATCCTGTTTTTTTTTATTTTTCCTTTTGTCTTCTTGCCTTATTTTTCTATTTTCCTCTTTCTTTCTACTGCTATTATTTCTTTCCTTTCTTTTCCTCTTTTTTTCGTGTACTGTTTTTCTTTCTTTCTTCTTCCTTTTTCTTTTCTTCCTACCTTTTTTTCATTCATTCCTCTTTCTTTTGTCCCTCTTCATTGTCTTTTTCTCTTTCCTGCCTCCCTTCATGCCACTTCTCTTTCTTTTTTTTGTTTCTACATTTTTCCTTTGTTATTATTTTTTTAATCATACTAGCAGCTAACTAGCGCTGAGGGTTTGCACTTCAGTGCTCTAGTTTTAACTAGTTGTTTGAATTACTTGTGCAGATTGCCATTTAAGCTCATACTTAAGTATTCATTTTAAATTAAACTGTTTGTATTTATTTAACCCTCAGCACGCATGCGCGAGAGGGTTATAGTAGTCGTCCTGTCTTTTTGTCTGTCTGTCTGTCTGTCTGTCTGTCATGCTCTGATTTTGGAGATTACTGACAATTAACAATTGATTTAGGTATGAACTTACTCAGGACGAATATTTAAGACCTTTTATTGTGCTATTTGTTTAATTTCGGGCTATTCGTTGAGAAAAAGAAAAGCTTTCAACTCTGCATAGGTACCAGCTTTTATGGGCATAATCACGTGAGCAAATAATTTATGCAGCCAGCGGTGTACTTAGCTTCATGCTCAGGCTCCTAAGTGTTACTCCGGGAAGTTAACGGAGTTGAAAGAAGTAAAGTTTCACGTTGAAAATGTATACAGGTGAGTGTTTCTGGCTAGTTTAGCTTCTTCTCTTATGAAGATAGCGTTTCCATATACCATTTTCATTGGTCTAGCTATTTTGATACCTCATTAAAGATAGCTAACAGATTGCTTGTTCTTTTGGAAGGAGATTATATTGTAATAGCTAGGTAGTGTTTAATAGCGCTGAGGGTTCGCACGTTTGGTGATTAATTTATAAGTAACCATATTCTATTGTCTATGTGTCAGTCAGTTAGCCATATAAAGATATTCAAATAAGTAAAAGTTACAATTTTGATCATATTTGACAATATTCTATTTAAATAACTCAATCAGGTTGAGTCAATTTTTGAAAGCTTAAAACAAAATCTCTCTTTCTTTGTTATGTTAGAAATATTTATATATTTTTTTATCAGAGGAAATCAACCTATAAAAATATAATTAATATTTCATGACCACATATATAGCCTAATACTGAAGTCTGTTTATGAAAATATCTATTTACAAAATACAGTATGCAGCAAGGAATTTTGATTTATACAACATGTGATGCCAAACTTGGCTGTGTGCCACTTCAAGATGCTTTAAAGAGTCCAGAACTGTTAATATATTATTTAAGTAATAGTGTTAATAGACTAATAGGCATAATTTGATCTTCGGCCAATTGTAAGTGACAGTACAAAAATATAATTTGTATATGCAGTAAATAAAAACGATAAAAAGAATGGTATTTCTGCACATATTTGAAATATTTCTTACAAGGTAAATTAGACTTAAAGTGAAAAAAAAATTGTTCCAAATATTTCAAAATGAATGAGGTATTCCTAATAACTACATCAAATCTTGATAAAGGCCTGAAGCTCAAATTTTATTTATACTAATGTTTGTCTATCCCACAATGAGCATATCTTATTAAATGAATTTCAAGTACTCACCAGTAATTTTTACATCAAGTATCTGATGTAAGCTTTTAAGGTTCTTGCTATTACTAAGCAAATGGCTATAACAGTGATACTGTTTAGTTTGCCTCCACAATACATTATAAAATATCTCCTTTCAGATCATTGAAATTCCTTGGATAGCAAAATCTGGAACACGTTATTTCTTACTTGATTATTAAAGTTCAAACCACTAGTCATAAAATGTTTTATTAATCAAACGTTTCAGCTGCTATTCAGCTAACCATCATGAGTAAAACATAAATATAGTAATTGCTAGAAATGATACCGTATCTATGTTGAAGCTGTTTGGTGGTTTAGCAACACCTCAAGCTATGATGTTCTTGTACACCCCAGGAAGTATCCCAGGGCCCATACTCATAGCATTGTTGCCCACAACAGCAGCCAAAATATTTGATGTAATAAAACATTTATGACTAGTGATTGAACTTTAATAATCAAGTATGTCTATACCTAGTCAAACTAATAATATATATTATCCAGGTCATTTCTTAAGTAGCTCAAGCATGATTCCTTAGCTGAAGATAAAGTCTTCAATGTCAGTCTAGATTATAAAGTTTAAATGTATTGATGCCTCGTGTGGATGTTTTTCCCCTCTTATCTGAAGGAAACATCAGTGCAAATTCAGTACTATTAGGAAATTCAGATAAAATAGAAATTATGCAGAAGTAAATACTGTAAATGTAATTGTAAATCTTTAGTCATTAATATTATTATATATATCAATACTTTACAATACTATAACGTTTAAGGTGCTATTACTAATGTCACCGTACAACTTGATCCTGATTCACCACCACAATTAGCTGATCGTAAAAACTTAGAGTTAGTAACAGAAGGAATAACTACAGTAGGTCCAGCTACATCAGTGACTGGAAGAGGAATAATGCTATGGTTGATAGAAATATCAGACTGGCTGGTGGATTTTAGTTTCTTAACCATGGTGTGTGACCATTCTAATCCAACCACAGCATTGATGCTAAATGAGTCAGACATTAAAGTATATTACAATATTTTACTCTCATATGCTATCTTAGGTGCCATAACTAATGCTCCCATACAACTTGATCCTGATTCACCATCGCAATTAGCTGATCGTGATAACCTACAGTTAGTTATAGAAGGAATCACTACAGGAGGTCAAGCTACATCAGTGACTTGGAGAAGGAATGGTCTTGCTGTTGGTAGAAATACAATGCTAGCTGGTGGTGGTTCATTTTACGATGGAGGAGGAGAGACTATTGTAGGTACTGGACCATGTGAGAGTCACATGTATAGAGTTGCTCTACAAGTGAGAGGATATCTACCTGGAACATACACATACACTGTTAGTAATGCTAATACACCAACTCCAGTGACATCACCAGTACTCACAATACAAGGTATTAACAAACAGTATTCAGTGCTATTATAATATTTCCAAATGTATATATTTATACCATAATTGCTGTGGTAACTGCAATAGATTAGGAAATCAAACCATAACTTTGTACCTCAAACAGTATTTAAATTGCACATAGAAGAGTTGTTGTTGTTTCTTGAAATAATAGTGTGAAATGCACAAAATAATATCATGGTATTTGTAATAGACTATCATAGTCCTTTCACATGAAGGTAAATATATTATTTTAATTGTACGAAGCTTTTCTTGCGAATGGTCACTCCATCCCGTCTGAGTGTAGCAAGAAAGCCACACCTTTTATATATGTTAACATTTGCTCCACACGCACTTGTAATACATAATCATAAGTGGATTACTTGCAAGTATATACCCACAGCTGTGTACTTAAAGTTAGGTGAATATCATTAGGCTTTTGAAACATCAAACCATTTAGTTTTTCATAATATAGTATTTTTCATGTACATCATCAACTAATATATTATTTTGCATTTAATCTACTTCATTCCAGAACCAGATCCTCCTACTAATATTGTATTGAGACAGATTAGTAATAGGAGAGTACAGGCAACCTGGACTCCTCCAGCTGGTTTCTCTGGAGCTACATATCATGTGTATATAAACACTATGAATGTCATTACTGGTGGCACTGAAGTGACTGGAACTACTTACACAACTGAGACTATTACTACTTCTACTGTTACTATTCGTGTGAGAGCTACTACTGGCACATATCTGAGTGTACCAGCTGTGTCTCAAACTCTGACTATAAGAGGTAAGAAGGGATTTGTAATATCTAAGTTTATCAACACAATCTTTTTGTAATGATACAGTGAATTCAAAAGTATAGCCCTTGCATAATTATTTAGTATTATAGATAAAATTATTGCTTAGTAATTTTAAATGAAATGTTGCGTAATTGGTGAGTGAATTGAGCAAGATTGATCAGATTAACATAATCTAAAATCAGGACTATTTTTATATGTTTGGATATACGTATGTCACTGTTGTACTCTGACCCTTTGCTTGGTGGTCTACTCTTTACCATACTTAACTAAACATAATTCTAAGATTTATCAATCTTTACCTGTACCTGGATCATTTAGGGATTTTTAATCATTCACTCCTTTGAATTAGTTTGTCTCTATCATGATCTGACACTATTTATTCTTACACATTTACTACAGTTCATTTTCAATAAAAATTAGTGGCAGTGGTAGGTTATCTTGGTTATTGCACTGTTTATCATAGCTGTACATCCAGTATTGCTCTTGTTAAAAAAAACCCATTCAATATTTAACGAGAAAAAAATACAATTTTAGTATTGTTTTGGTATATCTAGTACATAAGTGTGTGTGTGTGTGTGTGTGTGTGTCATGTGTGTGTATGACAGTGTTGTGTGGTGGTGTTTTGCTGCTACATGTACTGCTTTGCTAAACAAGGCACATAAAACATTTTCCTGCTTTTTACAGCTTTTTAGGCTTCCCTCAATTTTCTGTAGTAAGCAAGTGGCTCAAAACTGAGCTGTACTTTCTTAGAAATTATTGTTGTTGTTGTTTTTAAAGTGATAGAAAGTTGCAGCGAGTGGTTACTATGTAGATAACCCTGTACCATAAATAATTTCAACAAAAGCAGCTATTTGTTTCTAGCTGAGTGATTTTTATCAGGAGCTTCTTGTCATTAGACATCAGAATATAAATGATCACTTCTCATGAAAATTGAGGTAAGAAAGAAATTTCATATTTTTTTTAGCTAAATTTAATTTAAAGCGCAAGCTATTTTAGATATACATGAACTGCAAGTATTTAAACTTGTCACTTGTGTACAATGGCTCAAAGACCATTTTTGCTGCAACACATCACTATAATAAAATTGAATCACCAAAGGTGCAAACTCTCAGCACTAATGTACACTAGATAGTTATTTAGTAAAGCTGATGTTTGCTTTGCATTTTTTAATGTGATAGTAAATCAACATTCCCATAACTGTAACAATTTATCCAATAACTACCATAGTACTTATTCCTGAAAATGATTTTTTTATCATTATTGAATTATATACATGTGACATTATTAGCTACAAAGAATAGAATAATTATTTTTGCATGTACTATTATTCTTAATTTTCTAAAAACTATACTTAGTTTTACATTGTGATCTAAATTGATAATGTAACAACCATGTTTCAAAGTAACATTAACTTATATTATATAGATGTAATGCCACCAATGATATCTTCATCAGTGACTGCTACATCTGCTACTCTGTCCTTCTCTCAACCTACCAATAGTTTATCAGTAGATATGTACACAGTTACATTGACTAGTACTACTTGTAATGGAGTCCCTACTAGAACAGGATCTACTACCAGTAACTCAGTAACTATCGGTAGTCTGGAGGCTGGTATTCAATACTCTGTTAGTATCACTGGTAGAAATAATCTAACAGAATTAGAAGGCACTGGAACTACAACTCTGACTACCACAGAGACAGGTAAGCATTGACACAATTGCAACAAACTGTATTGAGTGCTGAATTTATTTCACAGCTCCTACTGGTAGGACTGGAGTACCTACTGTTAGTGTAATAATGTCCACAAACATTACCCTCACATGGACAGAGATAGATTGTTTAGACAGAAATGGAGTCATCACTAGTTACATAATTCAGTATGGAGAAGGAACTAATAGAGACATAACAATCACTACTCCATCTAGTGCTACCACTCATCTAATTACTGGCCTCAAGTTCTTCACTCAGTACACCTTCACTGTAGCTGGAGTCAACAGTATTGGTACTGGACCTTTCTCCAATCCAAGTGAAGTTATAAGAACAGCTGAAGATGGTAAGTATTATCTTGAAAACTTGCCATTAGATTTGTTTTTAGATGTGTTTATTTCGTTTTTGTGAAGGAAATAGATTTTAGTTTCAAAACTTAAACTATAGTTACACATTACTGTAGCTACTCACGAGCTGGAATTAAATTGACATCAAATAGCAAAAGATCTATGCAAAGCAATACCTGCTATCAATATTCATACATGATTCTATTCTATTACTTGAATTACTGTTAAAATTGCTGATATATAAAATTCATATAAAAAATGAAAATAATCTTTACATAATACATCGTATACATTTTTTTTGACCCAATCTTTTAGTACAACAATCTTTTATAACTAGTGATGCGCTCTAATAAACACAAAATAGCGAAGCGAGCGATGCATGTTCCCTGTAATGGCATCTATTCCATGCAAGCTTGGTGTGGCTACAAAATACTGTCAAAGTGAGAAAACAATAGTGGTAGCTTTTTTCTATGATGAAGGCTCCTGGCACCGTAATCCTCAGGAATAGTCTAATAAATTAATTAGGAACATTTAATGGCTTTTCAAAAAGAAAGATTCTTTACTTTGCTACCTGTTTCTGTTTCGTTTTAGCTCTCCTCCTCCTTGCCCTGTCTTTTTCATTTCTTATATTTCTCCTTACTATTTTTTCTTCTGGAGTTTCTAACGCCCTCAAAGCTCTTGACCGAGCGTTTCTAATGTTTTGTCTCTCTTTCGCAGAATTTGTTTCACTGGGCATCGCTACTTCGTATGGTGGGTAAACAAAACAAAATGTTGCTAAGAAGGTTACCCGGCCCGCGCAAGCGCATAGGAGAAAATGTGCACACGTACGCCCACGCAAGAACAAAAACAATTCCTAGACCTAACAAAAAATAATAATTATATATATATACATATATCACGGACTCATTAAAAAAAAAATATATATATATATCGCGGACTCATTAATAAGTCAGCTCCGCTCGCTTCGCTCGCTTCACTGGATTACCCTCACATGGACAGAGATAGACGTTTCAGAGAGCAATGGAGTTATCAGTGGTTACATAATTCAGTATGGAGAAGGAACTAATACAAACATAACAATCAATACACAGTCTAATACTACCACTCATCTAATTACTGGCCTCAAGCCCTTCACTCAGTATACCTTCACTGTAGCCGAAGTCAACAATGTGGGTATTGGACCTTTCTCTAGTATAAATATTACAACAGCAGAAAAAATGTAAATCTATAGAGAAATGCAATACATAAGCAAATATATGAATTATTTTAGTATGCTATTTCTTTATAATGTCAATTAAGTACTATTATGTTCAAAGATAAACTGAAGGAATTATAAATTTTGGCTTGTTTGAAACTTTAGAATGTGGCACCTTAAAAATGTCAGGGTACTAAAGTTTGAACAATATAAAACAAAATTTCAGAATCTTTTTATACTTTCTTTAGTTTCGGGGACTAGAGTCAATGACACAGTAATTGGAGATCCTCTCTACACTGTACCAATAAGAGTACCACAAGAACAGCTGGACTCTTTGGGCCTCACCAAACTTTCCCTTTGCTATGAAATACATGGCAAGCCTGGCCAATGGTTCAACTTTGTCACAGACAACTGTGCTTCAGTCAACACCCGATATACCAGCCTGACTCGCAGGCTGAACATCATGGATTCCCTGGCAGTGAGAGCTGTGGATGAGGCCAACAGGTGTGTGAACATCAGAGTGAATGTGGATCAGTGCAGTGCTATGGTGGGTGACAGCAGCATTGGCGTGCTCAACAAATACGAATCCAATGGCATCATGGTAAAAAGATACAGCAACAGAGTCCGTATCACTGTCCCTAACTGTCAGGACCTCACTCTAGTCATGTGGGTGATATGCGAAGATCGTACCTTGGAGAATCCAGACCAACCAGAAACTTTTCTGACTAGCAAAATGATTAAGTTTGTTGTGATGAGAGGACTCAATTTTGGTAGTAGGCAAGCACATGGACTCTTAGGTTAGTGTAGTACGGCATTTATTTTAACTTTGCTTTTAAGTTTAAGTATGTTTATAACAGGTCAGTTCTGGAATGTTCCAGTCAGCATTACCCCATACAATGGCTTGCTTTATGGTGAAACACCAGCAGTGAGTTGGTATATTGTGAATATCACTACAAATGGCGTCAACCGAGCATATGGAGGAAACTTACACACAACCACCTGGGATAACACAGAGGAGCCATGTCTCTATGTCGGAAACAGGCAATCCGGTGCTACAGCTGAAATTAGAGATCCCAATGATCCAGTAATTCAAGAGATATATACTAGCTATGAAGTTAAGGAGCCGTTTGTGGAAGACGACGACTACAAGTTTGGAATGTTTGATGAAACTAAATGCAACTAATAAAGTGTCTTTCTGGTTTAGACTTAGCTTAGAAGTTTTGTTGATGTTTTTTAGTAAATTATTCTTTGCCACTGCTTATTACCTTCCCACTTTTACCAATTGACTTATAAAGCAGACCATTTTGAATTTTATGTACTATTTTTACAAGATGCATAGTAATAAATTATAAATATTTAGTACCGTAAATAGAAAGTTTTATATTTGCACTAACCACTCAAGTTTTGATATATAACCTTGAGATACCACATTGCAGAGTTCAAACTTCAAATGATTAACTTCTGAAGGCAACCCTGGGGCAATGTAAACAAAAAATATAACAACTTTACCTGATAATGTAAATGATCAATAGCCAGAGTATTCTGTTTAGTGAAGTATGGAGTGGGGTAACTTCCAAGGAAAGACCAAAATGTGAAAGTCAAAATACAAAATGACATGCATGCATCCAAATCTACATATAAAACTAGTGGTGTGCTTGAGCACAATTGCTTTACAAGTGCTATTGATTCCTAATAACACAGGTTACCTATGCTTCACTTGTTAATAGTAGGCCAACTTTTAAAAGATCTTATGCACTTGTATCTACACTGTCTCGCTCATTCACTGGTAGTGCCTTCCTTCCTATGCTAGCTCATCCTTAAACTACAGTGGGTGCACATAATTTCAATGAGTGTTATGTTATTGCTTCACTGGAGTTATTTTAAATGTACTTAGCTAATTAAAGTTAGTAAACAGGTTAATTATGGCAGATTGCTGTGTCCATAAAAATTATATAACAAGTCTAACATAAAATAATCTATACTAATAAAATCCAATACTGTTAATACAGTTATATTATACAGTTATAGTTCTATATTTGCTTCACTGTATTGACTGGCTTGACATTATATCAGTCTTGGCTTCACATCATCATTTGGGCACTGCAAATGTGCAGAAGTTGACACTCTCCTCATTGTGTGTAAGAATCTACCCTGAAATATGTGGCTGTAGGAAGAGCCTTCACGAACAGAATTAGAAGTGGCACATGGACTTGTAGTTGGTAATGAATGTAGATTAGGACAATATTCAGATAGTTTCTGACTGCATTGATCAGTGGATAGTTGTGACAAACTTGAACCCAAGTGGGTAACTTGTTGGAGCAGATCTTTGGATGTTATTCAAATGCTGAGATTCCATTTGGATATGTTGGTGTGGTTAAACTGCAGAATGGCTTGCTACAGGAACAGTTGGCATATAATTGAAATCTATGATGGGATGACTGCTGAGGTTGATGTTTCAAGTTCAAATTATAGTAAAAATTTCTTCAAATCATTTATCTATATAATTTTACTGTCATAATATTTTCAATAGAACTCGACCACGACTGTCTGCTCCAATTAACCGTCATATGCCTCATTATCCGACAACAGGACAATTCAAACTACAAGGACAAGAAAACATCATTCTACAATATCAAGTTTCAAACAAACTTGAAAGGTCTACATCAACAGCAGGTTCCAATTATAATATGCCAACTATTCCAGTAGTAAGCCCCTCCGCAATTCAACCCACCAACATGTCCCAATCGAATCTGTATTTGTGCAGACTCGGTCACGTTTACCTCCACTTCGTGGTCATTTATCCTCATTACCTTACAATGTACTTCCACTGTCTTTGATTCCAAAATCTCAGTTTCCACCGCATTTTTTTCAGCTTCTTCTGCAGTTTTTTCGGCTTCTTCTTCATTCCAAGTGTCAGTTTCTTTCATATTTGATGCCAGGCTGTTGTCCACAGCATTGTTGACACCTTTTCCCTCTTTGACCAGATTGGATGGACGTTCTATTTCTTCTTCATCATCATCATCAGTTTCAGAAGTGGCCTGTTTCCTTATTTCGACCCCCATATCTTTAGCCTCACTGTTTACTTCTTTCCCCTATATGTGGCAATTCCTGCAGAGTTGTCACCTATTTCTGTGAAGTGGTTACTATCCTCTATTCTTTTACTACTGCTTTTCTGCACTTTTTTTATTCCC
>WLWD01002074.1_pt1 | contig 78520 bp, 44 predicted proteins | sample 6712731 | NCBI WGS metagenome assembly WLWD01 (sample SAMN12718690, study PRJNA576275) | sponge metagenome | isolation source: marine sponge | host: Mycale hentscheli | place: New Zealand: South Island, Marlborough, Capsize Point | collected 2014-11-01 | reverse complement strand
ATTTTCGCAGGAATTTTCTCACACTTTGGAGCTTAAGTATAACGTAAGGCTTGCTTAATGCTGTAGTTTCAGAATAAACTGGGGTCAAGCCTAAAAAGCCGTGTTTTTTGGAGAAAAAAGTTTCCCGCTCGCGCGTTTAAAGGGCACACGTACCATCCCACATACATATATAACATATACCCGATTTTGCATTATCCACCCCTAATACTGTCTCGTCTAGTGGACAATGAATTTACAAGTTAATGCTGTTGACTAGGGCTTATAACTGTGACAAATAGCGACTAACTAGAATAGAAATGGAGCTCACATAAGTTTTTGCGTTTAACTGCACCCGCAAAACAATTCAAAGCGGTAAACCGCAATTCAATTTCTAAGGTGATACGGGTAATGGTAGCTAAACCGGAGGATTCTGTTTAGTGAAGTTTGGGACATGGTCGAACGCGGAGCAAACACAAAAATACGGAGGGTCAAAGTACAAAATGACATACATACGTCCAAACATATATAAATAAATTAGTGGTGTGCTTGAGCACAAATGGCCAGCGAGCCTAAAGACTATACTATTTTTATTGACTTCTAACACTAATAAGGTCCAGTTTTTAAATTTAGCATACAGGGTAAGGGGATTTCAGTGCCATAGTAACAACTCTCTGCAACTGCTTGAATTAAACAACAACAACAAAACAATACACGTTATTTAAAAGTTTTCTTTGTGATATTCTTTAGCTAAGTAGTGGTTGTAACACACAATGCTTTGACACAGCTGGACATGCACACTTACCTTTGCAGTAGTCTAGTGGACAATGTATTTTCAGGTAAATACTGTGCGCACGGCTTATAACCATGACAAAGAGCGCATTGACTTACCACCGCCACTTACTCAATAGAAATGGAAGTCCCTTAAGTTGTCAAGTTTGAACTGCACCCGCAAAAGAATTCAAAACGGTAAACAATTCAATTTCTAGGGTGATACGGGTACTGATCGATAAACCAGAGGATTCTGTTTAGTGCAATTTGGGACGGGGTCGACAACCGAACTAACACAAAAACGCGAGGGTCAAAGTACATGGGTAAAGGGGATTCAATGCCATAGTAACCACTCCCCTCAACTGTTTGAATTGAAAGAGAAGCAACAAAATCAAGTCACGTTATTTAAAATTTTCTTTGTGATATTCTTAATAATAGTTGTAACGCACAATACTTTCAACAGCTGAATATACTTACGCAAGACTTACTTTCGTGGTTCGTCTGGTGGACAATGAATTTTCCAGTAAATGCTGTTGAGTAGGGCTTATAACTGTGACAAATAGCGCATTAACTTACCACCGCCACTAACTCGAATAGAAATGGAGCTCCCAGCACCCGCAAAATATATCAGACTTTTCCCCGCTAATACATTTTCTTACGGGCATACCAGACTGTATCAAATTTATAGTTCTTAACGACAAGCGCGGTCGCTCGGGTAACGGGCTATAAGTTATAGTTATAAACCAAAATTGAGGTTTGTATGCGATTTATAAACTCCGAGACACGAGGGCGCAGCCCCAGTGGCTAGGATTTATAAATCGAAATACAAACCTAATGATTTTGGTTTATAACTATTTTATAGCCAGAACATAAACAACGAGCAAAGTGTAGCGTTAGCTATCTTAGTAATTGTATTAAAGTACCCAAACTCTTCATTATTCCATTTTGCTTTGATCTGCCTTCTACCATAATTATGGTTGCTAAGAACTATATCAGACTTTTCCCCGCTAATTGGCGAGCGAGCGAAGCGAGCGAGCAACTCTAATATGTAGTCTATGGAAATCCTGAATACGTCGTCGTTTAAACGCGCGCGCATGAATACGTTGTCTTTTATACGCGCGCGCGCATACGTGGTCGTTTAAACTGAATACGTGGTCGTTTAAACGCGCGCGCGCATTCCAGAACTTCGCTGACTCGCCCAACCAATGCTACACGAGCATGCTTAGCATGTGGACACTTCAGAGTATCCCCCATCCCCATTTCCCCCTTTACACGTTTCCCCCCTTTACATGTTTCCCCTTTACACGGTTCCCCCTTTACATGTTTCCCCTTTACACGTTTCCCCCCTTTTCCCCTTTTCTGTACTTTACACATTATTTTGTTATCATTGTTACTTTATCATGAGGAGTACCATTCTTTACCCTTTACCAATCATCATTTCCCCCTTTACATGTCATTACATATTCTACTACTAATAATGAGATGTGAATTCAGATTTGGCAACCTGCAGGAAGAAAACCAATGCAAATTCAAATCAAACGACCCCAATGCAATTGAAAGTGTCAACATTTCCCCAGAACTTCGCTCGCTCGCCCAACCAATGCTACACGAGCATTTTCTAGTTCAGCGAGCGAGCGAAGCGAGCGAAGCTGACTATCAGTCGTGTTCAATTGAGATTTCAGATATATATATATATATATATGTAGGTATGTATGCGTACGTCAAAAAATTTCGCCCGCGCTTCTAATTACGTAAGTTAGGTAAAGCGTTTACAGTTCCGGTATTTTTCAATTAACGAGCACGGAGAATCAACTAAGTTTCAACCAAAAAGTTTATAGCTACTCTCTTCTTGGCGAAAGACTGAATGGCAAATTGTCAAGCTGCGCTTCTTTGCCACTGCGTTCGAAGTTTATTAGGTAATTCTGTTATTGTTAACTCTTCATGCCTAATCATTGCTATTATTTAGCGATTTCCTTCACAAATTATCTTTACCTATACTCATATATTTACTCGCTCGCCATGCATTTGCGCTATTCGAGCGCACCACTAGTACATTTTCTTACGGGCATACCAGAATGTATCAGATTTATAGTTCTTAACGACAAGCGGGGTCGCTCGGGTAACGGGCTATAAATATATATATAGGTATGTATGCGTACGTCAACAATTTCGCCCGCGCTTCTAATTACGTAATTTAGGTAAAGCGTTCACAGTTCCAGTATTTTTCAATTAACGAGCACGGAGAATCCTGCTGCACTGCCTTACGCAACTTTGTTTCAACCATAAAGTTTATAGCTACTCTCTTCTTGAAACAATTGTGAAGTCCTTGTCAAGCTGCGCTTCTTTGCCACTACTTTCAAGTTTATTCAGGTAATTGTTATTGTTAACTCTTCATGCCTAATCATTGCTATTATTTAGCGATTTCCTTCACAAATCATCTTTACCTATACTCATATACAGTTCGTCGAGCTTAAAGAGTAGAAAGTTCTTTTTTTTGTTAATTGTTCTTTAAATGTATACATGTGCAGTCAGATTGATGTCAGGAAGCTGAAACTTCACACACACAAATTAATATATATTGAAATTGATTATGTTTAAAAAAATTGTGGTTTGTGGTCACAACTGTGGTAATAGATAGAAGAAGTGACCCTATAAATGGAGGATATTTTTGATATTTTTAAGCCAGAAAAAGAGTAAATTGAATTCGAGTGTCTAAAGATTTTGCAGACTGAATCTATGGCTCATTAATTTGATTTGTACCAAATTTTTATATTTTATTACTATTTTACTTATTTTTAATTTCATTTTTTATAAAAAACTGAACTCCCCAAATGCTTTAAGCTGGTAATTTTGCAATTTTGAAGTAAGTGTCTTGGGAATTTAATTTAAAATACCTAAATAGTTGTATTTTAATCCATATGAATTTGAAACCCCTATCTTGAAAATTAAGGGAAATAAAAATGCTTTTGTGAGAGTGTTAGTATTTTCGGTGTAAGTTGTGACGTTTGTGGAAGCTCTTATCTCAATGACGACGTATTTGTGATGTCAGAGTGTTGCGCTTGCGCATTTGTGAACTAAACCAGGGGATGTTGGACACGCTGGTAAAACGCGGGAGATGGCCCGTAACCGAGTCACGCAAACAATCAATTAACTTTGGCGCCAAAAACCGCGAAGCAGGTGGACACAAACGGTCTCTGAGCTATAACTTGTATGTAGTGTACTAGTCTGAGACGGTCATTTAGAATAACATCCTTCTATTATACTTGCAGGGGAAGCCATTGGAGCAGCTTAAAACTCCGTCTCAACCATGACCAACTCCACCATGACCAACTCCACCCTGACTGGTACCAGCTCCGACAATTCCACCAACCTTGTATTGAGACTCCGCTGCGTATAGACTCCATCATCATCACTTCAGTTCTTTCCATCGGGATTGCTACCGCTATACTCTTCAGCCCTATCGCCTACAAGTCTAAATCTTGTGCTGAACTACCCTCCCACTAATGAGCAACCAACTCCAAGCAACATCGGGAATACGCCATCACTTTTGCTCGAGGGACTAACTATTTCCAAAGTTACAACGGCCATCTCACGGCTCATTTGTATTTCTTATTATTGTTTACAAATGGGCTCTTTTTAGAGCTTACACAAGTTAATTGATTATCTTACCAAATAAATTGCGCGTTCGCGGAGCTCAACGTTATGGGGGGCGGGGTGAAATTGCGAATCAGTTGTCAACTTGAAAATAAAAATTGATATTTCGTGGAACTGGATCACTGAATTGAATCCAAATTTTGCGCACGAGCAAAATACCCCCCTTAGAATAAAGTTACAGAGAGTTTTTTTAGAATAACGCACGAGTAAAACGGCATGAAATTTTACTGTTAACAAAAAAAAAAATATATAGATATTAGAAATATGGCTCTGTAATGTTGCGAAGAAGCCCTCAGGCTACCTCTGGAAAAAAAATGAGCGCAGTAGCTCTTACGGCCGCTTCGAAATAACTCTGAATAGTAGCCAGTGTGCAGAGCTGTATCTCCGTCCCAGGGGGTCTTCATTCTTCAAAAATGGCTTGCTGGAGTCCTCTTTGGTGCTCATTCCACCTGTAACAACAAAGTAAGCCCACAGTACACAGAAAAAGAAATATAAAGACATAGCAAAAACAGTCAATTTGCGAAGGGAAGTTCCCGAATAGGAGCTGCCGTGTGAGGGCCCGGCTCCAGTTTAACTACGAGTTGTGACGTAGGACGGACGAATTTGTGACGTCAAAAAAAATGGCGCTTAATGTATGGAATGTCTATGGAGATAGCGTAGTTCTTATACTTATACTGTTTTATATGACTTAGTTTCGAGTGGATTGGGATCTAACAACACAAAAAAGGTATGGCTAAGCTTGTTGTGATTGCAACTAGTCTAAGTTTTGAGATCTGTACTTTCTACTCTCTAAGCTGGACGAACTGTATTTACTCGCTCGCCATGCTTTTGCGCTATTCGAGCGCACCACTAGTTTTAGAATTTTAACTGCACACGCAAATTAATTCAAAGCGGTACACACAATTCAATTTCTAAGGTGATACGGGTAATGGTCGCTAAACCAGAGGATACTGTTTAGTGAAGTTTGGGACGAGGTCGAACGCGGAGCGAACACAAAAATACGCGAGGGTCGAAGTACAAAATGACATACGCACGTCCATACATACTGATAAACAAACATCCCCGATTTTCAATTGTGTTACCCCTGTAAGTGTCTCTCTCGCTACGCTCGCTCGCCATTTATATAACATATACCCGATTTTGCATTATCCACCCCTAATACAGTCTCGCTCGCTTCGCTCGCTCTCCAACAAACATCCCCGATTTTTTCATTTTTACCCCTGTAAGTGTCTCGCTCGCTACGCTCGCTCGCCGATTATATTTAGCTCTCTATTTGATAATAACTAATTGTGTATCACTTTGATCAGTCACCAATTTTGATGTGCAATAATTTATTGACTGAAGTACAAAGGTGTCTTACAATTACTGTATATAGATCAAAGTAAGATATTGCCTGAGGTCACCTCAGTGTGTGTGGGCTCTCCTATTATTATCACTTGTGAATCTTCCACTAATGCAACTTGGGAATATAGTGATAATGTTGTGCCTCAGGGACTAGAAATAGCTTTGAACACATTAAAGATAAAATTGGCAAATTTTTTTCATCAAGGCTTCTATGTATGTAAAGGAACGAACAAAGAAGGTCACAATTTCTATGCTCAGAGTACAGTATTTATTAAAGGTAAATCCTGAGAATATGTCCTGTTAGCAATGAAGAATAAAATGCCACGTCATTAGTCTTAATTGTCAAGAAACTGTGTATGTTTCTATTACTAGTGGTGTGCTTGAGCACAAATGGTAGCGAGCCTAATACTACACCATTGTTAAACGTTTGGTTTTAACTTCTAACATTCAAGCTACTAAAAAAATGTCGAGTTTTTAAATTACGTATTATACCGTAAAGGCATTCAATGCCGTAGTAACCACTCCCCGAGACTGTTTGAATTGAAATAAAAAACAAGTCAAGTTTTTTAAACTTTTTCTTTTGGATATTCTTAGTAATTGTTGTAACTCACAATAACTTTTACACAACTGAACATACTTATGCAAAACTTACTTTCGTGGTAAGTCTAGTGGACAATGATCGCTAAACTGGATGATTCAGTTTAGTGAAGTTGTGACGTTTTTTTGACCAGGTGACACTAATACCCCAGGTTACACTGCTTGGACCAGATAGTACTACTGTGGACCAAGTGACACTACTATGGACCAGGTGACACTACTGTGGACCAGGTGACATTACTGTGGACCAGGTGACACTATTGTGGACCAGGTGACACTACTGTGGACCAGATAACACATACTGTGTGACACTACTGTGTACCAGGGGACTCCACTGTGGACTAGCTGACACATACTGTGTGACACTACTGTGGACCAGGTGACACTGCTGTGGACTAGGTAACACTACTTTAAACCAGGTGACCATACTGTGGACCAGGTGACACTACAGTGGACTAGGAATCATGGCACTGTATGTAGTGTGCCATGATTGAGCCTCATCTGTGAACCTAAGGTCCAAGCAGAATTTGCTGAGGGTGCAGTTTATTTGATACTAGAGCAGAACGGTAAAAATATAAGATTCTGCTGACTTGTCTATGCTGTGTGAAGACTATACAACAGTTATCTTACAGGGTGTTGCCAAAATTTAAGTACCAGACCAAATACTGCATCTTAACTACTTCTGTTTCCTGAAAGGATCTCCCGACTACTGACTTTCTGTGTTTTTTATGTAACTCCTGTTGGCGCTAGGTGTAGCTCGTAAGCTTATAGGTCTGCGAAGAAGTAATTCCTTAGAGACTGTCTCTCTGCAGTGGTAATGCTGCCACCAGATTCTTCCTCTTTCTCTTGTCCTTAGATAAGTTAACCTCAAGTGAAGAACGACATTAAATCGGTATAACGTTGAATATTATAGGTCTCCGGAACAATACAATAAACACAAAGCCGCATGATAAAACATTAATAGGTAAGATGACGTATACAGGAAATATGATTCTATGAAGTGTGCGTGCACAGTATTTCAAAGTAAATTTACAAGTCTATACAATATAAAATGTTATCCTTGTCCTATAATGTTCTTTCAAGTCTTTGGTAGGCATGTGCCTACAACTCCCACTTAGGAAAGACTTTGTTGTAAGATCTTCATTGACTATATGTATCAAACTTGGACAGTCCACAACCTGACTGGCCTGACCAATTTCTACATCTGCCCCAGTCATAGGTATTGCTAGTAAGATACACTTTGTTAGTTACAGACATAGTTGTACGATCTTTTTTTAAAATTGTATTCATCATGTAACATGGCTTGTTAGGTAAAGTTACTCCTTCTGAGCAGGTGGTTCTGGAAGGAAGCACTGCTCATTTTCAATGCTATTATTCTGGTGAAGTCATTTGGTACTTCTATGGTACAAAAGTTCAGGAAATGTATTCTGAAAGTAATGACTTGATTATAGCAAATGCCACTAGTTCAGATGAAGGAGTATATACGTGCCATAATAGAAGTACAGTAAACCAAACTAGTACTGCTAACATTGTCGGATCAGCTGAACTCAGAGTAAGAGGTATTGTATTACTCGGGCAGCGTGAAGGAGTAATTATTGGACTAGCATAACTTCAAAGAAATGTGAAATTTGTAGTTTCCTAACTTCATAAAATATATACTTTAGATTTAGAAGGCAAATGCATTGATATCATATGAGCTAATATGTAATAGCAACATTTTAACAAATACATACAATGTGAATGTCCATTACTTATACTTTAGGCATACACTAACAAATCAGACATCAAAGCAACACATCTGTGTCTATGATTAAGCCTGCTGCATTACAGCCACAATAGTGTAGCACTTTAAGACCAGATTTAGCTCAATCTAATAACTATGTTGCTATATAATTCCTATGTAAGAATAATCATTAGATGTATTCTATATCTTTCACAGGCTTTTCTAAACAATACAGAATTAAAAATATTTGGTCGCTACCTGGAATCGAACCCAGGACTGCTAGCTTAACACACAAGCGCTCTGCCACTGAGCTAAGACATCCAGCCGGTAAATAACACTCCAATTCTGTATTTTTACTGTTAAGGGGTACTGCCATGCTACAGTCACACTCTCAACATCTCAACAGACCAATGAAAATTCTCTTTTCTCACAACAGTATGCTTTCATTTTCAGCTGCTGACATCAAGAAATGGACAATCACTACACTAGACCCACAACTAGTCAGCAGACATTACTAGACATGATACAATCAATCCTTTAGCACTTCACTAGACCCACAACTAGTCAGCAGACATTACTAGACATGATATAATCAATCCTTTAGCACTGCACTAGACCCACAACTAGTCAGCAGACATTACTAGACATGATATAATCAATCCTTTAGCACTGCACTAGACCCACAACTAGTCAGCAGACATTACTAGACATGATATAATCAATCCTTTAGCACTACACTAGACCCACAACTAGTCAGCAGACATTACTAGACATGATATAATCAATCCTTTAGCACTTCACTAGACCCACAACTAGTCAGCAGACATTACTAGACATGATATAATCAATCCTTTAGCACTCACTAGACCCACAACTAGTCAGCAGACATTACTAGACATGATATAATCAATCCTTTAGCACTACACTAGACCCACAACTAGTCAGCAGACATTACTAGACATGATATAATCAATCCTTTAGCACTGCACTAGACCCACAACTAGTCAGCAGACATTACTAGACATGATATAATCAATCCTTTAGCACTGCACTAGACCCACAACTAGTCAGCAGACATTACTAGACATGATATAATCAATCCTTTAGCACTACACTAGACCCACAACTAGTCAGCAGACATTACTAGACATGATATAATCAATCCTTTAGCACTGCACTAGACCCACAACTAGTCAGCAGACATTACTAGACATGATATAATCAATCCTTTAGCACTACACTAGACTCACAACTAGTCAGCAGACATTACTAGACATGATATAATCAATCCTTTAGCACTACACTAAACTAACCACCAGACATTACTAGACATGATACAAGCAATCCTTTAGCACTGGACTAGACCCACAACTAACCACCAGACATTACTAGACATGATATAATCAATCCTTTAGCACTACATTAGATCCACAACTAGTCAGCAGACATTACTAGATATGATATAATCAATCCTTTAAACAGTAACTTATTGACTGATATACCTACAATGCCTCCATTGTGACCGTAGCACTGGATAAAGCCAGAGACTCAGTGTAAGGTAACAGAGCAACTAAATCAGAATTATCTTTTATCTTGAAGATGTTAAAACTATCAACCCCTCTTTTATCAAGCATGCTGAGGAGAATAATGAATGAAGAGGTTGAACAAGCGGAGAAATCTAGAATTGAAAGTAGAGGTGACACAGAAAAGAAGATGGTTAAAGGAGAATTAAAAAGTACATCTTTCCCTTACACAGTATTCTACTTAGTGCAATCCTTCTTTATCTGAGCTGCTTCATATGAGTTGTAGTTTGTAATTATGGCTAGTAACTCAGCTTGTGTAACACTCTTAGTAACTCAGCTTGTGTAACACTCTGAGGTTAGTAACTCAGCTTGTGTAACACTCTGAGCTTAGTAACTCAGCTTGTGTAATACTCTGAGCTTAGTAACTCAGCTTGTGTAACAATCTTAGTAACTCAGCTTGTGTAACACTCTGAGCTTAGTTACTCAGCTTGTGTAACACTCTTAGTAACTCAGCTTGTGTAACACTCTGAGCTTAGTAACTCAGCTTGTGTAACACTCTGAGTAACTCAGCTTGTGTAACACTCTGAGCTTAGTTCATTAGTGACTCCCAATAGTTCTAGCTGATAATATAGCAGCTCTTTAACTTGGTTAGATAGTTTTTGTAGATAAAAGTAATTGCAAAAACCAGGAAACTGGTAAGCTAGACTGGTTGCTATAACTAATAAGTATTGGAGGGTAATGAGCTTTCCAAATTATGTGTGAGATAACACCATGAGATATCATGAGTTATCTAATAGTCACAAATTATAATAGTATTATGAAGATAGTATATATTATAATATAGTTTCAACTAGTTACTGTGTTTAGATCTTGCAATTATTGTTAATATTGATATCATTGTAGTTGATAGCTATTACAATTGTAACTTACCAAAACTTAATTAATGTTTAGTTTTCATGGAGGATATGTTTTTTCCTTCAAGAAGACGAGCATATGTTGGAAGTACAGTGTCATTCCTGTGTAAAACAAGACAGCCACCTACAATATATTTCCATAATGCTTATCATAAGTTATCACCTCAGAATGTAGAAGTTCTCTTTTATACATGGAGTTTATACATTGTTAGAATTTATGAAATTGATTGGATAAACCATGGATTATACAGTTGTTATGGGTCTTATCCAAAAGAAGGAAGGATGACATTATTTTCTGATCATGTGTTGTTGATAGTTTTGTGATATGGGGTAAGAGTTGATAATAGATCAAAAACTGTGCCACAATGATCTATATAATTATTATTATATATATCTAGCAAGGCTGGAGTACAAGGTCGGCTGGTCAAGCTATGGCATGATCACTATTTTTGGGATGACTTAACATATTCATAGAGAATAAACTAAATTTATCTTGAGAAAATTATTTGGTTTTTTGGTTTGCAATGTAATTCATCATAATTAATTGAATATAGCATATATCTATTTTAGAAGTGGCATATTTAACTATATATTTCTATGTATTGACCACACCTTTTCTTGGCATGACTACTATAATAAAGCTACCTTGGGTCCACGCTATATAATATTCTCACCACACCCCCTTCAAATACAATTATCCACCAAAAAAATGATAACATTTCTGATTATGTTCGTCAGTCTTACTAAAATTCTCTATGTTCCAATAATAAATGTATCATCATGTCATAGGTATAGGCCAAAGCCTGACAATTATATCAATCAAACTGAGTGGTGCAAATTTGTACCTTGGCTCTAGGTTGTAGGAAACACATAAAAAATTAATTTCTGATTGGACGATAATAATAACTAAGTGTTAATGTCCATTAGCGTTTGTCCAAGCCATTATCTTCAATATCAAAATGCATGCATCTATTTTGCTAGTACTTCTCTACATTGGATTGAAAATTCACATTGAGATTAGATCAAAAACAATTATAGCAACATTGTTGTTCCATATTATTAACTAAATGGTAATGCAAATTTATTATGCTCTTATATAAATTTAGTGGGAGACTTTAATAATTGGGAAAAAACAGGAAATTTTTTCTCCTTTTTACAATTTTGATATTTATGTACTGTAGAAACCATGCAAGCAAAAAAGTAATATTTGCATCAGCCAGTTTTGAGGTTTGCAAGATGAATGTGTAAAACTTCTACAAAATTCATTTCATTGTTTGTAGGTTATGCTAATACAAAAGAAAATTTAGGTTTTTATATACTTTTTCATGAAATGTTATTTGTTTAATGTAATAATATTCCTATTATGCACTAATATCGTCAGAAATAATTAAAAAGAAGAATTAATCTGTTACAAATATGTCCTTTCCTTCTTGGACAATTAAAGGTACCATTAACCTTTCTCTACTCTAAATTATAGAATTGGGCTCATAACTACAGCATCTGTTGACTGTATTGCCTTGTCTGTGTGATATGACAATTTAGCTATTGGAAGTTTATTATGTGCGATGATCAATTATATAGTTACAAATAGTAATAGATTGTAACTACAGCTATTTTAATAGTACCTGCTTTTTGGCAAGATTTCAGACAGTTCGGTAAGCTTCCAAAGCTTCCAGAAGCAGGTAAGTTTTGGACATATAATCTGAATATTTTAGGCGGAAATTTTATAATAATGACATTTGAGCAGATGGATGAATTTGACCAATTAAAAAAAAGAATGTGAAGGTAGCTATAGCTACTTGAAATGAGGAGACTTATTAGATGACAGATGAAATACCATGCTTAATAACAAAGTTTGGATTCACTTATTTTCGATTTGGTGCAACCTGAACGATGAAATAATTGAGTGGATTTATGAGAAGAGGAAAGATTGTAAAAGGTTTGGGACTGAAGAAACAAATTTCGATAGACTTAATTAATAAATTGAATAATTATTATATTCTTTTAACATAGTTGCAGCAGCTGGGGAGGTCAGTAATGAATCTGCTGAAAGGATCCTTAAGAGAAAACGAACCAGCTGTCTCAAAAATGCATCACAGAAACATTTATGAAAAGAAAATGAGTCTGTCTGAATAAATGAGTCTGTCTGAATAAGGTGAGTCTGTCTGAATAAATGAGTCTGTCTGAATAAACGAGTCCGTCTGAATATAGTGAACTACAACTAAATTGATTTTATTACTTTATAATACTGTAATTTTGTTAACAATCATCTCATAGAGTGTGTGGTGGTGGGAGTCTCTCCAGTTAAGGTTAAACGAAAAAATTATTGTTGAAGAAAATGGACTTCTTACTGAGGACAGACATATATTTGCTGGCAATCTCCTTTTACGTAAACAGTTTCCGAATTTGCAAGGTCTGCAGGATACTCATTTTAGCCAATGACAGAAAAATTTAAATATATTTATGGCGAAGTTAAGCCACATGAAATGTGTATTCTTACGATTAATCATTTTCCTTATCTCTTACAAACAGCTTTCCAAATACAATTTGTTGGTCATGGCCATTGGAGTTCGTACAGTAAAGCAAGTAACGTGGTCTGGACCAATACGCAGATGCTCGGTGTCTGCATCTAGGACAGTTTGCCTCCTGGTAAAGAGTTGCCTTGTGATGTTCAGCACAAAAGCAAAGGGGTGCCAAAGACTGTGGAGTCTTCGCTTTAGCAAACACATTTCATTTAGCTAATGGAGATAAAGTATGCCGAATTAATTTTGAACAGAGAAAGATGAGAGAGCACGTTGTTCAATGTTTTACAAAAGGCAAGTTTTCAGCTTTTCCTATAAGTAGTAAATCTTCAGTTCAAAGAACTCAGTCTAAGAAGGTTCTCCTGCAATTGCATTGTGTATGTAAAATGCCTGAATGTTTCGACAACTACATGATCAGTTGCAAGTCATGTAATTCCTGGTTTCACTACAAATGTGTTGGAATTACGTGCAAGTGTAAAGACTCTTTTCGCCGTGCATGTTCACCATCCTCTTGGATTTGCTCTACTTGTAGTAGTTGACTTTCTGTGTTATCTTCTTCTTGTGTATATCATCATTTTTCATTGTAATTATAAAATTATAATATAATGTGTGCATATCATGAACATTATGTTATAATTAAAAAGTATTGAAGTACCAGGGGCGATACGCAGACTTCAAAAGGTGGGTTATTTTATGACCACATCCAAGCCACACCTAGATCACACGTAATATAATTAATAATTTATTATAGAAACAGCAATAATTTATTGAAAAAGCAAGCTAGCACCCTCATTTCTACAAGATGGATACTTTACTAATTAAAGTTTGCAAACACAATTTAGATCAGTTTCATATGCACTTACTCGTGGATTGAAGACTTCTGGAAACACAGTAGAGGATGAAGTCTGTACAACTCAAGGCTGAGAATGATCTCCTCATGTCAGTTGCATGATTGGGTGTAATTGATAAAGCTTTTCCTATAAATTTGAACAAAGCAATGGTTCCATTCAGTAGTGAGCCATTTTATTTGTAATACTTTCAACTTGCTATATCTCTGTGGCTTCTATATTATTTTACTGAAATACATCCAAAGTAATATTTTTTGACTGCATCAGCAGCTTCATTTTAGCCTTTTGAATCCACCAGATAATGCAAACTACAGTTGAAATTAGCTATATAGGGGTTTGATTAAAACTTGACACAGTCCATAGTTTCTGCTCAACAAAAAGGCTATAAATATAGTTAATTTGAAATGGGGTTACTAGTAACCACCTGAACCCTCCTTTGCGTACACCCTTGAATACAATGTAGCTAGTTAATCGTTTGAACAATGTATAAAGAGGTAATGGGTAAAGAGCAAGTAATTTGGGGTGTGGCAGTGTGTAAAAAAAAGGGGGGGGGGGGTTCTGACGAACCTAGCTAGTCGAACCCTACTGAATCCATCACTGTAGTGTCCTACGCCCGTAAAGACTTCCAGGTCACGAGACGGTAATACTGCAATTTGATTGGAGCGCCTCTATTTTGGTCGTTGGACAAGTCGTTAGTGCTAGGAGATTGCCAGACCCTTCCTTCCCCCTCCCCCCACCTCAATACAAGGAAAGGTAAGGGTCGTCGACGCCGGACTACTCAAGCACATCACTAGTTGGCGAGCGAGCGTAGCTAGCGAGACACTTACTGGGGTAACACAATCGAAAATCGGGGATGTTTATTTATTCAGCGAGCGAGCGAAGCGAGCGAAGCTGACTATAGTCGTGTTCAATTGAGATTTCAGATATATACTAGTGATGTGCTTGAGCACAAAATGGCGAGCGAGCCTAAAGACTATACTATTTTTATATGAATGATTTTAACTTCTAACACTGAAGCTACTGAAAATAAGGTCCAGTTTTTAAATTTCGCATACAAGGTAAAGGGATTTCAGTGCCATAGTTACAAACTCTCTGCAACTGCTTGAATTGAAAAACAACAACAAAACAATACACGTTATTTAAACGTTTTCTTTGTGATATTCTTTAGCTAAGTATGGTTGTAACACACAATGCTTTGACACAGCTGGACATGCACCTACACAGACTTACCTTAGCGGTAGTCTAGTGGACAATGTATTTTCAAGTAAATACTGTTGCGCACGGCTTATAACCATAAAGAGCGCATTGACTTACCACCGCCACTAACTCGAATAGAAATGGAAGTCCCTTAAGTTTTCAAGTTTTAACTGTACCCGCAAAAGAATTCAAAACGGTAAACAATTCAATTTCTAGGGTGATACGGGTACTGATCGATAAACCAGAGGATTCTGTTTAGTGCAATTTGGGACGGGGTAGAACACATAACTAATACAAAAACGCGAGAGTCAAAGTACAAAATGACATACGTACGTCCAAACATATTATATACAAATAAACTAGTGGTGTGCTTGAGCACAAATGGCGAGCGAGCCTGATGTTAGGTAACATAAAACTAAGTATTGTTACTATGTTTTAGCTTAGTTCATGCAAACACTATAATAGCAGTTATGACCTTTTATTTCAGCAAACAAATACAAAATCACTCTCTTACCTGATTAATGGTAACTTTTGTAGTATCAAACATCAACCATTCTGATAATCTCAATCACCAGTAACTCTTGAACAAGCTCTCAGCTACGATAAAAAATAAACCAGTGTTATTATTTGGAATTTTAGCCAACAAATATGGAATTACTACTTACATCATTCTTGAGTATTGATAACTTCTGTAGTATCAAATTGAAGTTACTTTGACCATCTGAATTACCTTGAATTCTTGACAACAAGCTCTCACCTACAAAAACAAAAGACAATCAATTTTAGCACACAAATACAAATTACTTTCTTACCTCATTTTCTTGAGCAGTGGTAACTTTTGTAGTACCAAATTTGAGCCAATCTGACTATTTGAATTTACCAGTCACTGTTGACTAGCTCTTAGCTACAAAAAAGAAAGGCCAGAGTTAATTTTGCATATTTAGCTAACAAATATGGAATTGCGTACTTATCTCAGCTTCCCTCGAGAAGTAGTAGCTTCCATAGCATTAATACTGCGGCATTCTGACTACCAACGGCTCTTGACAACCAACAACCGGCACTCCGTATCCCCCCATAGAACGGCGAAGTTTTGCAATTAAGTCTGGAAAAGGGTCTTCAATGCCATAGTAACCGGTCGAATCAACTTTTTGTGTCTTGAAAACAAGCGTTTTAGCAGGAATTTTCTCATATTTTGGAGCTTAAGTATAAAGTAAGGTTTGCTTAATGCTGTAGTTTCAGAATAAACTGGAGTCAAGCCTAAATAGCCGTATTTTTAGGAGAAAAAAATTCCCCGCGCGCGCGTTTAAAGAGCATACGTACCATCCATACATACCTACATATAAGATATACCCGATTTTGCATTGCATCCCAAGGTCCCGTGCAGCCTACTGGTAGAATAAATTAGAAAACTTTAGATGCCACGTTTAGCCGGGTTTTCACAAATCCGGTCACAATTGCTAAACAGCCATGGTTAACTTTTGTGCGATGATTGGTTGTGGCAATAGGGGGATGAGAGATAAGAAGAGCTTTTTTCGCTTACCAGCTGTTATTGAGAAAGAAGGAGATAAGACCAGGACCTTGAGTGAGAAGAGAAGGAATTGCTGGCTGGCTGCTATAAACCGTGGAGATCTAAAACCTGAGAACTATCCTTATATGAGAATATGCTCTGATCATTTCATCAATGGAAAACCAGCATGTTTGTATGATGAGTCAAATCCTGATTGGGTACCTTCATTGAAACTTGGATATGGGAAAAAGAGATCTTGTTTAGCATCCAGTCGGTATGAAAGAGCAATGGAAAGAAATGTGAAAAAAAAGAAGAATGATGTAGAGCTCAATCAAGAAGGAGCAGATGATAATAAAGGTGTGGTAGAGGCTATTGCTGCTGAAAGTACTAGTGATAATGAAGTAGAGTCGGAAAGTGAGTTAATACAAATGAAACTTCAACTGGATGCTGCATTTCATGAGATTAACCATTTGAAGAAGGAATTGAGCATATTGGCATTAAAAGAGGAATCTTTCAAGGAGAATGACAAAAAGGTTTGCTTTTATACTGGACTTCCTTCGTGGGATTTGTTAAATAAGCTTTTTTTGTATGCGAGACCACATCTTAGTACAGAAAAGTCTCTTACACCCTTTCAGCAGCTATTAATGACATTAATGAGGCTTCGATTGGATTTGTCATTTCAAGATCTTGGGTTTAGGTTTAAAGTTCATAAATCTACAAGTAGCCGTATATTTTCGGAGGTTATTTCATCATTGTATTACTGTTTACGACCTCTTATTTGCTGGCCTGGCAGAGATGCTTTGATGAAAACTTTGCCCGTGGATTTCAGGAAGCACTGTCCACGTTGTGCAGTAATAATTGATTGTTTCGAAATATTTTTAGAAAAACCATCAAATTTGTTGTCAAGAGCTCAAACTTTTTCTTCCTATAAGCACCACAACACGGTGAAATATTTAATTGGTATTACTCCTCAAGGCACAGTATGTTTTATATCTGATGGTTGGGGAGGTCGTGTTAGCGATAAGTACTTAACAGAAAATTCCAATCTCCTATCCCATCTAACTCCTGGAGACACCATTCTTGCAGATCGGGGTTTTGACATCAAAGAGTCAGTTGGCTTGTATTGTGCAACTGTTGCTATTCCAAATTTTACAAAGGGGAAGAAACAGTAAACTGGCATTGAAGTAGAACAGTCCAGACGTATTGCTAATGTACGTATACATGTTGAACGGGTGATAGGTGTTGTACGTCAAAAGTTTACCATTTTATCTGCTACTCATCCAATTGAGGCTGTTACTGCTAAAGGTGGAGTGACTTTGTTAGATCAAATTGTTTGTGTCTGTTGCTCACTTATCAACCTATGTGATTCTGTAGTTCAATTTGAATAATATGTGATCATGCAAAAGTTATGTTAAATATTTAATGTTGTAATCATGAACAAATCTCATTAAACATTTTATTAAATTACATTAAATTACAGTATACTACTACAAAAGCAATTTTAGACTTGTTATTTAGCTAATTTACGACAGTCTGGGCAATACCAGACTTTAGATTTAGGAAATGTTTTCAATTTTAAACATGACAAGTGAAACCATTTGTATGGACACCCCTTATGATCACATCCAACCATATCCCCAGCTTCAGGACCTCTACAATAGCAGTAGACTTCATTGACCAACTCCAATGAAACTGATGGTATTTTAGCTTCAGGTGGTCTCCATAATTCTTCATCTGGATATATTCTTTCCACATGCACGTCTTCTTGAGTCCATACAATAAAATCACAGTACGATCTCTTAGAACAGAAGAGTTGACATTGTACCTATAATTAATGTTTATTAGTTGCATTCTTATAAAATATGACTATTTAGAACTTACTTGATAATAGTAGGCATGATTTCGTTTTAACTGATACATGCCATCAGCTAGTTTGAGCAAACAAAATGCTGATTTGTCTTTTTCAGCTGCACAAATGGTTTGATCCTACAGGAATATGGACACTGTAGCAAGCAATGTATTTCAATTTATACTTTATATCTCATATCAAAGCTATCATACCTTTATCTCACATACACCATCTCCACAGCACTTGCATGATACTAATCCATCTGGAGAAGCTCCAATGAATTGAAACTCAGTTGAAATGTAAAACCCACATTCTCTCACTTGAAATTCACGGTGATCTTGGCAGTACTTATTACGATATTGGTCTCGAGCATATTTGTCGTGATCACATCCCCATTGTGTAAAAGTCGACTTAAATTTTGAGAGTTCAGGATGGCAGATTGACATGATCAAGCTTTTTGATGGTGCACAAGGATCAGTACAACATGCTGCTCTCAGCTTCGAGGCTGTTATTCGTCCACATCTCATTCTGTACCATAGACGTGAATGTTGTTGATCACGAGTTTCTTGTTCAACACAATTTGCTTGCAGTTCAGAAACTTCCACGGTAACTTCTGATGCTTTCTTCAGCAGAGCCTGATAATCCAGCTTAACATAGTCTGGGTTATAAAGCTTCGTTAAATTTGGTAAATCAGAAGATAGAGATTTGGGCACAAAAGATTCAGAATATGGTGAAATTAGAGACAGGATAGCAGGCTTACTAGAACAATTAGCCAGTTCTTCCAGGAACTTGTCAAAACCCACTGTGTATTCATTGGGTCTTTTCTTTTTTGGTGTAGTTGATGGTCCAGGAGATGGTGATAATCTAGCAGATAGATAAGGTTCTGGTGATGACGAAGGTCCTGGTAAAGGTGAAGGTCCTGGTGATGGCGAAGGTCCCGGTGATGGTGAAGGAGAAATAGAGTGTGACTGTCTCTTTGAAGCTAACTTTCCAGTGAAGTTCATATCCTTAACTTTTGCATAAAGGAACATTGTTAACAGCCGTTGGAATGACCCAGTAAGCTTTCTTCTGAGTGACAGTGAGGGAATCTCGTAATCAAACTCCAGCCTCAATAGCCCACAGCAAAGTTCCAATATGAGAGCAAGTTTCACCAAGACTTGCCATACAATCACAATGACCAACTAAAATCCTTCATCCTATTTCTGCTATAATCCATGGAGTGAGAGGTTTTTCTCTCAGGCGCATAAAATGATTTACCTATATGCACAAATATACATCTACTAGTATTAAAAAGTATCCAATATAGCTATAAGTACCTTAGCAATAACAATTCTCTTGTTGTCTGTGGAATTGACAAATATATCTCGAATCCATCCTGCAGTTAATCTTTGATAGCACTCCATACTTTTGTAATTAAGGAGGTCTTCCCCTGTATAAGGACTGGGATTGAACACTAAATACATTCCTACATGAATGTAAGTGGTAGCAGGCCATAGGTCTATATCATCCTCATACTCCTGCACTGGAATTTCATACGGATCCTTATTATTTATTAAAGCTAATTTAGAACCATAGCGCTGTCGGCACTCTTCGTTGGCGATCTCAGAACCAGGCAAAAATGAAGCCATACTTCAACAGTAGACGGAAACCCGCGTGATTGTAATCCAAGATGGCCGACGTCTACTTTAGCCACGCCCCTTGCAACCCCTCTATACGCCGCTTATATTTTTCCTCATTGTGATGTCCCTGTAAATAGGTAAAGCTTATTTTCCGGGTCGTCCTGGAAAATAGTTATGGCCCGAAAAGATGCTTGTTGAGGTCTAAGATGAAATTGGTTTCACGGAACAGAACTGGCGAGATTCATCATTTCCTACGAACTAGTGGTGCGCTCGAATAGCGCAAATGCATGGCGAGCGAGCAGACTCTTTTTACAGAAAAATAGGATAGAAATTACATCTAACTGTAGTGGACAGTGTAACCCTTTCCATTCTCAGTTAGCATCAGAGAATCTAAAGTCTCTGATCCCAGACTAAGGAAGTGGACCCCCATGCATTGTAGTAACAATAACAGAATTACCTGAATAAACATCGAAAGCAGTGGCAAAGAAGCGTAGCTTGACAAAGACTTCACAATTGTTTCAAGAAGACAGTAGCTATAAACTTTTTGGTTGAAACGTTGCGTAAGGCAGTGCAGCAGGATCCTCCCCGCTAGTTAATTGAAAAATACTGGAACTGTGAACGCTTTACCTAACTTACGTAATTAGAAGCGCGGGCGAAATATTTTGACGTACGTATACATACTTATTGGCGAGCGAGCATACAGGGTAAAGGGATTTCAGTGCCATAGTAACAACTCTCTGCAACTGCTTGAATTGAAGGAAAAAAAACAACAAAACAATACACGTTATTGAAAAGTTTTCTTTGTGATATTCTTTAGCTAAGTAGTGGTTGAAACACACAATGCTTTGACACAGCTGGACGTGCACCTACACAGACTTACCTTCGCAGTAGTCTAGTGGACAATGTATTTTCAGGTAAATACTGTGCGCACGGCTTATAACCATGACAAAGAGCGCATTGACTTGCCACGTCCATACATATATACAAATAAACAAATAAACATCCCCGATTTTCGATTGTGTTACCCCTGTAAGTGTCTCGCTCGCTATGCTCGCTCGCCAATAACTAGTGATGTGCTCTAATAGCACAAAATAGCGAAGTTAGCGATGCATGTTCCCTGTAATTGCAGCTATTCCACGCATGCTTGGTGTGGCTACAAAATACTGTCAGATTCTTTACTTTGCTACCTGTTTCTGTTTCGTTTTAGCTCTCCTCCTCCTTGCCCTGTCTTTTTCATTTCTTATCGCTCTCCTTACTAATTTTCTTCAGGAGTTTCGAACGCCTTCAAAGCTCTTGACCGAGCGTTTCTAACGTTTTGTCTACCGGGGATCGCTACTTCGTACGGCGGGTAAACAAAACAAAATGTTGCTAAGGTTACCCGGCCCGCGCAAGCGCGTAGGAGAAAAAGTACACACGTACACCCACGCAAGAACAAAAAAAATTTCTAGACCTAAATATATATGTATATCGCGAACTCATTAGAGAGTCAGCTCCGCTCGCTTCGCTTGCTTCGCTGAAATATAGCGAAATCTCGATTGCGTTACCCCTGAGAGTTTCTCGCTCGCCAATAAATAAATAAATATAGCGAAATCTCGATTGCGTTAACCCTGAGAGTGTCTCGCTCGCTCGCCAATTAGCGACGCTAATATTAAGGCTAACGCCTAGGTCAGAAGTTTCTATAAAAATATCATGTCAAGTATTTTTTTTATATACACTATTCTCGTACTTTTTAAAGGTTAAAAAAAGAAAAAAGAGAAAGAATTAATTACTATGTGGCGCTACCTTTAGGTGGTGATTGCAACGATCATTCCTATGGTGGTCACTATGATTACGGGTCAATTCAACCTAGGTCAGTAGTTGCATATGTAGGACAAAATGTAACACTGGTATGTTTTAGCTATACTATTCCATTTTGGATACAATTAAATGGAGTAATAGAAACTAAAGTGATTACTCCTGTGCTAATACTCGTTAATGTAACTGAAAAGCACACAGGAAAATATATGTGTAAAGGGTATAATATATCTGGTGTACCTTTCAGGGCATATTCTGACATATATGTAGGAGGTAAGTGAACAAAATGTAGAAAATCAACTTTTATTATTGATTATCATTGGAAATTCTGAATATTTTAGTTGTGTAAGTGCTCTATGTATGTATACACTCCAATGACAAAATTATAAATATGTCATTGCACATTGGATGACCTATATAATTATTATGATGCATATTTTTCTATAGAAATATGATTAGAGTATAGCTACTTTAGCTTTTGTATTGTGATGGAGGGAGTCTAAATTCTTTAGGTCCTCCAGAGAGGGATTCTATATGCAGTACCCCCACTTTTATATACAAAATATTCATTGTATACATATTCTGTGTACTTTGATTAGATATACTCATTTCATCCACATAATTATTTCAATAGTTCGTGATGATCAAAAAGTAGTACCTCATGAGATTGAAGTCACTGAAGGAAGCATAGCACGTTTTTCATGTATATCACATGATATTGCTGTTTGGACTTACGGAAAAGATTTATTACCAGATAATATTATTACACTTGAAAAAAATAAAGAACTTTATGTAAAAAATGCCATTTTTCGCAACACAGGAAAATACTTCTGTTATGGAAGGTATAAAGATCAAGAAAATCATTTTATAAGTTTTGGTATGCTGTATGTTTATGGTAAGTAATTAAGTAAAACTATACATATTAGATATATTTATTACCAAGCATAGTAAGAGTAGAAGCTCAACTATGAACACAATTTAGTATGACTATAAAATCAAATATTGATTATTAGAGGGCAATGGTAGTGTAGCCTCTCTGTCCTTTGTAAAGGCAATGGCATTGCAGCCTATCTGTTGTTGGAAAAGAGATGCTGATTCAGCTGCTCTCTCCTGGAAAAAGGACAATGCTGGTGCAGCTATTCTGAGGGTGATTCTGGTGCAGCTACTCTGAGGGCAATTCTGGTGCAGATACTCTGAGGGCAATGCTGTTGCAGCTACTCTGAGGGCAATGCTGGTGCAGCTACTTTGGGTAATGCTGGTGCAGCTATTCTGAGGGTAATGCTGGTGCAGCTATTCTGAGGGTAATTCTGGTGCAGATACTCTGAGGGCAATTCTGGTGCAGCTACTCTGAGGGTAATGCTTGTGCAGCTATTCTGGGTAATGCTGGTGCAGCTATTCTGAGGGTAATGCTGGTGCAGCTATTCTGAGGGTAATGCTTGTGCAGCTATTCTGAGGGCAATTCTGGTGCAGATACTCTGAGGGCAATTCTGGTGCAGCTATTCTGAGGGTGATTCTGGTGCAGCTATTCTGAGGGTAATGCTTGTGCAGCTATTCTGAGGGCAATTCTGGTGCAGATACTCTGAGGGCAATTCTGGTGCAGCTATTCTGAGGGTAATGCTGGTGCAGCTATTCTGAGGGTAATGCTTGTGCAGCTATTCTGAGGGCAATTCTGGTGCAGATACTCTGAGGGCAATTCTGGTGCAGCTATTCTGAGGGTGATTCTGGTGCAGCTACTCTGAGGGCAATTCTGGTGCTGCTACTCTGAGGGCAATTCTGGTGCAGCTACTCTGAGGGTAATGCTGGTGCAGCTATTCTGAGGGTAATGCTGGTGAAGCTATTCTGAGGGTGATTCTGGTGCAACTGGTGCAGATACTCTGAGGGCAGTTCTGGTGCAGCTATTCTGAGGCAATTCTGGTGCAGCTACTCTGAGGGTAATGCTGGTGCAGCTATTCTGAGGGTAATGCTGGTGCAGCTATTCTGAGGGTGATTCTGGTGCAACTGGTGCAGATACTCTGAGGGCAATTCCGGTGCAGATATTCTGAGGGCAATTCTGGTGCAGCTATTCTGAGGGTAATGCTGGTGCAGCTATTCTGAGGACAATTCTGGTGCAGCTACTCTGAGGGCAATTCTGGTGCAGCTACTCTGAGGGTAATGCTGGTGCAGCTATTCTGAGGGCAAGCTACTCTGAGGGCAATTCTGGTGCAGCTACTCTGAGGGCAATTCTGGTGCAGCTACTCTGAGGGCAATTCTGGTGCAGCTACTCTGAGGGCAATTCTGGTGCAGCTACTCTGAGGGCAATTCTGGTGCAGCTACTCTGAGGGCAATTCTGGTGCAGCTACTCTGAGGGTAATTCTGGTGCAGATACTCTGAGGGCAATTCTGGTGCAGATACTCTGACGGCAATTCTGGTGCGCTACTCTGAGGATAATTCTGGTGCAGATACTCTGAGGGCAATTCTGGTGCAGATACTCTGAGGGTAATGCTGGTGCAGATACTCTGAGGGCAATTCTGGTGCAGCTACTCTGAGGGCAATTCTGGTGCAGCTACTCTATCCTGGGAAAAGGGTAATAATGGTGCTCCTCTATGTCCTGGGGAATGGACAGTGCTGGTGCAGCCTCTTAACGGATAATTATGGTTCAGCCTTTGAATATGGCAACGATGTTTCAGCCTTTCTTCTGTTTTAAGAAGAGGGTAATGCAGATATAGCATGGAAAGGGCAAATTTGATGCAGCATAGTAAAAGAGTAATGGTGGTACTAGCTCTTGGTGTTTAAGGAAGGGCATGGTGCTATCTCTCAATTTATTCTATCCTCTGTTGTGTTACTTTCAGGGTAGAGCATTTCCCCCTCCACCCCTCCCCATTTGACACTGACATCCTCCTGACTGTAATGAATTAATGTGATAGGGGCAGTGGGGTGGATTGTAGGCTGGGTTATTTCCAGCATTGATGCCCTATATCTCCATACCCACTGTACTTGCAAAGATAAGCTATTCATATTTAAAAAATATATAAAATCTAATGTTGCTTTCTGAATAATTGAAAATGCCAGCTCATGCTCAAGTTTCTTTTAGCAACAATAGAATTTACAAAATGAAGGCCATGATGTCATCACATTAACAATTATGTCATCATCACATTAAACAACTACTCAACATCACATTCAACAACTATATAATTACATTCAACAACTATGTAATCATCACATTAAACAACTACATAATCATCACTTTAACTATGTAATCATCACATTCAACAACTATATAATCATCACTTAAACTATGTAATCATCACATTCAACAACTATATAATCATCACTTAAACTATGTAATCATCACATTAAACAACCATGTAATCACATTAAACAGCTATGTAATCATCACTTTAACTTTATAATCATCACATTCAACAACTATATAATCATCACTTTAACTATGTAATTATCACATTAAACAACTAGGTAACATCACATTCAACAGCTATGTAATCAAATTCAACAACTATCATCATCTAACTATATAATCATCACTTTAACTATGTAATCATATTAAACAACTATGTAATCACATTCAACAACTATGTAATCACATTCAACAACTATGTAATCACATTAAACAACTAGTAATCACATTAAACAACTATATAATCATCACATTCAACAACTATATAATCACATTCAACAACTATATAATCATCACATTCAACAACTATATAATCACATTCAACAACTATATAATCACATTCAACAACTATATAATCATCACTTTAAACAACTATGTAATCATCACATTCAAGCCTGCAATCTTGTCATTGTATAAAATTAATTATCACAGCTAAATATGTTATAGTTATAAACCAAAATTGAGGTTTGTAGGCGATTTATAAATCGAAATACAAACCTAATGATTTTGGTTTATAACTATTTTATAGCCAGAACATAAACAACGAGCAAAGTATAGCGTTAGCTATCTCAGTAATTGTATTAAAGTACCCAAACTCTTCATTATTCCATTTTGCTTTGATCTGCTTTCTACCATAATTATGGTTGCTAAGAACTATATCAGACTTTTCCCCGCTAATACATTTTCTTACGAGCATACCAGACTGTATCAGATTTATAGTTCTTAACGACAAGCGCGGTCGCTCGGGTAACGAGCTATAAGTAGAGTTATTGACATCTGTGTTGTTAATATTCAGATGACATCCAAAATTTTGATATATATCTTGTAATATTGTGACATCATACGTTACAGAATACAATAACACAATTGGTTCATTTTTTCTTTATGTTCTTATATGCATTAACGTGATAATTGATTAAAATCATTAATTTGTAAGGTATCAAATAAAATAAGTAAAATACATTAATACAGCAAAAAATAGAACTTTACCACAAAACTTAACCCTGTATCAATGGAATAATGGAAGTATATTTTGTCTATCAAGTGGTTCAACAAGGTGGACGTTTAATGGGACAAAGTTACCTCCCAATGTATATACCACTGGATTACATTTGGTGATCTTAGGGGCTAATTCATTCAATCAAGGCTATTATGACTGCCAAGGATTCACTGATGAAGGATGGATCTTTTTTGCTAGAAGCCATATCACTGTAGTAGGTATTAGTTATTACTTTGTTAGACTGATATTTGAAGTTATCCTGTTGAATGTTTCTTTAAAGATATAGATGGTGTCAAAGTTTTACCGAATTATCAACTAGCGGTGGAGGGGATGCCAGTGAGGATCAAATGTTTATCATCTAATAATATAAGTTGGTTTTACCGCAATAAAAAGTCTAAAAATTATAATCTTTCACAAACACTGGATAGAAATAAAATTATTTGGTCTAAGAATCAGCACGAACACTGGTTAGAATTAAAATCAACAGCACTCTCTGATAGTGGATATTATGAATGTAAAAATAACAAAAAATATACTAGTGACGTTAGTTTGTTAGTAGTTAAAGGTGAATGAATACATCTGTAAAATGTATGTGAATGTATGCATATTTATGTATGTATGTATGTATGTATGTATGTATGTATCGAGCAAGCAAAGCGAATGAGATACTATTCCAGCGATTTGCATTATTTGCTACAGTGCTTGAAAAACAACCTTTTTCACCGGAATTCTCTCACAATTTTGAGCCTAAGTTTATAGTAAGACTTACTTAATTCAGTAGTATCCTAATGAACTGGGGTAAAGCCTAAAAAGTCGTGTTTTTTTGGAGAAAAAAATTCCCTGCTTGCGCTTTTGAGCGGCATACAAAACCGATTTTGTATTATCCACCCCTATAGCTGCTACAAGGCCACCTACCTCCAGGACTAAATGCTGTAGCAAATGGTGCAGATCACTGGATAGCTGCCACAAGGACACCTACCTCCAGGACTAAATGCTGTAGCAATTGGTGCAGATCACTGGATAGCTGCCACAAGGACACCTACCTCCAGGACTAAATGCTGTAGCAAATGGTGCAGATCACTGGATAGCTGCCACAAGGACACCTACCTCCAGGACTAAATGCTGTAGCAAATGGTGCAGATCACTGGATAGCTGCCACAAGGACACCTACCTCCAGGACTAAATGCTATAGCAAATGGTGCAGATCACTGGATAGCTGCTACAAAGACACCTACCTCCAGGACTAAATGCTGTAGCAAATGGTGCAGATCACTGGATAGCTGCCACAAGGACACCTACCTCCAGGACTAAATGCTGTAGCAAATGATGCAGATCACTGGATAGCTGCTACAAGGACACCTACCTCCAGGACTAAATGCTGTAGCAAATGGTGCAGATCACTGGATAGCTGTTACAAGGACACCTACCTCCAGGACTAAATGCTGTAGCAAATGATGCAGATCACTGGATAGCTGCCACAAGGACACCTACCTGCAGGACTAAATGCTGTAGCAAATGGTGCAGATCACTGGATAGCTGCCACAAGGACACCTACCTCCAGGACTAAATGCTGTAGCAAATAGTGCAGATCACTGGATAGCTGCCACAAGGACACCTACCTGCAGGACTAAATGCTGTAGCAAATGGTGCAGATCACTGGATAGCTGCCACAAGGACACCTACCTCCAGGACTAAATGCTGTAGCAAATAGTGCAGATCACTGGATAGCTGCCACAAGGACACCTACCTGCAGGACTAAATGCTGTAGCAAATGGTGCAGATCACTGGATAGCTGCCACAAGGACACCTACCTCCAGGACTAAATGCTGTAGCAAATAGTGCAGATCACTGGATAGCTGCCACAAGGACACCTACCTGCAGGACTAAATGCTGTAGCAAATGGTGCAGATCACTGGATAGCTGCCACAAGGACACCTACCTCCAGGACTAAATGCTGTAGCAAATAGTGCAGATCACTGGATAGCTGCCACAAGGACACCTACCTGCAGGACTAAATGCTGTAGCAAATGGTGCAGATCACTGGATAGCTGCCACAAGGACACCTACCTCCAGGACTAAATGCTGTAGCAAATAGTGCAGATCACTGGATAGCTGCTACAAGGACACCTACCTGCAGGACTAAATGCTGTAGCAAATGGTGCAGATCACTGGATAGCTGCTACAAGGACACCTACCTGCAGGACTAAATGCTGTAGCAAATGGTGCAGATCACTGGATAGCTGCTACAAGGACACCTACCTCCAGGACTAAATGCTGTAGCAAATGGTGCAGATCACTGGATAGCTGCTACAAGGACACCTACCTCCAGGACTAAATGCTGTAGCAAATGGTGCAGATCACTGGATAGCTGCTACAAGGACACCTACCTCCAGGACTAAATGCTGTAGCAAATGATGCAGATCACTGGGACAAGGACACCTACCTCCAGGACTAAATGTTCTCACAATCAATTTCTCTGCAGCTTGTTTGGAAGCACAACTGCCTGAGGCTGACAAGACTGAAGTGGCAAATACTGCTATTCGATACACTGCTTTGAGGAACTTGTTCTTCCTGACTTTATCAGTTAGTTACCAGCTGTCAAAAACAGTTGCACTGTGCAAGACAAGCGTGATTAAGCAGGTGCAAACTGTTCCCATAATGTGTAGCGGCCATAGCTGCCATACCCACTACTGTTCCTATGCCTATACACCTAAACCACACTAGTATTATGAACTGCATTATATCAAAGTATTATAATAATGTTAATTCAATCATTAGATGTTGATCTTATTAATGTACTATAATCAGACACATGACATATGTACACAAACAGAAATGTATATACATAATTAGGATAGTTGCATTACTTAAAAAAGAGTAATTTCTTTTATTATGCTTAATATTCAATTTATATTCATTGCATTGTTCACTTACAGAAAGAATAAAAGTGTTGGAAAATACAACCAGGTACTACTATGTAGGTCAAAGTACAGTTTTTATGTGTGAATATGAAGGTTACATGATTTGGAAACATGAAGGAAATAAAGAATTGCCGTTCAATGTCTTACCTAGCTTCAACGGCTCTGCTCACACTCTTCATATTGTAAAAATACAAATGAACAATGCAGGAAAATATACTTGCCATGATAGCAACCATTTAGATCACTACAAGTCTATGTATTTAATTGTCTCGGGTATGTTCTCAAATTAATGCTAAATAAAACAATAATATAGCAACTCACAAAGATCACATTTATTAAACACCTTTCATGGCAACCAGAGGGCATACTAATAACCTGCTATGAGAAGCATGATATTGGCAGTTCTAAAAGTGATTTTTCTGCTGATTAGATACATATAATTCATTCATTCTTGGCTGAAACAATTATAGTACTGTAATAGCAAATTTTTTTCGTTCTAACAGCCAAATTTTTTATTAAAACTGAACCCAAAGAGGACTTTGGCAAGAAGTCAAAACATCGGGTTAAGTTTTAATTAAAATTTTGGCTGTTAGAACGAGAAAAATATGCTACTAGATACATATGGCGTGCTAGTCTTTGATGATGCTATAATATTCTTATGTACAATTATAGTTGAGAGCAGGAAATAAATTATTTATTCAATAAAACAACCTTAGTTGTATATTATTCAACATTTTGGCCTGTTACAATTTTACCGCAAATACAACTAAAAAACATCACTCTGTAAATCAATAGGCATTTCTGAAACCATTTTACTCAATAACATACTCCAAGGTTAATAGTCTTTTAATAATATACTTCCATAAGGTTAATGATCTGATACAATAACCCACTTCCATGAAATTAATGATCTGATACTATAACTCACTTCCATAAGGTTAATGATCTGATACTATAACTCACTTCCAAGATTAATGATCTGATACAATAACTCACTTCCAAGGTGGTCTGATACAATAACTCACTTCCATAAAATTAATGATCTGATACTATAACTCACTTCCATAAGGTTAATGATCTGATACTATAACTCACTTCCAAGATTAATACTCTGATACAATAACTCACTTCCAAGGTGGTCTGATACAATAACTCACTTCCATAAAATTAATGATCTGATACTATAACTCACTTCCATAAAATTAATGGTCTGATACAATAACTCACTTCCAAGGTTAATGGTCTGATACTATAACTCACTTCCAAGGTTAATGGTCTGATACAATAACTCACTTCCAAGGTTAATGGTCTGATACAATAACTCACTTCCAAGGTTAATAGTCTGATACTATAACTCACTTCCAAGGTTAATGATCTGATACAATAACTCACTTCCAAGGTTAATGATCTGATACAATAACTCACTTCCAAGGTTAATGATCTGATACAATAACTCACTTCCAAGGTTAATAGTCTGATACAATAACTCACTTCCAAGGTTAATGGTCTGATACTATAACTCACTTCCAAGGTTAATGATCTGATACAATGACTCACTTCCAAGGTTAATGGTCTGATACAATAACTCACTTCCAAGGTTAATGGTCTGATACAATAACTCACTTCCAAGGTTAATGGTCTGATACTATAAACCACTCCAAGGTTAATTGTCTGATACAATAACTCACTTCCAAGTTAATGGTTGATACAATAACCTCACTTCCAAGGTTAATGTCTGATACTTAACTCCCTTCCCAAGGTTTAATGTCTGATACAATACTCACTTCCAAGGTTTAATGTCTGATCAATAACTCACTTCCAAGGTTCTGATATGATACAATAACTCCACTTCCAAAGGTTAATGGTTGATACGATAACTCACTCCAAGGTTAAGGGTCCTGATACAATAACTACTCCAAGGTTTAATAGTCTGATACAATACTCACTTCCAGGTTTAATGGTCCTGATACTTAACTCACTTCCAGGTTAATGGGCTTGATACAATAACTCACTTCAAGGTTATGGTCTGATACATAACTCACTTCCAAGGTTAATGGTCTGATACTATAACTCACTTCCAAGGTTAATGATCTGATACAATAACTCACTTCCAAGGTTAATGGTCTGATACAATAACTCACTTCCAAGGTTAATGGTCTGATACAATAACTCACTTCCAAGGTTAATGATCTGATACATAACCTCACTCCAAGGTTAATGGTCTTGATACATAACTCCATTCCAAGGTTATGATCTGATACAATAACTCACTTCCAAGGTTAATGGTCTGATACTATAACTCACTTCCAAGGTTAATGGTCTGATACAATAACTCACTTCCAAGGTTAATGGTCTGATAGTATAACTCACTTCCAAGGTTAATACTCTGATACAATAACTCACTTCCAAGGTTAATGATATGATACAATAACTCACTTCCAAGGTTAATGGTCTGATACAATAACTCACTTCCAAGGTTAATGGTTTGACACAATAACTCACTTCCAAGATTAATACTCTGATACAATAACTCACTTCCAAGGTTAATGGTCTGATACAATAACTCACTTCCAAGGTTAATGATCTGATACAATAACTCACTTCCAAGGTTAATGGTCTGATACAATAACTCACTTCCAAGGTTAATGGTATGATACAATAACTCACTTCCAAGGTTAATAGTCTGATACTATAACTCACTTCCAAGGTTAATGATCTGATACAATAACTCACTTCCAAGGTTAATGGTCTGATACAATAACTCACTTCCAAGGTTAATGATATGATACAATAACTCACTTCCAAGGTTAATAGTCTGATACTATAACTCACTTCCAAGGTTAATGATCTGATACAATAACTCACTTCCAAGGTTAATGATCTGATACAATAACTCACTTCCAAGGTTAATGGTCTGATACAATAACTAACTTCCAAGGATAATGATCTGATACAATGACTCACTTCCAAGGTTAATGATCTGATACAATAACTCACTTCCAAGGTTAATGGTCTGATACAATAACTCACTTCCAAGGATAATGATCTGATACAATGACTCACTTCCAAGGTTAATGATCTGATACAATAACTCACTTCCAAGGTTAATGGTCTGATACAATAACTCACTACCAAGGTTAATGATCTGATACAATAACTTACTTCCAAGGTTAATGGTCTGATACAATAACTCACTTCCAAGGTTAATGGTCTGATACAATAACTTACTTCCAAGGTTAATGGTCTGATACAATAACTCACTTCCAAGGTTAATGGTCTGATACAATAACTTACTTCCAAGGATAATGATCTGATACAATAACTCACTTCCAAGGTTAATGATCTGATACAATAACTCACTTCCAAGGTTAATGATTTGATACAATAACTCACTTCCAAGGTTAATGGTCTGATACAATAACTCACTTCCAAGGTTAATGGTCTGATACAATAACTCACTTCCAAGGTTAATAATCAGATACAATAACTCACTTCCAAGGTTAATGATTTGATACAATAACTCACTTCCAAGGTTAATGGTCTGATACTATAACTCACTTCCAAGGTTAATGGTCTGATACAATAACTCACTTCCAAGGTTAATGGTATGATACAATAACTCACTTCCAAGGTTAATAGTCCGATACAATAACTCACTTCCAAGGTTAATGATCTGATACAATAACTCACTTCCAAGGTTAATGATCTGATACAATAACTCACTTCCAAGGTTAATGATTTGATACAATAACTCACTTCCGAGGTTAATGATATGATACAATAACTCACTTCCAAGGTTAATGATCTGATACAATAACTCACTTCCAAGGTTAATGATATGATACAATAACTCACTTCCAAGGTCAATGACCTGATGCAATTAGAGAACATTATATTCACCTGACGATTATTACCTAATTCATTCAGTTGCACTTATCATTTAACTGATGATCCTTACCTACTCCAGGCCTGGGGGAACTGGGGGGCCAGGCCAGGCCATGGCCTGGCCAATATTTTGCATCCCTTTCATACAGATCTGCACACCATGTCACTGGGCGTGGCCTCAATAAATACTACATGGCCTGGCCAAAATCCATTTGTTTCCCCCACCCCTGTTACCTACTCCATTCAGTTGTACTTATCATGGATTCATGTAACTACTATTTTGATTGAGTTTGAATGTACATGAGCAAATTGGATTTACTCTTATTATTTAACAATAACTCACTTCCAAGGTTAATGGTCTGATGCAATAACTCACTTCCAAGGTTAATAGTCTGATACTATAACTTACTTCCAAGGTTAATGCTCTGAATCGCCTTTTTTCCTAGCTTTTTTTAAGATAATAATAGATTGAAGTGTATTTACTAAAATTTTATGAAATTCAAAGCATTAGCCAAACTTTGTTGCATTAAAACTTACTAATAAAACACAAAAAACACCACATGCAGCACATGAAGGAACATATAGTTCTAGAAGGTACGTGGGAAGAAGGAGAACGGTAGGGTTACATTCCCAATTGTGGAATGGTGATGATATAATATGTGGTGTAGGTTGTAACATACACAAGTTGTACAGTCCATTGCTCTAATTTTTGTCATGAACAATCAGGTAGATATAAGTGAGCTCTCACTACATATACTTCAGCTTGCACTATTTTGCCTACATTTTCCATTTATAATATTATATTATTACTTTATGTTCAGAAAGTGAAACACAAAACATGGAGCAACCGGATGTAGATGTAGTAGTAAAAAACAATTTTTATGCTCTTTATTATTGTAAAGAAACTGACTGTGACTATCTGCCTCATATACCATTATTATCTCAGGAAGAGGATTGGCTTGGCAATTCTTCTAGTCGTTGGGAAAGTACATATTTAAACTTCCATGAAACTTATATACACATGATGTTTTGCATAAAAGAGTACTAACTGAAGAGGGCAGGCATAATATTGTTAGATTACTGACCATGTTCAGATTTATAGCCACACCCTATTTTAAGAAATAAGGTTGTAAAAATAATTACTACAAATATTAGAAATTTTTTAATTTAATATAATATAATACTACTTACTGCATTAGTCAGAATGTGATGTGGCGAATATTTCACAAGCACACTAATTTATTTTCACGAGCCAGAGGAGAATGAAAATAAAAACTGAAAGTGAAATATCTTGCCAGGTCTCTCTGACAAATGTCTTAAGTGGTTTTTTCTAAGCTCTACTATAGTTTATATGCTTAGTTTAAAGTTGGTTGTAGGGCTCCACAACCCTAGCTTATTATTATGGCTGTGCTGCTCTAACCCATTTCTATTAGTGCCTTGTATTTTTCCATTTCTATTGGTGCCTTGTATTTCTCCATTTCTATTGCTGCCTTGTATTTCTCCATTTCTATTGCTGCCTTGTATTTCTCCATTTCTATTGCTGCCTTGTATTTCTCCATTTCTATTGGTGCCCCTTGTATTTCTCCATTTCTATTGGTGCCCCTTGTATTTCTCCATTTCTATTGCTGCCTTGTATTTCTCCATTTCTATTGCTGCCTTGTATTTCTCCATTTCTATTGCTGCCTTGTATTTCTCCATTTCTATTGCTGCCTTGTATTTCTCCATTTCTATTGCTGCCATTTATTTCTCCATTTCTATTGCTGCCTTGTATTTCTCCATTTCTATTGCTGCCTTGTATTTCTCCATTTCTATTAGTGCCCCTTATATTTCTCCATTTCTATTGGTGCCTTGTATTTCTCCATTTCTATTGGTGCTTTGTATTTCTCCATTTCTATTGCTGCCTTGTATTTCTCCATTTCTATTAGTGCCTTGTATTTCTCCATTTCTATTGCTGCCTTGTATTTCTCCATTTCTATTGGTGTCTTGTAAATTTCTCCATTCTATTGCTGCGTATTTCTCATTTCTATTGCTGCCTTGTATTTCTTCCATTTCTATTGCTTCCTCGTATTCTCCATTTCTATTGCTGCCTTGTATTTCTCCATTTCTATTGCTGCCTTGTATTTCTCCATTTCTATGCTGCCTTGATTTCTCTCCATTTCTATGCTGCCTTGTATTTCTCCATTTCTATTGCTGCTTGTATTTCTCCATTTCTATTAGTGCCTTGTATTTCTCCATTTCTATTGCTGCCTTGTATTTCTCCATTTCTATTGGTGCCCCTTGTATTTCTCCATTTCTATTGCTGCCTTGTATTTCTCCATTTCTATTGCTGCCCCTTGTATTTCTCCATTTCTATTGGTGCCCCTTGTATTTCTCCATTTCTATTGGTGCCTTGTATTTCTCCATTTCTATTGCTGCCTTGTATTTCTCCATTTCTATTGCTGCCTTGTATTTCTCCATTTCTATTGGTGCCTTGTATTTCTCCATTTCTTTTGGTGCCTTGTATTTCTTCATTTTCTTTGCTCAACATTGTATTAATATCATCTCTGATTCACTTGGGAAGAATAATTGTTGCTTCAAGTGCTTCCTGATGACAGGCGCCAGTCCAGTGTTTCTTGGACATCTGTTAATAAGCAATGGCTCTCTCTTGGTGCATACCAAATACTTGCTTTAATGCTCAGCCTTCACACACAGCAGCATCAAGTGATACATCATGATGAAGCCAGGAATATTGTCAATACCACTCACATCTAAACAATCTTTCAGACTTTCCATATTTTTTCTTCGAGAATTTAAATGTACTTCCTGGCTGAAACTATTCTGGAAGGCTACTAAGTGCTGACTGTGACCAAGAGCTTGAAGAAACCACAATAGGGACCAACACATACTAGCAAATCAAGAAAGGCTCACCAGATCTGCCAGCAATACATGGGACTGCTAAATGCTGCTTGTTAGTCACCAGATCTGCCAGCAATACATGGGACTGCTAAATGCTGCTTGTTAGTCACCAGATCTGCCAGCAATACATGGGACTGCTAAATGCTGCTTGTTAGTCACCAGATCTGCCAGCAATACATGGGACTGCTAAATGCTGCTTGTTAGTCACCAGATCTGCCAGCAATACATGGGACTGCTAAATGCTGCTTGTTAGTCACCAGATCTGCCAGCAATACATGGGACTGCTAAATGCTGCTTGTTAGTCACCAGATCTGCCAGCAATACATGGGACTGCTAAATGCTGCTTGTTAGTCACCAGATCTGCCAGCAATACATGGGACTGCTAAATGCTGCTTGTTAGTCACCAGATCTGCCAGCAATACATGGGACTGCTAAATGCTGCTTGTTAGTCACCAGATCTGCCAGCAATACATGGGACTGCTAAATGCTGCTTGTTAGTTGGCAAGAGCCTCTACTCTGGAAAGCCAAGATATGTACATAATTTCATTTGTTAGCTAAAATTACAAAATAAGTCTGGCTTTTCTGTTTTGTAACTGAGAGCTTGTTGTCAAGAGTTACTCAGTGGCGGATCCATTAGGGTTCGACTTGGTCAGTCCAAACCCCCTTTCACACACTGCCACATCCCCAATTACTTGTTCTTAACTACCACTTAGTACCTTCAGTCATTTCCAGTATTAGCTATAAATCTTATACCAACTACACTTTTAACCCAAGCTGTCTGCTTATAGTTAGGCAGATCGATATGGTTGGTAAGTGGTCACTGAAACTCCAAGTATGAGCCAGAGAATATTAGATTGTTTTTTTAGAAAGTCCTGTTCTCCTCCTACTTTGAACTTTTTTAGACTACACATAACCTTTTCAAAGAATGGTTTTGTATGTGTGTGTATATCCAGGCCCACAACCAGCCTCAGAGCCTGGTCCATCCTCAGGGCCTGGATCATTCGCTGTGCCTGGTCCATCCTCAGGGTCTGGACCATTTCTTTGCCTGGTCCACCCCCAGAGTCTGAATCATTCGCTGTGTCTTGTCCATCCTCAGATTCTGGATCATTCTCTGTGCCTTGTCCATCCTCAGAGTCGGGATCATTCTCTGTGCCTGGTCCATCCTCAGGGTCTGGATCATTCCTTATGTCTGATCCATCCTCAGGGTCTGGATCATTCCTTATGTCTGATCCATCCTCAGGGTCTGGATCATTCCTTATGTCTGATCCATCCTCAGGGTCTGGATCATTCCTTATGTCTGATCCATCCTCAGGGTCTGGATCATTCTCTGTGCCTTGTCTATCCTCAGGGTCTGGATCATTCTCTGTGCCTGATCCATCCTCAGGGTCTGGATCATTCTCTGTGCCTGGTCCATCTTCAGGGTCTGGATCATTCTCTGTGCCTTGTCCATCCTCAGAGTCTGGATCATTCTCTGTGCCTTGTCCATCCTCAGGGTCTGGATCATTCCTTATATCTGATCCATCCTCAGGGTCTGGATCATTCCTTATGTCTGATCCATTCTCAGGGTCTGGATCATTCTCTGTGCCTTGTCTATCCTCAGGGTCTGGATCATTCTCTGTGCCTGATCCATCCTCAGGGTCTGGATCATTCTCTGTGCCTGGTCCTTCCTCAGGGTCTGGATCATTCTCTGTGCCTGGTCCACCCCCAGAGTCTGGATCATTCGCTGTGTCTTGTCCATCCTCAGATTCTGGATCATTCTCTGTGCCTTGTCCATCCTCAGAGTCAGGATCATTCTCTGTGCCTGGTCCATCCTCAGGGTCTGGATCATTCCTTATGTCTGATCCATCCTCAGGGTCTGGATCATTCCTTATGTCTGATCCATCCTCAGGGTCTGGATCATTCTCTGCATCTGGTCCATCCTCAGGGTCTGGATCAAACTCTCTATAGTACCACCTTGTCAACTATGTCTTTGGGTGGCGTAATTGTTAATAATGCAAGTTTTGTAAGTGAACATTGTGCCATTAATACTATTGCCGTAGTCTCTCCTGGCCCATCTTTAACGTACCGGTATTCTAGTTATTTTGATAAGTCCTATGTTGACATTGGATTATTTTTGAATCAATATCTACAGTTTATGTGACATGTATTTTTTTGCTTCAAAAAAAATATGCATTTTTGATTAATTGTTTTAGACCATCAAGATATTTAAAATTTCTTGGTAGAAATATTACTGGTTGGTTTGTAGTAGAAGTTGTCAATATTCTTACTTAGTTGATAATCCTTGGTTTGTGTTCAGTAAGGAGGAAGATAGGTTGTTTGCTTGTCTTGTGTTCTTGTTGCAATTAAAGTAAATTTATATCAGTTTATTACTGAGAAATTCAATCAAAAAATATACTTCTCCTTACTCTAAGCATCATGACAAGTTGTCTATGACTCAAGCTGAGGCTTTAAAAGCTACTCATGCTGCACCTGAAAAAGCTATTGATAATCAGCTAAAGAGTATTAAGGCAGAGGAGATAGCAAAAATCTGAACAATAATAAAGCATATAGCTTCTGCAATGCATCTTTGTGGGAAACAGTGTATTGCTCTTCGTGGTCACAGAGATTATAAAACTAGCGATTGTAGCAGCCAGGGAAACTTTATGGCAATAGTAAACTACAGTATCCAATGTGGCAATACTAAACTACAGTATCCAATGTGGCAATACTACACTACAGCATCCAATGTGGTAATAGTAAACTACAGTATCCAACGTGGTAATAGTAAACTACAGTATCCAATGTGGTAATACTAAACTACAGTATCCAATGTGGCAATACTACACTACAGCATCCAATGTGGTAATAGTAAACTACAGTATTCAATGTGGCAATACTACACTACAGCATCCAATGTGGTAATAGTAAACTACAGTATCCAATGTGGCAATACTACACTACAGCATCCAATGTGGTAATAGTAAACTACAGTATCCAACGTGGTAATAGTAAACTACAGTATCCAATGTGGTAATACTAAACTACAGTATCCAATGTGGCAATACTACACTACAGCATCCAATGTGGTAATAGTAAACTACAGTATTCAATGTGGCAATACTACACTACAGCATCCAATGTGGTAATAGTAAACTACAGTATCCAATGTGGCAATACTACACTACAGCATCCAATGTGGTAATAGTAAACTACAGTATCCAACGTGGTAATAGTAAACTACAGTATCCAATGTGGCAATACTAAACTACAGTATCCAATGTGGCAATACTGAATTACAGTATCCAATGTGGCAATAGTAAACTACAGTATCCAATGTGGCAATAGTAAACTACAGTATCCAATGTGGCAATAGTAAACTACAGTATCCAATGTGGCAATACTAAACTACAGTATCCAATGTGGCAATACTGAATTACAGTATCCAATGTGGCAATAGTAAACTACAGTATCCAATGTGGCAATAGTAAACTACAGTATCCAATGTGGCAATAGTAAACTACAGTATCCAATGTGGCAATACTAAACTACAGTATCCAATGTGGCAATACTGAATTACAGTATCCAATGTGGCAATAGTAAACTACAGTATCCAATGTGGCAATAGTAAACTACAGTATCCAATGTGGCAATAGTAAACTACAGTATCCAATGTGGCAATACTAAACTACAGTATCCAATGTGGCAATACTGAATTACAGTATCCAATGTGGCAATAGTAAACTACAGTATCCAATGTGGCAATAGTAAACTACAGTATCCAATGTGGCAATAGTAAACTACAGTATCCAATGTGGCAATACTAAACTACAGTATCCAATGTGGCAATACTTACACACAACTGTTAAAAACAATAACACTACAACAAAAACAATACATATAATACACTATACAGTATCCAATGTGGTAATACTAAACTACAGTATCCAATGTGGCAATACTGAACTACAGTATCCAATGTGGCAATACTAAACTACAGTATCCAATGTGGTAATAGTAAACTACAGTATCCAATGTGGTAATAGTAAACTACAGTATCCAATGTGGCAATACTGAACTACAGTATTTAATGTGGTAATAGTAAACTACAGTATCCAATGTGGTAATAGTAAACTACAGTATCCAATGTGGCAATAGTAAACTACAGTATCCAATGTGGTAATAGTAAACTACAGTATCCAATGTGGCAATAGTAAACTACAGTATTATGTGGCAATAGTAAACTACAGTATCCAATGTGGTAATAGTAAACTACAGTATCCAATGTGGTAATAGTAAACTACAGTATCCAATGTGGTAATACTAAACTACAGTATCCAATGTGGTAATAGTAAACTACAGTATCCAATGTGGCAATACTAACTACAGTATCCAATGTGGCAATAGTAAACTACAGTATCCAATGTGGGCAATAGTAAACTACAGTATCCAATGTGGTAATACTAAACTACAGTATCCAATGTGGCAATACTGAACTACAGTATCCAATGTGGCAATAGTAAACTACAGTATCCAATGTGGTAATACTAAACTACAGTATCCAATGTGGTAATAGTAAACTACAGTATCCAATGTGGCAATACTGAACTACAGTATTTAATGTGGTAATAGTAAACTACAGTATCCAATGTGGTAATAGTAAACTACAGTATCCAATGTGGCAATAGTAAACTACAGTATCCAATGTGGTAATAGTAAACTACAGTATCCAATGTGGCAATAGTAAACTACAGTATTCAATGTGGCAATAGTAAACTACAGTATCCAATGTGGCAATAGTAAACTACAGTATCCAATGTGGCAATAGTAAACTACAGTATCCAATGTGGTAATACTAAACTACAGTATCCAATGTGGTAATTCTAAACTACAGTATCCAATGTGGCAATACTGAATTACAGTATCCAATGTGGCAATAGTAAACTACAGTATCCAATGTGGCAATAGTAAACTACAGTATCCAATGTGGCAATACTGAATTACAGTATCCAATGTGGTAATACTAAACTACAGTATCCAATGTGGCAATAGTAAACTACAGCATCCAATGTGGCAATACTAAACTACAGTATCCAATGTGGCAATAGTAAACTACAGTATCCAATGTGGTAATACTAAACTACAGTATCCAGCAACAAATACTGTTGACCAGCAACAAATACTGTTGGCCAGCAACAAATACTGTTGGCCAGCAACAAATACTGTTGACCAGCAACAAATACTGTTGACCAGCAACAAATACTGGCTTCCAAACTCTTGTATTCTGTTCCATCTTTCTTTGCAAAGACTCTACACTGAAGTTGAATGAAGTGATCAAGTTTTATCATGATGACCTGCCAAATCCATCTGTAGTAGATACTGAATCATCAAGGTGTAAAATTAAGTGGCTTCACCAAACTTGTCTCCCCTTTGCGAGAGACAATTGAACTGTGTGATGCAGAGTTTTTCCTAATATATATACTTTGCACATTGCCAGTCACTCATGTGAAAATGAGAGGGCAAAGACCATCCTGGAAAAGGTAAAAACAAGTTTAAGGAGTACCATGGGTCAGGAGAGGCTATCAGCTTTAGAATTAATGAGTGTACACAAGGACATTTCAATTTGATCTAGATAAATTCAAGGTAGCTAGTAATCACAGAATTCAACTGTAACAAATGCAATATTTTTGCTTTGGTGATCATTTCTTTGTTTGTTGATTTTCAGCAAGTATTTATTTAATTTTGACACCTAACTATTATTATAATTAAGTTGTAGTTAAATCTGAATTAGCACTTTTGAAACTATTAGGTGGGCATGGTTTAACTTAAAAAAAAAGAACCCTTTAAAAGTCTCTAGATCTGTCACCGTGTTACTGGTATTGAGATAGTTAGAATGGCTTAAATTTGATACTACAGAAGTTGCCACTACTCAAGAAATTGAGGTAAGAAAGTAATTTGTTTTGTTTTCTAAATTTAATGGTCAACTGCTATATAGATCCACTTTAGTCATCATGAAGTATGGAAATAGAGACTTCTTCAGGTGCACAACAATTATTGTACTTTTATGCCTGCCATATTCGCTCGATATTTGTGCACAAGCACACCTGTATAACATTGTATTAATTATGTACATATACATAAAGAGACGATAATTTGAGTTTATGACATTATTATGATTACATGAGATTAGTACTAATTTAATAGTGTATTACCTTATATATTACAGATGATAGTAGAATACAACGATTGATTCACTACATAACAGATTCTGACATCAAATATTACAATTATGACATTGTTATTGCAAGTGTGTATATATATGAATACATAAGTTTATGAAACTTAAATCTGTTTAGCAAAGTTTCATTTACATGTCAATAACATCAAAATCATGTATCTCACACTTCATCTTAGTTTGCTATCATAATATTCCTTGGAAAATCTGCAGCCTCATTTACCACACGCTGAACTCTATGCAGAATAGGACTGAGTTAAAACTAGGATAGTGCCCGATATGCCCTTTGACCTTTTATTCAAATGGTCGGAAAGCTGCTATTACGTGTGTAAATATTTCATTATAATTTGCAAGGCTCTCTTGCTATCAAGTGACCACTTTAGATGTGTTGGTAGATGTGCTTCTTATTATAAGTACACCGTACTGCAGAATTGACAGACCAATGTTCCAAAAGGGACTATCAGTTAATATGTATATGAGAAACTTACATGATAATGAGGAAGTATCACAAGATTATATATGTCACATTTCCAATGCCACATACATATTCCAATTTAAGCATTGTGTCCCAACTTGAGCCTCAGAGCCCACAAAATTATAATTTATACCATCCAAACATGGGTAGAATGGAGGATCAAGTATTTGAGTTCCACATGATAAATATTAAAGTACCCCAACTCACAATGGCACCTGATGTACTAACGTGTGCTAATTAGGATTGCAGTAGCTTAAGGTATTTAAGGTTTCCCTCTCCTCATGTCTTCCTTCCTTAGTCATTCCATCTTTTATTCCTCTTTACAAGTCCTGGGTTTCCTTCTCCTTCTGAGTCTATCTCTCTCTCCTCCAATCTCTGCTCTTTCCTTCTCCTTCTGAGTCTCTCTCTCTCTCTCCTCCAATCTCTGCTCTTTCCTTCTCCTTCTGAGTCTATCTCTCTCTCTCCTCCAATCTCTGCTCTTTCCTTCTCCTTCTGAGTCTATCGCTCTCTCCTCCAATCTCTGCTCTTTCCTTCTCCTTCTGAATCTATCTCTCTCTCTCCTCCAATCTCTGCTCTTTCCTTCTCCTTCTGAGTCTCTCTCTCTCTCTCATCCAATCTCTGCTCTTTCCTTCTCCTTCTGAGTCTATCTCTCTCTCTCCTCCAATCTAATTATTGAGACAGTTTACAGAGCATGTTATGGTTGTCAGTGGACTGTTTTTAGGCTGTAGTTTATGTTCAAGTTTTTAGTTGTGATATTTTATTTAATTATAGTAAGTCTGTTACTGGATCAACACTCAACAAATTTTCCTCAAATCTCTTCCCAGACATCATCAGCATTCTCTTACCAACTCTAGCATTGAAAACATTGAAGTCCGGGATGAGAAGCATGTCATTATGAGGGAAGAGGTTTGAGGAAAATATTGATTACACTGGTGAGAAATTTGTTGAGTGTTGATCCAGTAATAAACTAGCACAACTAAAAACTGACTGTTTTTAGGCTGTGGTGACAAAAGTAACTTACATGCCATGAACCTGATGTAGTGAAACAAAATGAGTATATTTCTATTATTTGATTTTCTTATTTCCAATTCTTGTACATGATCTCTATCTGTCGCTTACACTAGCTGAGGTAGAAACCTAAATAAAGCAAGTTATCATGGATGCCTTTGTAAACACTTCTTTTTCATGAGTATCCTTGACGTTTCTGGCTTTAAATTCACCTGACTAAATTGAATCCAGTTTCATACTAGGTGATGTGTTGAGCTGTTCAGCGCGTAATTGCGCACGATAAAAAAAAAATGTATTTGAAAATTGCGCTACGAACAGTACAGTGGCCATCTTTACGTACAAAATTCCGCCATGCGTGTGCCTAGAAGGTTCGTGGGGAGCTTACCATTTCTTGCGCATATATAGTTGCCACTAAATCGACTTGACTAATTTGGCTGCGCTGGGGAACTGCCCAGGCTATCTCTTTCCTACTGAACCCTCAGAGTACGACCAATACTAGCAGGTGCAATTGCCTTTGCAATTGTACACGACATTCTACGAAGTTAGACACTACATAAAACAAATTATAAGCTTTAGTCTGTTTTGTTTTTTAATAGAGAATTAACGAGGAAAAGAGTGGGTGTGGCTTTTTGCATCTTCAAAATCGGAACCCCCGATGCGAACATCTGGCTGTGGGCCTGGTTTGTCACATAATTGGCGAGCGAGCGTAGCGAGCGAGACACTTACAGGGGTAAAAATGAAAAAATCGGGGATGTTTATTTATTGGCGAGCGAGCGTAGCGAGCGAGACACTATCAGGGGTAACTCAATCGAGATTTCGCTATATTTATTTATTCAGCGAAGCGAGCTAAGCGAGCGGAGCTGACTCTCTAATGAGTTCGCGATATATATATATATTTAGGTCTAGAAATTGTTTTTGTTCTTGCGTGGGCGTACGTGTGTACCCTTTCTCCTACGCGCTTGCGCGGGCCGGGTAACCTTCTTAGCAACATTTTGTTTTGTTTACCCGCTGTACGAAGTAGCGATGCCCAGTAGACAAAACGTTCCCTTTATCCTACGCGCTTGCGCGGGCCGGGTAACCTTCTTAGCAACATTTTGTTTTGTTTACCCGCCTTACGAAGTAGCGATGCCCAGTAGACAAATCGTTAGAAACGCTCGGTCAAGAGCTTTGAGGGCGTTAGGAACTCCAGAAGAAAAAATAGTAAGGAGAGAGATAAGAAATGAAAAGGACAGGGCAAGGAGGAGGAGAGCTAAAACGAAACAGAAACAGGTAGCAAAGTAAAGAATCTTTCTTTTTGAAAAGTCATTAAATGTTCCTAATTTATTTATTAGACTATTCCTGAGGATTACTGTACCAATCAACTTTATACAGCTGTAGACTCAACTACTCTTGAAGACACTGAAAATGCAGCCACACCATCTGAACAAGAAGCTAATATCCCCACTACTTTTTGCACTGCAAGAGGAAGGAAAAGACATCTATCAGAAGACATCCATTCTCAAATACACCCAAAGCAGCAAAAAAAGTTGCAGAAAATATAACTCAAACAATTTCGATACCGCAAAGCCTTTCAGCTTATCAGCAACGAATGCAAGAGGTAAATATAAAATAAAATATATACTTCAATAAGTTAATACTAGACATTTTCGTTTAGGAAACCATTATGCAGAGAGCAACGTCTACAACTAATGTCACAAAAACAGCAAGTCACACATTTGTTTGAAAGTGATAGTGAAAGAGATCACAGGCTCCACTGTTTGTCCACTAACCAACTGTTGAGAACAGCAAATGAATCTTCATTACAAAATTCCTCTAGATTAGAGCAGTTGTCAACTAACCAACAGTAGAGATTGGCTGATGAAACACCACTTCAACGGGAGACTAGATTGTCTCAAGTTAGGGGGAACAGGTCAAGACAACATCCCCAGGTTCCATTGCACCATATTATTCCAGCATTTGATGATCCTCAAGTTCACACAGCAATGAGTAATTTTCATGCTAAAATCTCATCATTACTATCCCAGTCTGCATAACGTGTATGGAGAAATTTCCAGGCACCAAAATGAAATTTAAGTTATTGGAATGTTGTCGATGTAGCCGGGATAAACATATCCCTAAGCTCTATTCAGCTCAAAATAACATGCATCCTGGAAACATTCCTTCACTTGCAGGTTACATTTAATGTAAAACTATAAAAATTAACCTAACTCTATTTATCATACTATGTAGTCTAAGATCTACATTCATTTAACATACTCTGCTCTCCCTCTGAATATGTTATAGTACCCAAACAAACTCTTTTATTTTTTATTTTTATTAAACCACAAAGTTTACATCAGCTATAACTGTAATGATGTATGACATTTTTAATTAAATAGCGGTATATTCTGTCTAAAACACCAGCCAATAACTTTGATGGTAAAATAATTCATTATTCTTATATTATCACAAATAATATAACATTTAAACTTTATTATATAAAGCAATACTATGTAGCTGATTACGAATTACATTAATAAAATAAATAATAAAATAATTCATTACTCTTGTTTTACCACAAAAAGTATAACATTTAAACTTTATTATACATAGCCTAAATTTTATAACCTTCATCATACAGTGGTATAGAATAGAAGCACCAATGAATCTATATGAAATAACAGACAGACATAACATTAACATAAATAAATAACTGTATCTATAGCTGCAATTACAGGGAACATGCATCGCTCGATTCGCTATTTTGCGCTATTCGAGCGCACCACTAGTAATAATTGGCGAGCGAGCGTAGCGAGCGAGACACTTACAGGGGTAACACAATCGAAAATCGGGGATGTTTGTTTATTTATTTATTTATTTATATATATGGACGTACGTATGTCATTTTGTACTTTGACCCTCGCGTTTTTGTGTTAGTTATGTGTTCGACCCCGTCCCAAATTGCACTAAACAGAATCCTCTGGTTTATCGATCAGTACCCGTATCACCCTAGAAATTGAATTGTTTACCGTTTTGAATTCTTTTGCGGGTGCAGTTAAAACTTGAAAACTTAAGGGACTTCCATTTCTATTCGAGTTTGTGGCGGTGGTAAGTCAATGCGCTCTTTGTCATGGTTATAAGCCGTGCGCAACAGTATTTACTTGAAAATACATTGTCCACTAGGCTACCGCTAAGGTAAGTCTGTGTAGGTGCATGTCCAGTTGTGTCAAAACTTTGTGTATTACAACCACTACTTAGCTAAAGAATATCACAAAGAAAACGTTTAAATAACGTGTATTGTTTTGTTGTTGTTTTTTTTCCTTCAATTCAAGCAGTTGCAGAGAGTTGTTACTATGGCACTGAAATCCCTTTACCGTGTATGCGAAATTTAAAAACTGGACCTTATTTTCAGTAGCTTCAATGTTAGAAGTCAAGATCATTCATATAAAAATAGTATAGTCTTTAGGCTCGCTCGCCATTTGTGCTCAAGCACATCACTAGTTTATCTGTTTATGGAGTACGTGAGACCTCTGTTTTTGCCCGCGCTTCTAATTACGTAAGTTAGGTAAAGCGTTCACAGTTCCAGTATTTTTCAATTAACGAGCGCCGAGAATCCTGCTGCAGACGCAACTTTGTTTCAACCAAAAAGTTTACAGCTACTCTCTTCTTGAAACAATTGTGAAGTCTTTGTCAAGCTGCGCTTCTTTGCCACTGCTTTCGAAGTTTATTCAGGTAATTCTGTTAGTTTAATCTGGGATCAGAGACTTTAGGTTCTCTGATGCTAACTGAGAATGGAAAGGGTTACACTGTGCACTACAGTTAGATGTAATTTCTGTCAAAAGAGTCTGCTCGCTCGCCATGCATTTGCGCTATTCGAGCGCACCACTAGTTTATTTGTATATATATGTTTGGACGTACGTATGTCATTTTGTACTTTGACCCTCGCGTTTTTGTGTTAGTTAGGTGGTCGACCCCGTCCCAAATTGCACTAAACAGAATCCTCTGGTTTATCGATCAGTACCCTTATCACCCTAGAAATTGAATTGTTTACCGTTTTGAATTCTTTTGCGGGTGCAGTTAAAACTTGAAAACTTAATGGACTTCCATTTCTATTCGAGTTTGTGGCGGTGGTAAGTCAATGCGCTCTTTGTCATGGTTATAAGCCGTGCGCAACAGTATTTACTGGAAAATACATTGTCCACTAGGCTACCGCTAAGGTAAGTCTGTGTAGGTGCATGTCCAGTTGTGTCAAAACTTTGTGTGTTACAACCACTACTTAGCTAAAGAATATCACAAAGAAAACGTTTAAATAACGTGTATTGTTTTGTAGTTGTTTTTTCCCCTTCAATTCAAGCAGTTGCAGAGAGTTGTTACTATGGCACTGAAATCCCTTTACCGTGTATGCGAAATTTAAAAACTGGACCTTATTTTCAGTAGCTTCAGTGTTAGAAGTCAAGATCATTCATATAAAAATAGTATAGTCTTTAGGCTCGCTCGCCATTGTGCTCAAGCACATCACTAGTTATCGGTAAAAATGCATTTTTTTTTATTGGCGAGCGAGCGTAGCGAGCGAGACAGTATTAGGGGTGGATAATGCAAAATCGGGTATATGTTATATATATATATATGTATGTATGTATGGTACGTATGCTCTTTAAATGCGCGCGCTTCTAATTACGTAAGTTAGGTAAAGCGTTCACAGTTCCAGTTTTTTTTCAATTAACGAGCGCGGAGTATCCTGCTGCAGACGCACATTGTTTCAACCAAAAAGTTTACAGCTACTCTCTTCTTGAAACAATTGTGAAGTCTTTGTCAAGCTGCGCTTCTTTGCCACTGCTTTCGAAGTTTATTCAGGTAATTGTTAGTTTAGTCTGGGATCAGAGACTTTAGATTCTCTGATGCTAACTGAGAATGGAAAGGGTTACACTGTGCACTACTTAGATGTAATTTCTGTCCTATTTTTCTGTAAAAAGAGTCTGCTCGCTCGCCATGCATTTGCGCTATTCGAGCGCACCACTAGTTTATTTATATATAATGTTTGGACGTATGTATGTCATTTTGTACTTTGACCCTCCATATTTTTGTGTTCGCTCCGCGTTCGACCCTGTCCCAAACTTCACTAAACAGAATCCTCCGGTTTAGCGACCATTACCCGTATCACCTTAGAAATTGAATTGTTTACTGCTTTGAATTCTTTTGCGGGTGCAGTTTAAACGCAAAAACTTATGGGAGCTCCATTTCTATTCGAGTTAGTTGCTATTTGTCACAGTTATAAGCCCTACTCAACAGCATTTACTTGTAAATTCATTGTCCACTAGACGAACGGTGAAGGTAAGTCTTGGTAGGTATGTTCAGTTGTGTGAAAGTATTGTGCCTTACAACTACTACTAAGAATGTCACAAAGGAAACTTTAAATTACGAGTGAGCGAAGAAGCGAGACACCAACTGGGTTAACACAATTTCAATAACGGGGATACTTGTTTGTTTATACTAGTGTTGTGCTTGAGCACAAATGGTGAGCGAGCTGGAGGTGGAGTCAATGCGCTCTTTGTCATTGTTATACGCTGCACGCAACAGTATTTACTTGAAAATGCATTGTCCACTAGACTAACGCGAAGGTAAGTCTCTTGTAGGTGTATGTCCAGTTGTGTCAAAGCATTGTGGGTTACAGTCACTACTTAGCTAAAGAATATCACAAAGAAAACGTTTAAATAATGTGTATTGTTTTGTTGTTGTTTTTTCCCTTCAATTCAAACAGCTGCAGCCAGTTGTTACTATGGCACTGAAATCCCTTTACCGTGTATGCCTAATTTAAAAACCTCTGACCTTATTTTAATTAGCTTCAGTGTTAGAAATCAAAATCATTCATACAAAAATAGTATAGTCTTTAGGCTCGCTCGCCATTTGTGCTCAAGCACATCACTAGTATATATATATACCTTTTAGGTATCATACCTATTATAATTATTATTTTTATGGGAAAACTATACACAAAATAATGTACGTTCGGAAGCGTGCGAAGTTGCGCTTACGCTACAACTCAGTATTCTAGCGGGACACCGTTTACATTTCTGTCATCAAAATGTATCCAGCGTTCATTAATTGGGTTATATTTCTTTATTTATATATTTCAGGTAAGGTCTGTGTTAATTCAACCAATATTAACTTCACTAATAATTAGATATTCTTAATAATTATATACTACAAAATGATAAACATTAATGATATGAATAGTCATTCTAAAATAGGTAGCTTACTAATAAAAAAAATACTAATTCATAAATCAGGTAGCATATACACAGGTACATACATACATACTAAAATTATTTTTTATTTTAATATGGCACCTTCAAATGCTTCAATAATTTAGAGAGATATTTAATAATTATACTTATATTTTTTTCCTTCATATTGTAATTATCATACTAGCTAGAATCATAGAAGTAAGTCATTAATTAGCCTTTGTTTTCAATAGCTATTATCTACACAAATAATGGTCAACTGGAGGAAGCTCACGTGCAAACTACAATAGACTTGACTCCTGCAGGAACCAGAAGGTTTATGATAGAGAATCACTTAGCATATGTTGGGGATAGAGTGATCATTAACTGTCAATCTACAGATTATCCCGTGTGGAAAAAGTATAGTGAAGTATTGGAAAATCCAAGAACTTATAAAAACAATCTTATACTATCCAATGTGCAAGAAAGTGATAGAGGCGCATACTATTGCTCTGACGGCAGACTAGAACTGCATTTATTAGTTGCAGGTAATTGGAATTAATCTAGTGCGGTGGCATAAAGTAATATCGTATGTACCTAGCAGTCTTCTTTATTGTGGTGATAATATATTGTGGCAAGCTTATTACAAATAGGGAGCGGGCTGGCCACCATAAGATGTTATATACTACTAAAGGGTGAGCGAGCCAGTGCACAAACGAAACACTTCAAAATAATCTATCAGTCCATTTCTGAAAGTATAGCTAAGTACGTAGCCGTTGTGACCATTAGCTATATACTTTAGCTAATTAATACAGAACCACTTTCTTACCTCAATTTGAGGTATTGTTTGTAGTCTATAATATATGTCATTCTGACTATCTGAAGTACCATTACAGCTACTAATAAAGACTGAGTTAGGTACAATATAACACACAAACAAGTCAGGTACAATATAACACACAAACAAGTCAGGTAAAATATAACACACAAACAAGTCAGGTACAATATAACACACAAACAAGTCAGATACAATATAACACACAAACAAGTCAGGTACAATATAACACACAAACAAGTCAGGTACAATAAAACACACAAACAAGTCAGGTACAATATAACACAAACAAGTCAGGTACAATATAACACACAAACAAGTCAGGTACAATATAACACACAAACAAGTCAGGTACAATATAACACAAACAAGTCAGATACAATATAACACACAAACAAGTCAGATACAATATAACACAAACAAGTCAGATACAATATAACACACAAACAAGTCAGGTACAATATAACACAAACAAGTCAGATACAATATAACACACAAACAAGTCAGGTACAATATAACACAAACAAGTCAGATACAATTTAACACACAAACAAGTCAGGTACAATATAACACAAACAAGTCAGATACAATATAACAAACAAACAAGTCAGATACAATATAACACAAACAAGTCAGATACAATATAACACACAAACAAGTCAGGTACAATATAACACAAACAAGTCAGGTACAATATAACACACAAACAAGTCAGGTACAATATAACACAAACAAGTCAGGTACAATGTAACACAAACAAGTCAGGTACAATATAGCACACAAACAAGTCAGGTACAATATAACACACAAACAAGTCAGGTACAATATAACACACAAACAAGTCAGATACAATATAACACACAAACAAGTCAGGACAATTTAACACACAAACAAGTCAGGTACAATATAACACAAACAAGTCAGATACAATATAACACACAAACAAGTCAGATACAATATAACACAAACAAGTCAGATACAATATAACACACAAACAAGTCAGGTACAATATAACACACAAACAAGTCAGATATAATGTAACACACAAACAAGTCAGATACAATATAACACACAAACAAGTCAGGTACAATATAACACAAACAAGTCAGGTACAATATAACACACAAACAAGTCAGGTACAATATAACACACAAACAAGTTAGGTACAATATAACACACAAACAAGTCAGATACAATATAACACAAACAAGTCAGGTACAATATAACACAAAAACAAGTCAGGTACAATATAACACACAAACAAGTCAGGTACAATATAACACACAAACAAGTCCAGGTACAATATAACACACAAACAAGTCAGGTACAATATAACACACAAACAAGTCAGGTACAATATAACATACAAACAAGTCAGATACAATATAACACACAAACAAGTCAGGTACAATATAACACAAACAAGTCAGGTACAATATAACATACAAACAAGTGAGATACAATATAACACACAAACAAGTCAGGTAAATATAACACACAAACAAGTCAGGTACAATATAACACACAAAAACGTACAATATAACACACAAACAAGTCAGGTACAATATAACACACAAACAAGTCAGGTACAATATAACACACAAACAAGTCAGGTACAATATAACACACAAACAAGTCAGGTACAATATAACACACAAACAAGTCAGGTACAATATAACACACAAACAAGTCAGGTACAATATAACACACAACATGGGTGATATTTGATTACACAGAACTTTTTATACAAATGCCACCTTCATTTCGGGATCAATCAGAAACCTATTCTACTTATAAGAGCCACAACACCGCAAAGGTTTTGATTGGCATTATTCCAAATGGTTTCGTTTTATATTATTTCAAGTCTCTATGGCGGCCATATTTCTGATAAAAGAATTAAGGAGTTGTGTGGAATTATTGATTTAAGAGCCAGGTGACATGGTTATGGCAGACAGAGGCTTTGACATACAACACATTTTAGCTGCTAAAAATATTGGATTCAATAACCTCCATTTATGCAAGGAAAAGCACAGCTGTCTCTTGAAGAAGAATTCTAACAAGAAGTATAGCTTCCGTTAGGATTAATTTTGAAAGAGATATTGAGCATATAAAGAATTAGCGAATTGTGCAAGGTGTTATTTCTAATACTATACATGCAGTTAGACCAAGTATGGTTCATATGTTGCAGTTTGACAAATTTTTTCCCACCTCTTGTTAATTAAATTTTTGTTATTCTTTTTAACTTTGTTATTAAAATTAAAAGCAAATATTTGGCATGTAAATATTTATTATGTATGTTTTTCAACAATATGCTATTTGTCCTTGAATTTGGTAATAATAATTGTGTTTTCTTTTTACACTGTAAACCAAAAGGTGTGTAGTTCACACCAAATTAAGCGTGAATCGCTTGTAACAATAGTCACACCAAAATATGGTGTGATGCGCACACCTCATCGTTTGGGTGTGAAGTGCACACAAAATTTAGTGTGAATTCTCACCACAATCACTATGAACTCATACTTACATTAATGCTGAATTATTCTAAGTTACATTGATTCTAGTTACACATATCAACATTTTTTTCCAAAAAGAGATTGGTGTAATCCCAGATCTCATTAATCAGATGACTAAAATCTTAGTCAACTCTCTTATATAGCACACAAGTGTACAAAACATTTATAAGGTAGATTACAGTGATAATAGCATTGGGTTTTGCCTGCATATGAATATAATTAATGTTTGGTAAAGGGTCCATGCTATTCCATGTGTCAATGCACACTTAGTGTGAAATTCACACTCAATGGAATAGCATGGTGTGAATTTGGTGTGAATTTGGTGGGTTTTCACGCTATAATTTTTACAGTGTAGAACTGGTCTACAATCTCGTAATTCACAGCAAAAGGACGATTCCTTTGAAGCTTGTGGACTGATGTCTTTCTTCTTATTCTTACTCATTGACAGGCAGCGTGATTGCTGATTCTTCTGAGAAGACTCAGTAACCACGCTGCCTGTCAATGAGTTCTAAGAAGAACTAGCAGTGAGGTCGCCTGTCAACGAGTTCTGAGAAGAACTAGCGGTTGGTTCACACACATCGCTAAAATTGATTACGCTTCCACACTCCATTTTCCACTATCAACCGCCCGAAAATGCTCGCATTTACTACCAGCACGTTGGCAAATCATGGCAATTTTTCGGTAGAAATGCAGGTATAAAGGAGGTGGGGCACTCACCGCTTCCACAATCTTCCAGAACAAATTTGGAGTGGCCATGTCCACAGACCCTCTGCACGCTTTACGCGCTAAGTGGGTCTGGGTCCGCCACACTAACTCATTATACATTGATTAGGTCTTAAACATCTATTTGTTCAACTTAGCCTTATTAACTAACTATAATTATTATAATGTATTATTATTATTTCTTAGTAAAAGATGGGAGCAAAATCAAGGATAGTTATAAACAAGTAGATGTGGGTGAAAACATAACCCTAGACTGTGATTCTGATGGATCAAATTATTGGTTCTTCAAAAAAGATGGGATATTTGATAAATCAGTTTTCGTTGCATCATCAAAATCAATTGACTTACAAGTACAATCTCTCCACGATGGGATTTTCTATTGCTATGGAACAGATACAAACAGGAAACACCGATTTCTAGATGAAGTAGTTGTTTTTGTTTATGGCAAGTTTATATTAATTATTTGTACTTAAGTCTTGATTTTATCAATACAATGTTTTAGTGAATATTGATTGATCTTGTTCAGGTTGAAATTTATAACACTGAAATTGGTGATGAAAAATGAAAAAATGATGACATTACAAATTTAAAGCTATAATAGACGGAATAGAGGTATTGAGTGTAGTTTCGTAGTGTTCACTGTTTTTATGAGGTGATAGAGTAGTTGGGTCTAACTCATGAAATATAAATACAATATAATATACTTATAAATAAATGAAAAAGACTGGGCTCAAAGAGGAGCTAACTAAGCTTCTAATGTACAGCCAATAGGATATGTAGTAGCTAGTTGTGAAAGGATCTGGTAAAAGTTACAAATTGGGGCTATAATTTCTTGTTTTATTTTACTAATAATTATAATGATACAAATTAACTATGTGCTGATATCTTACTTTCTATTTAAGGCCATTTCACTCTCTGAAATACTGAGTAATGTTAACCATTAATTGAAAAAAACATTCTCAAAACATTTACTACTTCCTGTTTGAATTCAATTGCCAAGTAATGTATAAGAGGCTGGCTGCATACTTTTAAACTTGACCAGTATCAAAGAATAGAGACAGGTGAGTGTCATTGACTACAGTAGCAGTGCTGGGCAGTTCTCATTAACTTCAGTGGTAATACAGGTGAGTGTCATTAACTAGAGTTGCAGTGCATCAGGGTGTGACTTGTGCCACAGATTGATGGTAGGCTCTTGGAATGGTATGGAGCAAAGGATCATAGCGACTGAGCAGTAGTTGGATGGAGGACATGTAGCAATTGGAGGGAAGAATGGTGGTATGGAGCTTCTAGCATTTGCAACTCAATTACTAGTAGTTAGTTAAGAGTAGTTCAGCTCACTAAATTAACTTATACGACGTTGATCATCAAAATTTCAATAGGGTGATTACAATAAATAAGGAGGATAGACATAGAACATCAATTATTTGTAGGATGGAGTGGTTTAATGCAGGAAAGTGTAAATAAGAGTCCTGTACGTAGGCAGGGCCAGCTTACCATGCCATAAACATTGAGCTTTTGTTGAATTTTATTTCACTCACCTTACCACGTGAGCTATTGTCGATTATTTCCTTGAAATTCAGTACATTAAAAATATCTCAACGTTATAGGGTGACCCTAAAGCTGTTAGTTCATTCCCGAGCAGTACGCAAGAGAAGATTCTGGATCCATTACTTTAGAGCGCGAGGATTTTTTTTATTGTAAGTTTGACTCCGCCCCGCCGCATCGGTACGCGCGTAGTGGTGAGTGAGGCGCAGCTGCATTTCAGTGGCACTAATTGTATGTTACAGAGCGGGGTGTGTCTTTGTGGTAGATAATGTGTGACTATTCTCAGCTGGAGTACGCTACTAAAGGCGCTCAGGCATTGCTTAACCCTCTCGTTCCTGAATTGTTTGGAAGCGTGCGGAAAAATCTAATTGTCGACCCTGGAATAGAGCATTACCGTTTTATTTTCTTAACTCGATGCTGGCTGGGAAAACCCCATAGCAACCATATATCACTAAATAGACTAAGAGTTTGGGATTCCCCTCATTTTTTGATTGAGAAAATTGAATAATATTAAGAATTAGTAGAGGGCCTAATTTTTTTTTTGGGAAAAAAACTTTTTCATCTTAAAAAAAAGTTTTTTTCCCAAAAAAAAAAATTCCACTTTTCCCATCAATAAAAAAAAAAAAAATTGAAATAATATTGTTTGATGTACTTTATACCAATATTATATTAGTTCAACAATAAAATATGTTGTTTGTTGTGTTTGGTGCTGATTGTGATCATGTAGGAGACATCTATGAGTGTCCACAAGGAACATATGCCATCGGACGTCGAGCTCTACTACAAAACAATTTCATATACACAAAAACACAAACAACAAAGATATTTGTAATACAAACAACAAATTATTCATGATCCTATATAATTGCAACTTTATGATGTATTGTATGCGGTTTCATACAGGATTTTTGTTTGGGGAGTGGGGGGGTCTCCGAGTGTACTTCGCCACACCCATTTTTTGGAACCTGCACTACTTTGATGCACATCTTTGCATAAGAGTCTATACTTCACACTGATGATCAGTGTTCGGTCCTATGTACTAAATGGCTCAGTTGTGATAGGAACATAATGGGATACAGACTAAAAATAAATGCTTCCTAAATGTTCATTTCTATTCAACTCCCAAAATTCTAGGGTGGGATCCCAGGGCTAGCCTCCCACTGTATGAACCCCTGGTATGTATACTCCACACTGTCCATGAGAGAAACAATCACTGTTGTATTGAGAAAGTGTAATTTGAAAATGAAAAGCAGTACAAGTACACATGTGGAGTTCAACTTACCCGGCATGGATGGTGTCACAGACTGAACGATCCCTCCCAGGTTAGGATCCGGAATCTCCATACAATACTAAAAAAAACACAGGCAACAGTGATATTTGTAACATAACAGCTGGCCTCGCTGAATTGATCCTGAGTCGCTAGAGTCAGCATCGAGGAAGTCTAAAACTTCCACAGCACTGTAACTGGAGACGTCATCTTTCCAAAATGACTTTGAAAAATTTAAATTTTGCATAGTTACCTGGATCACACGACACACTCACTTTTTTCCTATGATGTAATAAGCATTACCTACGACTGTTACGTAATGGTGAGGCGCCCAGTTGAACTGGCTATTGTATAAAAATGAGAGAAGACAGTAAGTCAAACCGCAAAGTCTTGGTCGGCAAAGAAGCGGTTGTTTCAATGTGTTATGGAAGGCTACTGGGCTCAAGCAATTTTTTGCTGCTTCTACAAAGCTCTGTAGATGACTGGATCCATAAATGAAGCTGCTGTGAAGAAGGTAACTTTTTTAAAATTCGACGGAGAACCTATGTTGTTGTTTTTTGCCAAGGAAGAAATAAACGCAACTGCTGTGAGGTACTGTCGAAGCAGTCCTGGCTGAAAGCTATTTTAGATGCTTCTCCAATGCATTGGGCACCTGTGTATGCTATCTGAAGGTTCTAGCTATAAAGTAACTATTTTTAAAAATTCGGAGAAGCCAACCGGTCTTCACCCGCTTCAAAGCGGGATTCGGAACGAAAGGGTTAACAGCTAAACCGATTTACACATATCAGCTGACACATTATCTACTTCCAAAAGTATTCCTATTAAATTTAACTGGCTTCTCAGTTGATTAATATCTATTAGTAAGCAAGTTTACTTTATAGCTGTCACAAACCTGTTCTCACTTTACAAAGCTGAGATGTTTTACACAGACATAGAAACAGTAGAGGCCAACAATTTATATTTGATTAATCACTGGCCAACAATCTATATTTGATTAATCACTGGCCAACAATCTATATTTGATTAATCACTGGCCAGCAATCTATATTTGATTAATCACTGGCCAACAATCTATATTTGATTAATCACTGGCCAACAATCTATATTTGATTAATCACTGGCCAACAATCTATATTTGATTAATCACTGGCCAACAATCTATATTTGATTAATCACTGGCCAACAATCTATATTTGATTAATCACTGGCCAACAATCTATATTTTGATTAATCACTGGCCAACAATCTATATTTGATTAATCACTGGCCAACAATCTATATTTGATTAATCACTGGCCAACAATCTATATTTGATTAATCACTGGCCAACAATCTATATTTGATTAATCACTGGCCAACAATCTATATTTGATTAATCACTCGTTGCACATGCACAGCATAATTTTTGGCAGCCTGTAACTAAATTGTCAGAAAGAAAATAAGTTCCTCTAACAGTGTAACTGATAGCAGCTTTTGCTGCTTCATCACTCTCAGGCATTTTTGTATCAGAAACAAAATCTTGAAAAGAAATAGATTGTATCAAGTTTTCAATCCTCACAGTAGATTTACTTAGCAAGATATAGAACAATCTGTATAACTTCTTGATAGAACCAGTAAGACAGGGAAGCTTCAATAAGTAATGCTATTTCTGTTTTTCTTACAAAAGGCTTGATATACATGACTCCAGCTAGTGTGAATTCCACTAGGAATGAGTTTTGAAGAAGCATAAAGACTTCTACTAAGTAAAATGTCTATCTAAACAGGTTAAGATAAAAGTCAGTGTTTTTTAGATCCAGTCACATTAAAAAATTCTGGCTTGACAAGTTATGATTGGCTAATGGGCATGACTTGTAATGTTTCTATCAATTTTTCATCAGTTTACTATATTATAATACATCAATTTTCGATTTATTGCATTTAATATTATATAAACGTCACCCAATAATGTATGTGGCAAATGTGACAGCTTAATTGGCCTCTACACTTTCAAATTGCTTCCTACACCCATGTTTTATACCCATTTCCTGCACTTTTTACGAGTTGATAGATATCAAAGTTTCTAAAATGCTATATGCATGAGTTATCTAATTAAAAAGTGAAGGATTAGGGTTAATAGTGCATCTCACACAACACACTCTACATACATGTATTTGTGATGCTAAAAGTATGCTTTTCTATAGATCAGCAATACATTAAGCCTAATAATCAAAAAATTGCAATGGGAAAAGTAGCACAAATTTCTTGCCGGTCGGATAACCAAGCTTCATGGTTTTTTAATGGTAGGGATTTGCCTGATAACGTGATGTCATTTTATGTGGACAAAAAGAGCACTATAGTGATTATCAAAGCATCGAAAGAGAATGTTGGAACATATGAATGTATCAGCAAAATACAAAGTTCTAATGGTGTTTGGAAAACATTTAGAGCAAGATCTACTCTAGAGATACTAGGTTAAGTTATCTATAATGTTAATAAGTAATATATGTAGTGATAATATTGGGGCAATATTAGACCTATAGATACAAGGTCAAATAATCTATAATGTGTTAGCATGCAATAAACTGTCCTGATTTAGATGGCATATAGTCACAAATTTAATAATTGATCCCGCTATAATAATTTAAATATCTGTGTCCCATTTTTTCCTGGTAATAAATTATCCTTCATCGAGAGTCTAACTCTTTAAAGGTGGACTACTTCCTATAACTGCAGCAAGTAGTCACAGATTGACCAAATTTGCTATGTATTATTATTTTTCTTTTTTTTCTGTACTTTTTAGGCTTACTTCATTGCTGCAGTTGAAAACGGTGCAGTTAGAACACCCTTCTGATTAATCAGGGGCGGAGAAAGAGTGTTTCACACTGTCGGTGATCTGGCGCTATTCTGAGGCTGTATTTCTAGCTATGAAGCTGATTTTTTTCCTTTGGCAGCTTGCACTTGTCTTCAAAGTACTATAGATACGTTTATTTTAAATTTTCAAACTTTTTTTATTAATACAAATATTTCTGCCTCATTTAATCACGAATTTTTAAAACAACTGTTACATATTCTTAAGGGGGAGTGTTGTCAGCGTGCAAAATCTGAAATCATTCCAGTTATTCAGGTCCACAATACATTGATTTTTTAGACCCCAAGCTAACCATTGATTCGTAATGATTTGTAATTTCAACCCCACCCCCTAACTCGTGGGATGTGCAATTTATTGGCAAGGGAAATCTTCTGTGTAGTGGTGGCTATGAAAAGACCCCAGTTGTAAACAAAAAAAATGGAAGTGAGTCAGGGAGCCAGGAGTCGAGACTTTGAAATGGGTGGTCCACCCAGAAGGGCAGTGCATTCCCGGGCGTGAAGAGACTGGACCTTTACCACCGGTAGCCAGGATAGCTATGTTATTACAAGAACAGGTAGGCATAGAGACTGGACCTTTTACCACCGGTAGCCAGGATAGCTATGTTATTACAAGAACAGGTAGGCATAGAGACTGGACCTTTACCACCACCGGTAGCCAGGATAGCTATGTTATTACAAGAGCAGGTAGGCATAGAGACTAGACCTTTACCACCGGTAGCCAGGATAGCTATGTTATTACATTAGAACAGGTAGGCATAGAGAATGGACCTTTACCACGGTTAGCCAGGATACGCTATGTTATACAAGAGCAGGTAGGGCATAGAGACGGGACCTTTTACCACCGGGGTAGCCCAGGATAGCACGTATTACAAGAAAGGTAGGCATCATAGAGACTGGACCGTTACACCGGTAGCAGTCTAGCTATTTATACAAGACAGGTAGTGCATAGAGACTGGACCTTACCACCGGTAGCAGGAAGCTATGTTATACAAGGAACAGGTAGGCTAGAGACTGGCCTTACACCACCGGTAGCAAGGATAGTATTGGTATTAAAAGAGCAGGTAGGCAATAGAGCTAAGACCTTTACCACCGGATAAGAGGATAGCTATGCTATTACAAGAAAACAGGTAGGCATAGAAGACTGGACTTTACCACCGGTAGCCAGGATAGCTATGTTATTACAAGAACAGGTAGGCATAGAGACTGGACCTTTACCACCACCGGTAGCCAGGATAGCTATGTTATTACAAGAGCAGGTAGGCATAGAGACTAGACCTTTACCACCGGTAGCCAGGATAGCTATGTTATTACAAGAACAGGTAGGCATAGAGACTGGACCTTTACCACCGGTAGCCAGGATAGCTATGTTATTACAAGAGCAGGTAGGCATAGAGACTGGACCTTTACCACCGGTAGCCAGGATAGCTATGTTATTACAAGAACAGGTAGGCATAAAGACTGGACCTTTACCACCGGTAGCCAGGATAGCTATGTTATTACAAGAGCAGGTAGACATAGAACTGAATGGTGAATCCCAAGAGTGAATAACTTGGAAAGGACTAGGGCGACGAGACATACACCATGACCCTAGAACATGAGGCGGCAGAGTAGCATACTAGTTACTTCATTCGATACAGGGGCATTTGGAGCTTACTTTTCAGGGCTCACTTCCAACTCCTTTATCCTCAGGGTTCACTTCCAACTCCTTTATCCTCAGGGCTCACTTCCAACTCCTTTATCCTCAGGGCTCACTTCCAACTCCTTTATCCTTCAAGCCTTTTAGAAGCCTTTCCTTAGAGTGGCTATCTCACAGTTTTACAAGTTCGTGCAGCCTCTTAGCCTGTGTAAAAGTGATAGTGATAACCTTCATTCCTAAGGAGTTGTGGAGAGCAGTGGATTTGTGTTGTGTCTATTCTGTTCTAACCATAGGAAACTTGCTGGGCTGGAGACCGAATGGTGGGTTGGACAGACCCTTTACCAGGGAAGGATGTGTCAAAACTTCTTCCATAGCTAGGACATCAGGACATCAGGTATTGCCCTGTGAGCTCCTATAATAACATAGCAGTATAAATCATGGAAAGTGCCTTGTATGCTTGTCCCCACACACTCTTGTGTAGTTTCTCCAGACTAATTCCTTGAGGAACCACATCACCCTTCTTCATCTGTGAATTTCATTGTATATTGTTTCACACATTTTGTACATATTGAACACAACAGAGGCAGAGAGTTACTGAAATGAAATGAGCAGGACTGGAGTAATTATAATAATATGTCACACCTCATCACTTCAGTCAGTGGATGGGGAAAATGAAGACAAAGCCGTTTTGGCAACTAAAACTACAGGTGTTGTTTTCATTTTTATATCTGATATAAAGTAAGAAACATACCTGGCTAGTGGACTGTTCATGTAGCATCACTAACATACCTGGCTAGTGGACTGTTCATGTAGCATCACTAACATACCTGGATGGTGGACTGTTCATGTAGCATCACTAACATACCTGGCTAGTGGACTGTTCATGTAGCATCACTAACATACCTGGCTAGTGGACTGTTCATGTAGCATCACTAACATACCTGGATGGTGGACTGTTCATGTAGCATCACTAACATTCCTGGATGGTGGACTGTTCATGTAGCATCACTAACATACCTGGCTAGTGGACTGTTCATGTAGCATCACTAACATACCTGGATAGTGGACTGTTCATGTAGCATCACTAACATACCTGGCTAGTGGACTGTTCATGTAGCATCACTAACATACCTGGCTAGTGGACTGTTCATGTAGCATCACTAACATACCTGGATAGTGGACTGTTCATGTAGCATCACTAACATACCTGGATAGTGGACTGTTCATGTAGCATCACTAACATACCTGGATGGTGGACTGTTCATGTAGCATCACTAACATACCTGGCTAGTGGACTGTTCATGTAGCATCACTAACATACCTGGATAGTGGACTGTTCATGTAGCATCACTAACATACCTGGCTAGTGGACTGTTCATGTAGCATCACTAACATACCTGGATGGTGGACTGTTCATGTAGCATCACCAACATACCTGGATGGTGGACTGTTCATGTAGCATCACTAACATACCTGGCTAGTGGACTGTTCATGTAGCATCACTAACATGCATTACAGCTGGGAGACTAGCCTTTCTATAAGATGGCAGTACCACTGATAATGGGTGCTCAGTCTGCAATATCATGGGTATGATTCCTGTTAACTGGTGACATATATACATTCACATAACATTATTTTCAATGAAAATGATATATTATATACCATGCCTGGGAAAGTTCCTTGACGTTTGAGCCAGACTTGAAAACGTTGGGTGGCTTATGGGGACATGAGAAGCAACAATTTTGGCTTCGATTATAATACGGTCATTGGGGTTGGGTTATACGCGGTTTTGTGCAATTGTTATCACTGGATAGAAATTTAATTTCCTGCTGTAAGATGACTGCAGACTAGTTGAGGTAACCTGACATTTCCTGAGAAAACTCATATTTGCTGAAGTTAAATTTCCTGTACGCTTTCCTGTAAGTGTCTTTAATTTGGCAATAATTAGCTACATTATATTGTGGGGAAGTTGTTGAACCATTAAAAATGATCAGCAGAAAAGAAATAGCTAGGGAGCTAGGAACACTAAAAATACAAAAAACTGGTGCACAGAGTAGAGATAAATAAATGAAATGGGAATGAAATGGGCTCCAAGAAAGGCTAAAAAGGCTTCAATAATGTTGGGCAGATATGATAAGTAGGAGTCACACTTGGTTAGTTCACTCACAATATTCTATGGATTGACACTTTCTCACCTAAAGGGGTCTGGAAAAAAGCAAAGGAAAAATGTGAAATAATCTTAGTTGTCGCTGGGAACTGGAACCCAGGGCCACTGGCTTTAGCCACCAGTGCTCTAACCACTGAGCTACGACAATCCTCGACTTCCAAGACTCTCTCATTTTTTCCTTTATACTGTTCAGTAGTACCGAGTCGGGTCATAACTTGATAATTGTAATGTTCTACGGATATAGATTTTCTTTTAGCCTAGCCCCTTAGCTCGCTTAGCTGATTTCAATGGAACCATTTGGTAACTGCATTGACCTCTCTTAACTTTGCCATTAATTTGACGAGTGAGTAAAGCGAGCAATACAGTGGGTGGACAATTGAATGTGGTTGGATTGTACTTAAACGCATGAGCGGGCTCTTTTTTTTTTTCCTTAAAAAATACAGCTTTTCGGGGTTACCCCAGTTTCTTCTGCTACTATAGCCTTAAGCTTATTTAGGACTGTACGACAGGTCGCCAGAAATACTTTTTTTTTACAAGTCACACTTGCTGTTGCGAGGGGTTACTATGGTATTGGAGACCCTTTACCAGACAAAGATTTCCTCATCGCATGCGCGGTTGGATTATTGGCGAGCGAGCGTAGCGAGCGAGACACTTACAGGGGTAACACAATTGAAAATCGGGGATGTTTGTTTATTGGCGAGTGAGCGTAGCGAGCGAGACACTTACAGGGGTAAAAATGAAAAAATCGGGGATGTTTATTTGTATATATGTTTGGACGTACGTATGTCATTTTGTACTTTGACCCTCCGTATTTTTGTGTTCGCTCCACGTTCGACCCCGTCCCAAACTTCACTAACCAGAATCCTCCGGTTTAGCGACCATTACCCGTATCACCTTAGAAATTGAATTGTTTACGGCTTTGAATTGTTTACGGCTTTGAATTGTTTTGCGGGTGCAGTTAAAACTCAAAATCTTATGGGAGCTCAATTTCTATTCGAGTTAGTGGCGGTGGAAAGTTAACGCGCTATTTGTCACAGTTATAAGCCCTACTCAACAGTATTTACTTAAAAATGCATTGTCCACTAGACGAACCACGAAGGTAAGTCTTGCGTAGGTATGTTCAGTTGTGTGAAAGTATTGTGCGTTACAACTACTATTAAGAATATCACAAAGAAAATTTTAAATAACGTGATTTGATTTTGTTGCTTCTTTTTCAATTCAAACTGTTGCGGGAGCGGTTACTATGACATTGAAACCCCTTTACCTCATACGTAATTTAAAAACTCTAACTTTATTTTAATAGCTTGAGTGTTAGTTGTTAAAATCATATTTAACAATAGTGTAGTTTAAGGCTCGCTCGCCATTTGTGCTCAAGCACACCACTAGTAGTAGTCGTCATGTCTGTTTGTATGTCGGTCAGTAACGCTCTGATTTTAAAGATTGCTGGCAATTGACCGTTGATTTAGGCGTGAACTTACTCAGATTTAGGACCCTTTATTGTGTTACTTCTTGAAGCCCGCCGTGTAGTTTACTTTATGCTCGGGAAGTTAAGGGAGTTGAAAGAAGTGAAGTTTCCTTTTAAAAGCCTATACCGGTGAGTGTTTCAGCCTGTTTAGCTTATTCTGTTATGAAGACAGAGTGTTTCGGTGTACCATTTTCAATGCTCACCTATACCGATGCCTGATTAAAATAGCAAATAGATTGCTCTTTTTTTTTTTATCTGAGATTAGCTATTATTGGCGAGCGAGCGTAGCGAGCGAGACACTTACAGGGGTAACACAATTTGAAAATCGGGGATGTTTGTTTATTTGTTTGTATATATGTTTGGACATACGTATGTCATTTTGTACTTTGACCCTCGCGTTTTTGTGTTAGTTCGGTTGTCTACCCCGTCCCAAATTGCACTAAACAGAATCCTCTGGTTTATCGATCAGTACCCATATCACCCTAGAAATTGAATTGTTTACCGTTTTGAATTCTTTAGCGGGTGCAGTTACAACTTGAAAATTAAGGGACTTCCATTTCTATTCGAGTTAGTGGCGGTGGTAAGTCAATGTGCTCTTTGTCATGGTTATAAGCCGTGCGCAACAGTATTTACTTGAAAATACATTGTCCACTATACTACTGCGAAGGTAAGTCTGTGTAGGTGCATGTCCAGTTGTGTCAAAGCGTTGTGTGTTACAACCACTACCTTAGCTAAAGAATATCACAAAGAAAACTTTTAAATAACGTGTATTGCTTTGTTGTTGTTTTTTCCTTCCAAGCAGTTGCAGAGAGTTGTTACTATGACACTGAAATCCCTTTACCGTGTATGCGAAATTTAAAAACTGGACCTTATTTTCAGTAGCTTCAGTGTTAGAAGTCAAAATCATTCATATAAAAATAGTATAGTCTTTAGGCTCGCTCGCCATTTGTGCTCAAGCACATCACTAGTTGTAAGGAAAATCGGGCACAACGCGGCCCCGACGAAAAAATTTTTTTTTGCACTTGCACACTCCGCGGCAAGCAGATAATAACTTCTCCAAGTTTTATCGCCGTAGCTTTAGCAATTCCCGCTATATATCACCTAACCGTTCCCTTCGTTAGGCTTATTGACTAAGATGTAGTCTATGGAAATCCTGAATACGTGGTCCTTTAAATACGTACGTCGTCGTTTAAACGCGCGCGCGCATTTCAGAACTTCGCTCGTTATTTATGTTTGGACTAGGGTCGTCATGCACAAATGGCTATCCGAATGCGATCACTTACCCACGGAAGAAGAGCTTCTCCTCCTCTTATTGGCGAGCGAGCGAAGCGAGCGAGCAACTCTAAGATGTAGTCTATGGAAATCCTGAATACGTGGTCGTTTAAACGCGTGGTCGTTTAAACTGAATACGTGGTCGTTTAAACGCGCGCGCGCATTCCAGAACTTCGCTCGCTCGCCCAACCAATGCTACACGAGCATTTTCTAGTTTAATACAATTTTTTAAGAACTATATCGATCTTTTTGCGACGTCTACGCATGCCGCGTTCTGCCCGATTTTCCCATAGACGGTCACATAATGTTAGTGGCGATGAGAGTTGCACCTTTGGTGCTTCATTGGTTTGGTTGTGAAGGTGTAGTTAAGATTGTCAGAATTCCTAAATATTAAACCTACCACTACTGAGAAAAACTGAGGTGAGTACTTTAATTGGTTAGCTAAGAAATAACTCCCCGTTCTTTTTTTTTTTGTGCAGCTGAGTGATTATAGGCACAAACTATCAGGATGACTTTGATAATAGATGCTACACAATCTAATACTACATTGGAAATTGAGGTATGAGAGGAAGTCCATATTGTTTAGCTACTAAAAAATTAGAGCTTAACTAAGTTTTATGCAACATGGCTTGCTGGTAATTTTGTTCTCAAGCACAGCGCTAGTAATATATCCCTAAGTGTCTATTAAGACTTGTTAGTGAGGGTCTCTCTTCTCTCACCCAATAAATTTTTATTTGACTCTGTTTACTTCATATATTGGTAATAATTATATACATTGTAATTTCTATGATTAGATCTGCTACCAATGTTGGTAGAGTATATCAATGAATCACAGAAATCCTTTGGTATGTTTTAATGGGTAATAATAATATTATTTTTATATACCGTAAAGATTCTCTGTGTATCGAGCTATGTGATGATAACTATAAAAACTAATTTGTTGGTCTCTGATTGAATTAGCCAGTTTGTGAGTTATGGCTACTAGTGGCATGCTTCAACACACAAATATCAGAGTTAATCACTAGGCGAAAAATGAATTTTCCTATGCATCCCACACTGCAGGACATTTACCTATCCTGCACCTATTGATTTGTTTGTTAATTAAGAAATGATGAAATCTTATAGCTTTTATATAAATGAAGTTTTGGAGTTAATCAATGTAATAGCATTGCTATGGGAACTCTTCATGCACTAGTCTTTTGAATTCACACCCTCGACATTTACATATCTTCATGTGTGTGTGTGGTGTGTGTGTGTGTGGTGTGTGTGGACGTGTGCGTTATAAGTAGCTACAACAGTTGGGCCACTCGGGCCAAAGCCCAACCACTTTTTGAAATCTCCAGTAAATGAGTAGGCGTAGCAATATTAATATAGTTAAATTTGTATTTTCGGTAGGCACTGCATAGTGCCAGATCAGTGTGACTGCACAACTGGAACTGTATGTTTTACTCCATGGAATTTGGTATCTGTTGAAAAATCTTTTTCTGATTCACTCCATCCAGATTCTTGGGAAGAAGCAAGTGGTCAGTGAATGCAGGCATCTAGTATTCTTGGGAAGGAGCAAGTGGTCAGTGAATGCAGGCATCTAGTATTCTTGGGAAGAAGCAAGTGGTCAGTGAATGCAGGCATCTAGTATTCTTGGGAAGGAGCAAGTGGTCAGTGAATGCAGGCATATAGTATTCTTGGGAAGAAGCAAGTGGTCAGTGAATGCAGACATCTAGTATTCTTGGGAAGAAGCAAGTGGTCAGTGAATGCAGGCATCTAGTATTCTTGGGAAGGAGCAAGTGGTCAGTGAATACAGGCATCTAGTATTCTTGGGAAGAAGCAAGTGGTCAGTGAATGCAGGCATCTAGTATTCTTGGGAAGAAGCAAGTGGTCAGTGAATGCAGGCATCTAGTATTCTTGAGGCAAGTGGTCCAGTGAATGCAGCTCTGTCTTTCTTGGGAAGGATCAAGAGTGGTTAAGTGAATGCAGGCATCGCGGATTCTTGGGAAGGAGCAAGTGGTCAGTGAATGCAGGCATTAGTATTCTGGAAAAAGGGGGAAGCAAAAGTGGTCAGTGAATGCAGGAATCAGTATTCTTGGGAAGAGCAAGTGGTCAGTGAATGCAGGCATTCTAGTATATGGGGAAGGAGCCAAGTGGTCAGTGAATGGCAGGCGGCATCTAGTTATTCTTGGGAAGGAGCAAGTGGCCGTGAATGCAGGCATCTAGTATTCTTGGGAAGGAGCAAGTGGTCAGTGAATGCAGGCATCTAGTATTCTTGGGAAGAAGCAAGTGGTCAGTGAATGCAGGCATCTAGTATTCTTGGGAAGAACCAAGTGGTCAGTGAATGCAGGCATCTAGTATTCTTGGGAAGAAGCAAGTGGTCAGTGAATGCAGGCATCTAGTATTCTTGGGAAGAAGCAAGTGGTCAGTGAATGCAGGCATCTAGTATTCTTGGGAAGAAGCAAGTGGTCAGTGAATGCAGGCATCTAGTATTCTTGGGAAGGAGCAAATGGTCAGTGAATGCAGGCATCTAGTATTCTTGGGAAGAAGCAAGTGGTCAGTGAATGCAGGCATCTAGTATTCTTGGGAAGGAGCAAGTGGTCAGTGAATGCAGGCATCTAGTATTCTTGGGAAGGAGCAAGTGGTCAGTGAATGCAGGCATCTAGTATTCTTGGGAAGGAGCAAGGGGTCAGTGAATGCAGGCATCTAGTATTCTTGGGAAGGAGCAAGTGGTCAGTGAATGCAGGCATCTAGTATTCTTGGGAAGAAGCAAGTGGTCAGTGAATGCAGACATCTAGTATTCTTGGGAAGGAGCAAGTGGTCAGTGAATGCAGGCATCTAGTATTCTTGGGAAGAAGCAAGTGGTCAGTGAATGCAGGCATCTAGTATTCTTGGGAAGGAGCAAGTGGTCAGTGAATGCAGGCATCTAGTATTCTTGGGAAGAAGCAAGTGGTCAGTGAATGCAGACATCTAGTATTCTTGGGAAGAAGCAAGTGGTCGGTGAATGCAGGCATCTAGTATTTGAAGATTAAAAAAAATTAGTTAATATTTTACTATCAATCATCTTCACTAGTAGCTACTAGAGATAATAGCTAAACATTTTCATCATCATTTCTAAAATACATTTATATTAATATGAACATAATCATAGTTAGCTAGCTAATGCCAAATATAATTATTTGTATATTTTTGTGGCTAGAGAGTATGCAGTCACTGACTGATTTAATTACTTCCGCTTCCTGTTCATATTGACCACACTTACTTCCTGGCCTGATCATTTCAAAATTGTTGTATCTGTTATTTTATATTAATGCATGCTTGCATGTACGTATGTATGTGTGTTATTAATTACCATCATATTATGGTACAGGAAATGAAGTACCTAAGGAGAACGTCATATCCAAATTAAATCGGCTATACTTGACCAATGGTAAGATTGATAAAATTATTTAAAGGAATGTCATACACTCTGACTATAATGCAAGTAAATTACTAAAAAGTAAGATATAAATAAAGTGTTAGCATTTGACTGGACAATTGAAAATTGACTACAATGGGTATATTTTATTAATGGATGGTTCTTTTGCCCCTTGAACGTACATACAGGCACTATTTTGTCCTAAAAATTTTTCCAGTTATAATAGTAAGAGAGTCTTGTTGGGCTAAAAATTCCTTAGAAATGCTGTTTTCCACAAAGAGTAGCTGCGAGTGATTACTCGGCATTAAAACCCTTTACCAGATTTACACATAAAATCTTTGCTATTTTTTTTAGTAGTTGAGTACTTGTTGGTTAGGTCCGTGGAGGTCATTCATACAGTCAGAATTTCTACTCAAATAAACTGAGGTGAGTATATAATTCTTCGTTAGAAATTACCAAAAAATAACTCGCCATTGTTTTTTGTGTAGCTTAGTGCTTGTTGACACAAGTTATGGGTAATTCAGATAATTAGAATGGCTTTAAAATTAGATGCTACAGAATCTACTGCTATTTTGGAAATTGAGGTATGAAGGTAATTCTGTATAAGGTTAATTATTATAATATGCACTGTAGTTTTATGCAACTTAACTAGGCATGCCATTTTGTACTCAAACACATGACTACTGTAGATGACATAACTTAATAATGGGACATAATCACTCTAGACCATTGAATATTAATGGGAATATAGTGAAGCACTTCATGACTTGACATCCTAGTTGTCCAGGCCTGCTAGAGACCTGGAAATACTGCTGCCAACCCCACCTCCTAACTATACAAACCAATGCTGCACACACATATACACCTCTATTCGTTGAACTGAGCAAGCTCATTAGGACTGATTCCTCATGTGTTTTTAGCTTCTTGTTCCCTTTTATCTTGTATGCCCACCTTACTTCTACTGTCTTTCCGTATTGCTCAATGTGGGTGTATTGCCTAATACATTATTGTAACTTGAATGTGCTATGGTTATAATGAAGCACTTCATGACTTCACATCCATGTAAATAGAGCATTTTTTATATTTTACTTATTCACTTACCTCACTAAACCTAAACTACTCATGTAAAGTGAGTGGACAGAGTTCTTGAGAACCTTGAGAACTTCTCCTATGAATTAAGTGAACAGAGTTCTTGAGAACCTTGAGAACTTCTCCTATGAATTGAGTGGACTGAGTTTTTGAGAACCTTGAGAACTTCTCCTATGAATTGAGTGGACTGAGTTTTTGAGAACCTATGAACTCCTTTAAAATGAGTGGACTGAGTTCTTGAGAACCTTGAGAAACCCTCCTTTCAATTAAATGAACAGAGTTCTTGAGAACCTTGAGAACTCCTTTAAAATGAGTGGACTGAGTTCTTGAGAACCTTGAGAATGTTTCCTTTGAATTGAGTGGAAAGAGTTCTTGAGAACCTTGAGAACTTCTTTGAATTGAGTGGACAGAGTTCTTGTGGACAGGAGTTCTTTAGAACCTTGAGAAACCCTCCTTTGAATTGAGTGGACACAGCTGTTGAGAACCTTGAGAACTCTTTTGAATTGAGTTGACAGAGTTCTTGAGAACCTTGAGAAACCCTCCTTTGAAGTTAGTTGACTTGAGCCTTGTTTCTGAATCTACAAAGGCCTACTTTAACATTACGACCATGCACATTCTCACCAAACCAATTTCATTATCTGCATTCAGAACTCCTTGTTTCTGTGTGCCTGCTATAACGTATAACACACGATAATTGCTATCTTGTGTTATGGCCGAGTATATGACATTCCTTACTGTAAATAGCTGAAACTGACAAGAGACCATAGAATAATAATTATAAGTTCAACTATTACTATAACTTAGATGTGGTACTCATTACATGTTTCAATTATGTTTTTATAGGAGCAAATGATTTCATGTTGAGAGAAAAGATCTTAAAGATGTTAAAGCAACTCCATAAGTATCAAGGTTAGTTTAAGGCGCATAATTACATGATGACATGGCAAAAACCAACTGACGATTATTAACAACATCAAAGCTAACAGGTGGTAACAATAATAGAGAATGCAAGCAAGTGCTATTCTCAAACTGAGCGAGTTAAATGGCAAAGTCAAACTTATATTCTGGTCAAGTGCTCAGAATATGAGTACTTTACAGAAGTTCAGAAACAAAAATGTTCAGAATCTGAACTAAGTGTTGAATTTTAAAATTGTAGTAAGTTGAGAATCTGAGCAAGTTTAAAGCAAAGTGAGATTTGAATATGAGCAAGTTTAGATTCTTCTATTTGGCACCATTTATCTACTCATATTTGTAGTCAGGTTGTGTACTGTATATGTAGAGTGCATTATTGTAATGCGCTTATAAGACCCATAGTTCCCAACCTCAGAAAACCATTGGTAGTTGGTAGGGACATTTTCTTCGTTTTTCTTATATGATAAGGACAAATCTAAGATACCGAAGGGACATTGATAGGGACATTGACCTATTGAAAATTTTACCTTAATTAAACCCAAGTTTTTGACACCATTTAATTTATACTTTGAATTTAAAACAATCAACATAATGCACAATGAATATGAGTAACTAAGCAAGTGTAACTGGACATTACATGGAAAAAGAAAGTTATGATATAATTATCACGATAAATTCAATAGTGACTTAGATTCTTTTAACTACTTTGGAAGTAGCTTTCTTGCAATCTTGTAATAAATTATTCGGCAGCTCAGCATCAGTGCAGCAGTCTGCACAATTCAATTTAATGGACATTAAGGCTGTGATAGTTGACTGGCTAAAATTGGAACTAGGCATGTATTTTTTTGTAACATAGAAAATCCTCGTGCTGCATCAGCATTGGAAGCAGCTGGAAGTCATTGTTTATCTTTCTGAATATAAACGTAGAGTCCACTTGATATTCTAGGATCTGGTAAGAAGTTGATGACATCATTAGCACTAGTAGCAGCACGTGACTACTTGCTGAATGAACTAATTATGCAGTGTGGGACTAGCTACAAGTAATTCAAATTACTTCAATAGTGTTTAAAAGTATTGGTAGATATGGGAAGTGCTTAAATACAGTGTGAGTATTTTTACTCAATTTTCTAAAAGGATTCAAGTGTTTCATGGGAATTTTATGACTTGTACTAAAATGTGCTTAAGCATGAGTACCAAGTACTTTACCCAATATCAGTAGCAATATTGTTGCTTTTAATTACCTTTATATTATTTTGATTAGTCTGAATTAAAATCAGTTCTACTGCTAAGCTGGCTATTGAAAGTATAGAGTATATTATTGTTGTGCTGCTTGACTATAGGGAAGTTATCATGTACTTGTTTCAATCAGCTACATTGGACAAACTTTGAGCTCATCTCACTCATAATTACTGACACTACTTCTGCTCAATACATAATGATAGCCGACACTCTTCTGCTCAATACATAATGATAGTTGACACTACTTCTGCTCAATACATAATGATAGCTGACACTACTTCTACTCATTACATAATGATAGCTGACACTACTTCTACTCAATACATAATGATAACTGACACTACTTCTACTCATTACATAATGATAACTGACACTACTTCTACTCATTACATAATGATAACTGACACTACTTCTACTCAATACATAATGATAGCTGACACTACTTCTACTCATTACATAATGATAACTGACACTACTTCTACTCATTACATAATGATATCTGACACTACTTCTACTCAATACATAATGATAGCTGACACTACTTTTACTCAGTACATAATGATAGTTGACTCTACTTCTGCTCAATACATAGTGATAGCTGACACTTCTACTCAATACATAATGATAGCTGACACTACTTCTACTCAATACATAATGATAGCTGACACTACTTCTACTCAATACATAATGATAACTGACACTACTTCTACTCATTACATAATGATAACTGACACTACTTCTACTCAATACATAATGATAGCTGACACTACTTCTACTCATTACATAATGATAACTGACACTACTTCTACTCATTACATAATGATATCTGACACTACTTCTACTCAATACATAATGATAGCTGACACTACTTTTACTCAGTACATAATGATAGTTGACTCTACTTCTGCTCAATACATAGTGATAGCTGACACTTCTACTCAATACATAATGATAGCTGACACTACTTCTACTCAATACATAATGATATCTAGAAATTTGCAGAACTCCTTTAATTCTCTATTAGCTCCTTGAAAAGTCGTCCCATTGTCTGATCTGACACTCTCAGGAATTCCTAGTCTTGTTATAATACGGTTACACTGTAAAACAAAAGGTGTGTAGTTCATACCAAAGTAAGTGCGAATCACTTGCAACAATAGTCACACCATAATAATATGATGTTATGTGCACACCTTATCTTTTGGTGTGAAGTACACACCAAATTTAGTGTGAGTTCACACCAAATTCAGTGTAAATTTACACCATAAATGGAGTGAATTCATACTTACATTAATGCTGAATTATTTTAAGTTGGGTTGATTATAATATTATATTTATATATCAACACTATTTTTTCTCAAAGAGAGATTAATGTACGTTCCCAGATCTCATTAATCAGAGGACCAAAATCTTTGTCAACTCTCTTACCTAGCACAAAAGTGTACAACACATTTATAAGGCAGATTACAATGATAATAACATTGGTTTATTCCTGCACATGAATATTATTAATGTTCAGTAAAGGGTCCATGATATTTCCTTTAGTGTGAATTTCACGCTAAGTGTGCATTCACACTAGGCGCAAAGTGTGGAGGACATGCCATGCATAGGTGGTGGGCATTCACACCACCAGTTTGGTGTGAATTTGGTGGGTTTTCACACTATAATTTTTACAGTGATAGACTCTAAATTGTGTAATACTTTCTTAGGAATACTTTTTTTCAAGTCACAAAAACCTTCGGCTATTGGCAACCATAGTAATAGTAACTCTCTACTTAGTTCAGTATAAAAACCACTCTGCCATTACTTAGTAGCAGAGTGCTTTAGGTTGAGAGCTACTGGTTATTTGGACAGTCAGAATGAATGGCTTGAAACTACAAAATGGACTGTTTTGATTTAAGAATTAAACTAGTGGTGTGCCTAAGCACAAATGGCAAGCGAGCCTCCCGAGTGAGGCTACATACGCCTAAATACTGTTGTATGATTAACTTTAACTTCTAATGCTCCAGCTACTGAACATGGTCATGTTTACATATAGTAAAGGGGTTTCAGTGCAACGATAACCACTTGCCACAACTAAAACAAATAGAAAATAACACAGCAACAACAGGTGTTTGTAAGGAATTGCTGCTCAGGTCTGAACCTAACCCTATATCATGACATGCTTAGTAATGTAGCAGCCAAAAAGCAGCGTAAAGGCAGCTACAATATTTATTTGGCAGGTAAACACTTTCTTTGTGCTATTAAGCAGTTCTTCACTGGACATACCAACACTTGTTTACTGGATATACCAACACAAGATTTACTTTTGTGGTTAGACTTTTGGACAATGAATTATAAAGTACGAGCAAGACTGTTGCATAAGGAATATAACTGTCTCAAAGAGTGCATTAACTTACACCGCCACTATTTGAATAGGAAATAAACTTTGGTAAGCTTTAACTGCACTCACAAAAGAATTCAAAGTGGTAAATAATTCAATTTCTTTGGGTGATACTGCAGTAAAGATTGATAAACCAAATATTCTGTTTAGTGGCGTATGGAATAGGTAGATCTAGCAAACATGAAAAGTGAGGGTCAAAGTACAAAATGACATATGTACATCCACACATTTATAATCAAACAAGTATCCCCTACTTACAGTTGTGCTACCCCTGATAGTCAAACAAGTATTCCTCACTTACAGTTGTGTTACCCCTGATAGTCAAACAAGTATCCCTCACTTACAGTTGTGTTACCCCTGATAGTCCAACAAGTATCCCTCACTTACAGTTGTGTTACCCCTGATAGTCCAACAAGTATCCCTCACTTACAGTTGTATTACCCCTGATAGTCAAACAAGTATCCCTCACTTATAGTTGTGTTACCCCTGATAGTCCAACAAGTATCCCTCACTTACAGTTGTGTTACCCCTGATAGTCAAACAAGTATCCCTCACTTACAGTTGTGTTACCCCTGATAGTCAAACAAGTATCCCTCACTTACAGTTGTGTTACCCCTGATAGTCAAACAAGTATCCCTCACTTACAGTTGTGTTACCCCTGATAGTCAAACAAGCATCCCTCACTTACAGTTGTGTTACCCCTGATAGTCAAACAAGTATCCCTCACTTACAGTTGTGTTACCCCTGATAGTCTCTTGCCGGCTGTGCTCACTCGCCAATGAAGTCTTCAATACATACTTGTAATTTTATAAAACAGACTGTTTCCATGGGCAACTGGTATTTCCATGAGCAACTGGTGTTTCCATGGCAACTGGTGCTTCACTTAGCAAGAACAGCTAAATGTGTATTATTGTAGAAGCTACCATCAATCCAGAATATTATGGTAAGAGAGTAATGTAGTTGTTAACTAATATGAATTGTTAATGGCTATATACTATTAATTTTTAAAATTGAACTTTTGAACTTACTGTTACAAGATAGGACACTTCAGCTTCTATCAGATTTATCTAGTTCTTATAATTACAATAACAGGCTTACGCGACCATTTGTGCTCGAGCACATCAACTAGTGACTTTTATAATTACAATAACAGGCTTACGCGATCATTTGTGCTCGAGCACATCAACTAGTGACTTTTGAGATGAACTGTTTTATCTATTAGTAAAATCTAGTGACAGATATACTTTAAAAGTAATATTAATTAGTTGCTCAAAACACTTGACACAGTGAAGCAAATTAGAATTGCTCAGAACGTGTCATAGCAATGGAACTTGCTCAATGATTGTAACTGCTATAGTTTGCTAGAGGATTTTGAGAATTTGGAATTTATTTTACCCACTGAAACTTTCTCGCTGAGGTAAAACATTGAGCAGCTCCGAATATTTACATAGTATTTGATATTTTATACACTTACATACATATACACATGTTTTAATGTACATACATACATATACACATGTTTTAATGTACATACATACATATACACATGTTTTAATGTACATACATACATATACACATGTTTTAATGTACATACATACATATACACATGTTTTAATGTACAAGGTTTTCCGTTCAATTTATTCAGCTTGTATTTTATAGGAAATGTATTGCTGATTTCTGATGTAATAGAAATAGCAAAAGAATTGATAAGGAATTGAGGTTAGCATTGTTAGTGTTATGTTAATGCTTGTGCTTTCAATACAACTGCAATGATATTGAATCAATTATGTTCATGTTATGTTTGCTTCACTGTCATTAATAGGCCAATCTTCATAAGCTCAGTGTCATGTCTCATCTAGTAGCTCCATCAATTTGGCATAATACAGTTGTTACTGCCAATAAAATAGTTTATAACACTTTACAAAAGAATAGAGTAATTATTTCAACACTATGGTACACGGTAGTAATTATTTCAACATTATGGTACACGGTAGTAGAGACGTAAGGATTGATGGTTCAGCCACTACACCGATAGCCAATATTGTACCTAGAATTGAGGCCACAATAACCGATAGCCAATAGTGTACCTAGAATTGAGGCCACGATAACCGATAGCCGATAGTGTACCTAGAATTGAGGCCATGATAACCGATAGCCAATAGTGTACCTAGAATTGAGGCCATAATAACCGATAGCCGATATTGTGTCTAGAATTGAGGCCACAATAACCGATAGCCAATAGTGTACCTAGAATTGAGGCCACGATAACCGATAGCCGATAGTGTACCTAGAATTGAGGCCATGGCAATAGTGTACCTAGAATTGAGGCCACAATAACCAATAGCCAATAGTGTACCTAGAATTGAGGCCACGATAACCGATAGCCAATAGTGTACCTAGAATTGAGGCCACAATAACCGATAGCCAATAGTGTACCTAGAATTGAGGCCACAATAACCGATAGCCGATATTGTACCTAGAATTGAGGCCACGATACAATATTGTGCCTAGAATTGAGGTCACGATAACCGATAGCCAATAGTGTACCTAGAATTGAGGCCACGATAACCGATAGCCAATAGTGTACCTAGAAATTGAGGCCACGATAACCGATAGCCAATAGTGTACCTAGAATTGAAGCCAGATAACCAATAGCCAATAGTGTACCTAGAATTGAGGCCACAATAACCGATAGCCGATAGTGTACCTAGAATTGAGGCCAGATAACCAATAGCCAATAGTGTACCTAGAATTGAGGTCACAATAACCGATAGCCGATAGTGTATCTAGAATTGAGGACACAATAACTGATAGCCAATAGTGTACCTAAAATTGAGGCCACGATAGCCGATAGCCAATAGTGTACCTAGAATTGAGGCCACGCCAATATTGTACCTAGAATTGAGGCCACGATACAATATTGTGCCTAGAATTGAGGCCACGATAACCGATAGCCAATAGTGTACCTAGAATTGAGGCCACGATAACCGATAGCCAATAGTGTACCTAGAATTGAGGCCACGCCAATAGTGTACCTAGAATTGAGACCACAATAACCAATAGCCGATATTGTACCTAGAATTGAGGCCACGATACAATATTGTACCTAAAATTGAGGCCACGATAACCGATAGCCAATAGTGTACCTAAAATTGAGGCCACGATAACCGATAGCCAATAGTGTACCTAGAATTGAGGCCACAATAACCAATAGCCGATATTGTACCTAGAATTGAGGCCACGATACAATATTGTACCTAAAATTGAGGCCACGATAACCGATAGCCAATAGTGTACCTAAAATTTAGGCCACGATAACCGATAGCCAATAGTGTACCTAGAATTGAGGCCACAATAACCGATAGCCGATATTGTACCTAGAATTGAGGCCACGATA